>Ga0138256_10004210_pt1 | contig 15305 bp, 17 predicted proteins | sample KNB2016incub_MG_FD_105486 | JGI IMG/M metagenome (GOLD analysis project Ga0138256, IMG submission 105486) | Active sludge microbial communities from wastewater in Klosterneuburg, Austria - KNB2014incub_MG | ecosystem: Engineered > WWTP > Activated sludge > Unclassified | place: Austria... | reverse complement strand
GAATATTGAAGATTTCGGCTATCGCCTCGCAAATTCATTGCGTCCGGTACCAAAGGGGATCATCACGGCCCCTGTCGAAACGGCACAGGCCGTCGAAGAGCCGGCCGTTATAGAGTCAAACGTGCCCGTTCAACTTTCAGGGGGCGACGACATACCGTTTGCCGCGGCTCCGGCAATCGTCACACGCAGCCGGGCCTCGATAGTACCGGATAGGACGATCGCGTGGGCGCTGATCATATTGCTGCTTGCGGGAGCGCTTTCGATCCCGATAGCTCAGAATTTGTTCTATGAATCTACGACAAGTGCCGCAGTTGGAACAATGCTCGAGCGGCCGGCCAGCGAAAGCTCACGCCGTCAGCTAAAACTTTGGCTTGAACGAGAGAATGGCAATGCCGCGAATCGTTTGAGGCCGACGGATCTCAGCGTCCGCCCGCTCACGCTGAATCTTACGACGGATTCTTCCGGCTACGCCTATTTGTTCAAGGAATTTGCTGATTCCAATGGCGGAATCAGCTATCAGGTCGTTCACCCCGAGGCCCGCGCAACCGCTGCTGTTGAGGTCGGAAAGCCGATCGGTGTTTCAACGCTGGCTTCGGAAGGAATAAATGGCCTGTGGGTTGTTTGGACGGCCGCGAGGAACGAAGATATTGAGAGCATAACCGCATCGGCGGCCGATAACGCCGTCGTGCCTGAAGAAGAGGCCCGCAAGCTAAGACACTTCCTTGAACGAAACCGCAACCTTCGCCTAAGCGTGGCCGAAATTGACGGACAGACCATTCTCGACGGAATCGGCGACCGAATCGTATATCGACTTGAGACAGAAACTGCACGTTAAAGAACAGATGTTTTCCAGCTTACCGCTTTCGAAATGCGCCGCCGTATCCCTGGTGATCGTGATCGCTGCAATAACTGATTTTGCCCAGATAAATGATGCGACAGCGGCAATCCGTGCCGAAGTGAACCTGATAAACCGCAACGCTCCGAAATACAAGAAGAAAATAAGATCGGTCGAAGGAATTTCACTTGAGGGTACAGAAGCAGCTTATCTCAGTTCAGGAAAGGACATTAGGAAAATAACCGCTCGAATTTACGGTGAAACGTTCCGTGCGATCGATGAGCTTTACTATAAAGGAGGAGAGCTGATCTTTGCATTTCAACGTCTTGAACATTACGACACACACGTCGCGATGGATCCGCCGCCGAAAGTTGTGAAGGTTGCGGAAACCCGCGTTTATTACGCTAAACGAAAAGCAATTCGCGTTTTAGAAGGTAAAAAATACCTTGCTTTGGCATCTGCAGAATTCATTGAAGCCGATGAAAGCATCATGAACCTTTCGAAAATGCTCATAGCGGCCGCTCAGTGACTTCCTCGAGAACTGATTCTCCTTTGGTTCGGTCACCGCTCGTCCATTGCCATTTCTCAATCAGTCTTAGCCGGCCGTCAGGTAGTATTTCCGGACTCGATCTGCACATTCCGGTCATCAATTTTCCATCGCGGTTTACGTGTTGATAACGCATATCCAGGCTGCCGTCAATAGAACGATGTGCTATCAATTGGCCGCGTAGGACCTGGCCGCCGGCGTATTCGCCCCAAACCACGCTGCCCTCCTGGTGATAATGAAAGAGCGTTTCGTGACCGGCCTCGCCGTTTTCGGAGTTGCCGATTGAGCGAAAGCTCCGGTTATCATAATTGATCGTCATGTTCGGCAGCCTCGGCCCGACGTTTCGACATTTCGGATAATTTGGTCCGTATAAGTTCAAATCCAAACCCGCGCCGGAGCAGGTGGTCGTAGAATTTTCTTGTGTCCTCACGCGTTTGCGGTACACCTTTTAGCCTGAACAGCTTTTCGATCGCGTCTTCGATCAATCTAGCTTCGGGCAATTTTTCAAAGGCCGATTCGACCGCGGCCTCAACATTTTCCTTGCTCAGCTTTTTCCGGGACAAAGTGAACTGCAGCCGGCGTTTGCCCTGCGGTTTTTGCCGAAGCTTGGATATGGCAAGGTCGGAGGCGAACTTTTCATCGTTCAAATAGCCATATTCTTCGAGCTTCTCTATCACTCCGGATACTATTTCATCGTTCGTCCAGTTCTTTTCCAACAGCCTTTCGCGCAGTTCTTCGATTGAACGCGGCTTGGCGGCAAGCAGTTTCACCGCCCGATTCATCGTGCGCCCGCGAGCCTTGACCGGATCTTTTACGATCCTTGGCCCGCCGTCATCGCCATTTCGGTTTGGGCCTGGCTTCCATCGCTTTCGGAACATATTTACATTGTACTTGGATTTCGCATCACCGGTCCGTGCTTATAATATTAAGGTTGAACCTTCTTGTCATATTTTTGACGGAAATTAAATGGACGGACTTCTTATCATAGACAAGCCGGACGGAATTACGTCGCACGATGTGGTAGCCCGCGCGCGGCGAATACTTAAGACCAAACGTGTCGGCCACACCGGGACGCTTGACCCGTTTGCGACAGGCGTAATGGTCCTTCTGATCGGCCAGGCCACGCGGTTAGCACAATTTCTTGATAAGGACGAAAAGGAATACGAGGCTATGATACAGTTCGGTTCCGAGACCGACACCGGCGATAAGACGGGCAGGGCCATCACAGAAGGCGGATCGCGGAAGGAATTGGAAAGCAAAGTGGCGCTTTTGGACTGGGAATCAGTTTTCTCCAAATTCCGCGGCGAAAGTTTGCAGATACCGCCGATGTATTCCGCCAAAAAGGTCGAAGGAAAAAAGCTGTATGAACTTGCCCGTGAGGGCAAAGAGATAGAACGCAATGCCGTGCCGATAACTATCAGCAAACTTGAGTTAGCGGATGAAAGTGGTCCGCAAATTTCGGGTTCGGCAGTCCGCGTCCGTGTTGCATGTTCGGCCGGAACATACATCCGCACACTTGCCGTGGACATTGGTCGGGCCGTCGGCCTCGGAGCCCATCTTACCGAGCTTCGGCGGATACGAGCGGGAAGATTCGGGATCAGCGACGCGCTCACATTGACCGGTCTCGAAAACGGCCCGGACAATACGGCCCGGCTTATCCCAATGTCGGAAGCCGCTGCCCATCTTCCTTCGGTCATCTTCAACGCGGACCGCACAGAAAAAACAAGGAATGGCCTTCCGTCCCGGACCGCTGCATCATTCGGCCACGGAGAAGCCATTCGAATCATCGGCGACTGCGGAGACCTTATCGCGATCGGGCGGTATAACGCCGCCGAGAAAATTGTTCAGCCTAAGGTTGTTTTCGGGTAGAATGAATGTCCGTTTCATCCGCGATGCGGGTTTTCTCAATTCTTTTCGGGCTCAACCTTGAGAAACCGAAAGTGACGAGAGCAACGACAAATTCTATTGACCTTTAACCGCTTATTCTTAACAAAGGTTCGGCAGCAGCAATTATTCTTACCAATATGAAGAAAGGAAATTTAGCATTACTTTTGGCGGGCGGACTCGGGGCGGCGGTCGCGGTGAAGATGCTGACACGGGCGAAGACCGTCGATTGGGGCGAGATCGCCGAACTTGTGCCGCATTCAGATCATTCGCATTTCGTCAATGTCGAGGGAGCCCGCATCCATTATCAGGAATTTGGTGACCGGGCGAACCCGACTCTGCTGCTTGTCCACGGCTATACCGCCTCGTTGTTTGTATGGCACAAGGCGGCTCCGATGCTTGCTGACGCAGGCTTTCACGTGATCGCCGTGGATCTGATCGGATTCGGCTATTCTGAAAAGCCGAAGTGGTTCGACTATTCGATATCGTCACAGGCGCACATCGTGTCGCGGTTTATGAGCACACTGGGCATCGGGCGGGCGACTCTGGTTGGCAGCAGCTACGGCGGAGCCGTTTCAATGACGCTTGCTCTTGATTACCCTGAATTTGTCGAAAAGCTGGTGCTTATTGACGCAGTGTGCAATGACGAACTGCTTGGCCACCCGATCCTTCGGCTTGCTTCGATTCCCGGCGTGGGCGAAGTAATTGCCCCGTTTCTGGTCGATTCGCGGGCGATGATGCGCCACAGAATGCGCGGAACTCTTGCTAAGGCGAATCACGATTTGATAACAGACGAGCGTATTTCAAATGTACTGCGACCGTTGTCCGCGGCGGATGGACATCACTCGGTCCTTGCTACCTCGCGTGCGTGGAATGCAGGAAGGCTGGAAAAGGACGCACACCTTATCAACCAGCCGACCTTGATCGTTTGGGGTGAGGAAGATACGGTCATCGGAATCCATAACGGCTATAAATTACACGATGCCATACTACATTCGCGGTTCGTCGTTCTCAAAGACTGCGGCCACGTTCCGGCCGAAGAAAAAAGCAGTTTAGTGTCGGATCTTGTCGCTGAGTTTTGCAGGGACCGCAAAGGAAGGATCAGGGCCCCTGACGAGTCGGGTGCCCGGCTTATTTCATAGGCTGAACTTTTTGGCCAATTGATTCGTAACCGTTGGTGAAAAGCGGCCGATCAGAAAAAGGAGAAATATGTTTTGTCCCAAATGCAGCCAGGAGCAGACGTCCGGGGAGCAGCGGTTTTGTTCGCGTTGCGGCTTTCAGCTCAACGTCGTGAAGGCCTTGCTTGTAAACGACGCGACGCCGGCTGGCGGGGAATCAAGCCGTTCGTTCAATAAACGCGATGCAACGATCGGGGCGATCCTGATGTTTCTTGCCGCCGTAATGGTGGCTGTGATGACAGAGGACATGCCCCGCGGCAACAACGCAAAGTTTTCATTCTTGGTGATCGCGGCATCACTTTTAGCACTGCTCATTAATCTCAAGCCGTTGTTTCATTATTTTGTAAAACGCGATCCGGGCAGCAGGGACGCCCTGCCTGAACCGGCTTCAACAAATCGCTTTGCCGGCCGTTCGATGCCGGAATCGCTGCCATTGTCAGAGAGTGTTCCCGCCGATTTCTACATTCCTCGAGCGGCGGATACCGCAGATATGCACGCACCGCGAAGCGTTACCGAGAGCACGACGAATCTTCTAAAAAATAATTAGATCACGGCGGGGTTTCAATTAACACGTTTCCCGTTAAACTTGAACGGTATGGATCGATTCGTCTCGCTTGATCTTGACCGAGTGCCGTCGGCCGATGCCGGGATTGCCGCCTTAAGCTCGGCGGCGCTTTACGGGAAAGGAGTTTTCACAACTGTAGCAATAGTTGGCGGGCAGCCGTTCCTTTGGGAAAAGCATAAGGCAAGGCTTCGAGAGAATGCCGCCCGAATAAATTTTGAGTTCCAGCAACGGCTGAATGAACAATTAAGCGCGGCGCTGACCGATATTATTCAGCATAACGGCCGACGCGAAGGCCGTGCTCGACTGACCCTGTTCGATAGCGCCGGCGGCGGAGCATGGGACAACGGCTTAAACAATCCGCCGAGCATCCTCATCACGACCGCTGGCCGAAGCCCGTGTCTTCGACCGCATTTATCGATCTCACCACATATTGTTAACTCTACTTCGCCTCTTGCCGGAGTAAAGTCCTGCAATTACCTGGAGCACCTATTGGCATTAGATGAAGCTAAAAGGAACGGCTTTGATGAATCGATAAGGCTGAACGAACGCGGTGAGGTGACATCGGCTTGCCTTGCAAACGTATTTTGGTGCAGAGGTGAAAAATTATTTACACCGAGCCTGTCAACCGGTTGTCTGGCCGGCACTACGCGGGAATTTATTCTTGAGAGCCTTAACTGTGTTGAGGTGAGCGAAGGGATCGATGCGGTCCGCGAGGCAGACGGTGTTTTTCTCACCTCGTCGGGTATCGGTGTCGTTAAAGCAGCAGAGCTCGACGGCAAAGATCTGCGGCATTGTACACACCCGATCACAAGCATTCTGCCATATTGACTAACCGTTACGGGATTCTTCTTAGAACGGTGTGATCCGGACGGCACAAACTAGAAAACACGAAAATACACGAATACTTTCGTGTATTTTCGTACGAATTCGCGATTGTATCTTACGCCGCGGTTTCGAACAGAGCAAGTATCTGCTTGCCTTCGGCTGAACGGGGATCGATAGTGCGGATATGCTTATGGCCCTGCATTTCCCATATGGCCGTTACGGTACCGTCTTTTTCAACGGCCTGATAATGCACGTCCTCTTCCGCGGGTGCCGGGGCTTCGGCTGCTTTCACTGCTTCGTCTGACATTTACTAGAAATCTCTCCTTAACTCGGTTGGACCTTACTCTTCTTCTTGATCCGATCCCTGCCTTTCTGCGATCGTTATTGTCGGCTTTGACTGGCCCTGGCCAGACTGCTTTTCAGCTATGGTGATCGTCGGTTTTGACTGACTACCTTCAGCCGTTTTCTCTTTCTCGGAATTTTCGTTCGACATACAAAACAATGCCTCCTGAACTGTTTACACCAGAAATGCGAATCAATCTGCAATATTGACACAGAAATGAGCCGTTTGTCGAGTTTTCATTTTCAAAGGTAGTGCCTGGCAGTTTCCTGAATGCGTGGCGACTGTGCATTTCTCATTGAGTCTCTCTGCTTACTTTGCGACTTGGTGTGAGATCTGCCGTTTCAGTCTCTATCTAGTTTTGCATTCAGACGATTTGATCGTGAATCTAGGCACCGCATAAAGTTGCGAACCGCGGCAGGCTGATCAGATTTAGCTCAAAGCCGCGGAAACCATAAACTTTATGGGCTAAAACCATCTTTATGACATAAATTCAGTAGAAAATAGAAAATTTTCAGAATTTTCTCAAAAAATTGAAAAAAAGAGTTGGAAAATGGCCTTATGTGAACGACAATGAAAATACCGCAAATTGACATTTCGCAAAAGATTTTCAAGGAGGTCCTGTCCATGAGCGCTGAGGAAAGTCGTTTTGACGGTTTGGTAAGCGGAAAGTTTTCCCTCCGACGATCCGGCCGAGCTTTTTGCCCCGTATGTTCCAAACAGGTGGACTTGTTAGGATTCGAACATTCGGCGGAATTATTTCACACCGATCTGCAGGATATTCAGTTCCTGGCCAAACGCGGCGAGGTACATCAGATCCATAATCGAAAGGGTATGCTGATGGTTTGCGCCGTCTCACTTTTCGAGTGCTTCGATAAGCGAAGGACCCGGTTGCTCGATTCAGGGATCATCAAGGTCCTCGACATCGAGAATGAGACTACGGACGAGAAAGTGCTGACGGCCGAGAAGGCGGCTTGAGCAAACTTTCGACACCGTAACCCATCGATTCGCAGGCGTTTTCCGCTTCAAGAACGCCTGCCGGATCAGTATAAAACAACTTTCGCAAACGGCGATTACATCGGAACGCGCCAAATGCATCTTCCAAACGGCTTCGCCTTGCTGTATCCTTAACATCAATTCATGTCCCCAATTACACTCACGCTTGCAATGCTTGTGGTCGCGATAGCCTTATTCGCTACCGAGAAATTGCCCGTGGACATTGTGGGCATACTTCTTGTCCTTGCACTCGTGATGACACGGGTCCTGACCGTACAGGAAGGCCTTTCGGGTTTTGGCAACGACATTATTATCACGATCGGCGGACTATTCATCCTGGTCGGCGGCCTGATAAAGACCGGAATTGTCGATCTGATCGGAAGACGACTTTACAAGGTTGCCGGAGGAAATGAATTTGTATTAACGGCGCTGATCATGACAACTGCTGCCGCCTCGGCCTCGGTCCTTAAAAATACAACGACTACCGCTATGTTTCTGCCCGTCGTCATCGGGCTTGCCGCCAAAGCAAAGATCGCACCTTCCAAGCTTCTTATGCCGCTTGCCTTTGGGGCCATACTCGGCGGAAGCTGCACTCTGATCGGGACCTCGACAAACCTTGCCGTTAGCGGAGCTATCGTGCGATATGGCCAACCGCCGTTCTCGATGTTTGAATTGACGTCGGTCGGCATAATAGTCTTCTGTGTGGGCATGATCTACATGCTCTTCATCGGACGGCGGATGCTGCCAAACCGCGGCGGCGGCGAATCGCTAACCGAAAACTTCAGCATTCGCGAATATGTTTCCGAACTTGTCGTCTTGCCTAACTCAAGGCTTGTCGGCAAAACCATCGGTGAATCTAATATTAGTACCGACCTAGATCTGAGTGTTCTCGGGATAATACGCGGCGACCGGAAGCAGATCGCTCCGGGTGCCTTTGAACGGATTGAAACAAACGACATATTGATCGTTGAAGGAAAGCTTGAAGACATTCTCCGGGTAAAAGAAGAGGTCGGGCTTGAAATAAAGCCTGATTTCAAGCTCAACGACGGCGTGCTCGAAAGCGGCGAGATCGAATTGTTCGAGGTTCTCGTAATGCGCGATTCGGCGATGGTCGGGCAAACGCTAAAGGCTATAAGGTTTCGACAACGTTTCGACCTGACAGTTCTGGCAATAAATCGGCACGGCGATACGTTTATCAATAAGCTCAGCGGCGTACCGCTGCGGTTTGGCGACGTTCTCCTTGTTCAGGGTGCGCGTCACAAGATCGAACCGCTGGTACACGACAATCAGATCATCCTTCTTGAAGATCATTCCGAGTCGAGTACCCGCGTGGAAAAACGCCGATGGGCGATCGCCGGTTTTCTATTATTTCTGGGCCTATCGCTGTCAAAGATCGTGATCGGCTTTGATATTCCACTTGCGGTCTGCGTGCTGGCGGGCGTGCTGCTTTTGTTAGCCACAAAAACAGTTCGACACTCTGAAATGTATTCGCTCATCGATTTTCGCTTGCTTGTGATGATCGCGTGCATGATGAGCTTTGGCGTGGCGATGGAGAAAACGGGTACGGATATCTATTTGGCGGGCTTGATCCAGACCTACTTTGATTACGGCCCGATGTACGTGCTTGCCGGATTTTTTCTGCTCACCGTGATCCTGACGCAACCAATGTCAAATCAGGCCGCGGCGCTTGTCGTCCTGCCTGTTGCGGTCAAGACCGCTGTCGCGTTGGGCCTGAACCCGCGCACATTCATCGTCGCCGTGACCTATGCCGCTTCGTTCTCGTTCATCACTCCGCTTGAACCGGCCTGCGTTCTGGTCTATACGCCGGGAAAATACCGATTTATGGATTTTGTGAAGATCGGAACCATACTTACCATCATCGTATTTGTTGCCGCGATGATCTTTGTGCCGATCGTTTGGCCTATTTAATCGTTGGCGTGCTGCCTTATCTGCCGCAGGGTCAGTCCCCGTTTTATTATCAGAAGCAGTCCGATACTCGTCCAAAACAGGATCCTGCCTTTGCGGATAATTGCGATCGCGACACCGATCCCGGCGCCGGCGGCTATCGTCTCACCGACATATTGTGCTCCTGCTTCATCTACACCGACAAGGAAAGGAACCAACTTGAAAACGATCGTGATCAGCCGGCTAACGGATTCAAGCAGAAACGCATTCAGCAGCGATGCCGACTCGCTCAGGCGGCTGAGGACGAACCAGACCTCGGCCACACCGATCATGTGAAAAGCCGCCTCAAGCAAACAGATGGGCAGAAAGCGCCTAGGATGGCGGCGGTAGAAACCGTAGATCAAATTTTCAAAAAGCCGTACTTCGGAACGTCCGTGTTCAAGAATGCCGCGGGCTATACCGCGTCGATACAATATTTCGCATGTCTCGCTCGCGAAGTGCCACTGTTTTATAACCATCAGCACTCCGGCTGTAAGTAGAAGAACAAGCACAGCGACTAAAATATTTATGGACATCCGCCAGCCATCGTCGGGCTGAAGATTGCGGACAAATATGAGAGCACCGAGCATAAGGAAAATGCTCGTCGTAAAGCTGTAGAAAAGATTTTCGGTCGCAACTGACGAGAGGCCGACAACCAGAGGCACTCGTTTACGGACGGCAACGGCCTTTGCGGTGCCGCTAACCAGGATGCCCAGCGGGATCATGCTGCTCATCGCTTCGCCAATGATAACTGCAGGTACCGTGTCCTTAAGCGTTAACGAATAAGGCTTATAAACTGAAAGAGACCAAGCGGTTGCCCGGGTCACAATGCGCAGAAAGTAAAGCAGAAGAATGATCGCAAATCCCGCCAGGCCAAACTTTTGAATGTTTCCCAGAAGGTCATCGATTCCGACGGCCCAAACGAAATAACAGAAAAGTGCAATACCGCCGAGCGTCAAAACGAAGCCCAAAAGTTTTAGCTTGTTATAGTGTTTTTTTGGGAACGGCGCGAGTTTTGCCGCTTCTTTTTCAACCTTTGGTTCAGAGCTCACTGCTTTGCCTTTTCCGCTTTGTAACGTCTAAAATGTTATTTTATCCGACATCAAATAACAAAACTCTTTTAAGGAAACCTTTATGAACACTGCCGCCGCGACCGCTTTAACAACCGCCGGATTGACCGTCCTGTCAGAGGAAGAAGAATTATTTCGCGCTTCTGTCCGTGAATTTGCCGAAGGCGAAGTTCGCCCCCGCGTCGAGGCGATGGAGCATGCCGCAAAGCTTGATCCTGACCTGATAAAACAGTGTTTTGAGCTTGGGCTAATGTCCATCGAATCGCCGGAAGAATACGGCGGTGCGGGCTCGACGATATTTAACGCAATTGTTGCGATCGAAGAACTTGCTCGCGTTGACGCCAGTATTTCGGTCTTTGTCGATGTTCACAACACGCTCGTCACCAATGCGTTCATGCGCTGGGCGAACGACGATCTTAAAAAGAAATATATGCCCCAGCTTGCCGAAGGGCGTGTTGGCGCATACGCGTTGAGCGAGGCCGGTTCCGGTTCGGATGCGTTTGCGTTAAAGACGCGGGCCGTTGACAAGGGTGATCATTTTGAATTGACCGGCCAGAAACTTTGGATAACGAACGGCAACGAGGCCGAGATATTTATTGTCTTTGCGACGATCGATCCGGAAGCGGGCTATAAAGGCATTACGGCATTCATTGTCGAAAAACAGTTCGACGGGTTTTCGGTCGGAAAGAAAGAGGACAAACTCGGAATTCGCGCTTCGTCAACGACCGAACTTATCCTTGATAACTGTAAGGTCCCGAAAGAAAATGTTCTTGGCGAGGTTGGAAAAGGCTACAAAGTTTCGATCGAGACCTTGAACGAAGGACGCATCGGCATTGGCGCACAGATGCTTGGGATCGCACAGGGAGCATTTGAAGCGGCACTCAAATACACCGCTGAACGCGAACAGTTCGGCCAATCGATCGGCAGTTTTCAGGGCGTTCAGTTCCAACTCGCCGAAATGGCGGTCGAGATCGAGGCAACCCGTTTGCTTGTTTACAACGCCGCTCGGCTCAAGGATGCCGGCAAGTCGTTCCTGAAAGAAGCGGCCATCGCCAAATTATATTCGTCCCGCTGCGCCGAACATGTCTCGTCCAAAGCCATCGAACTCTTCGGCGGCTACGGCTACGTAAAAGATTACCCGGTCGAAAAATTCTGGCGTGATTCAAAGATCGGAGCCATCTATGAAGGCACATCAAATATGCAGCTGCAGACAATTGCCAAGCTGATCACGAAATAAGCATGCTAAAATCGCGGCTATGGAAACGGTAAAGGTCAAGATACTTGAACCAAAGGCCAAACGCCTGCTGATCGAGCTCGAAAATCTTAAACTTATCAAGCTCGAAAGCGGAAAAATGGGCAAAATGGCCAGGCGCCGGTTTGGCAGCATGAAAGGGTTGATCGATCATGTGGCAGACGATCTTAACGCACCCGCAAATGAGTTTAAGGAGATCGGCTGATGCGTATTTTGATAGATACCGAGGCACTGCTCTGGTATCTTGAGGGCAACGCTGTGCTTTCCCGCGGTAAACGCGATACGATCCTCAACCCCGCGAATGAGGCGTTTGTAAGCGTTGCGTCTCTTTGGGAGATAGCGATAAAGATATCGGCCGGAAAGCTAAAGCTGAAAGGTTCGATGACCGAACTCCTCGATCAGCTTGCCGCCCAATCGATCGAAATTCTCACCATCGCGCCGGGCCATGTCCTTCAAATGGCGAGCCTGCCGCCGCTTCAACACGCCGAACCCTGCGATCGGTTCGACCGAATGATCGCCGCCCAATCGAAAGTAGAGTTTTTAACGATCTTGACCACCGACCCCAGACTTGCCGATTACGGTGTTAAGATCGTTTAGCAAGCGATCCAGCTATGACCGCCGACGAGATCACCCAATACCTGAACGAACTGAACGACGAGCTTCGACGTTCGAATGTCACGGGCGAAGTCTCGCTTTATGGCGGGGCTGTGATGTGTCTCGCCTACAAAGCGCGGCCGGCGACAAAGGATGTCGATGCGATCTTTGAGCCGATACGAGAGATCCGAAATGCGGCAAATCGCATCGCTGAGCGGCACGGCCTTAACGTTGGCTGGTTGAACTTAGCGGTAAAGATGTTTCTTGTGGAACACGACAAGTCCGTGCTTTTCGACCTGTCACACCTGCGTGTCTTTATTCCGGATCCGCGATACCTGCTCGCAATGAAGATACTGGCTGCGCGGGCCGATACGTCTGACCTGGACGATATACGATTTCTTATCGAACACCTCGATGTAAAAACGTCAGAGCAGGCCGTAGCAATTGCGCAGAACTACTATCCAAACAAGACGGTAAAGCCTGAAACCGTTTTTGTCCTGGAAGAGATATTGTCGAAATGATCACCGCCGTCGAAACTCAGGAGAGGATGAACGCGGACCCGCGCTGGTGGAAGGTCGCGTTGATGGATTTCGTTGACGACTTTCGGTTTCATAAAGATCCGGCGGCGATCGAACAGGCCTTTGAGCCAAGCGATGATAAGCGCGACGCGGCTTTTTCGGCGGTTATCGAGACACTGTGCGACGAATTACGTCTTTCTATACCATCGTGGCTTCAACAGGTCCCGAACTGTCACGAACCATTCTTTGTCGCCGGCCTTGAAAATCTGAAAGCGACCGCACTGGTCGAAAGCCCGATCCGATTCCGTGCCCGCAACGTTTTTGTCCTGGCAAATTTCCTAACCCGCGTTTGATCACTCCTCTGCCTGCATTCTCAGCTTGCTGTGCTTTACGCTGTATGCGAAATAGATGCCGATCCCGATCAGCATCCAGACTATCAATCTCGCCCATGTATCGAACGGCAGGCCGTACATCAGATAAAGGCTGGCGGCGGCCGAAAGTATGGGTATAACGGGTGCGAACGGCACTTTGAACGGCCGCGGAAGGTCAGGCTGGGTTCGCCGAAGGACGATCACGCCGATCGAGACGATAACGAATGCGAACAGCGTCCCGATGCTGACCAATTGGCCGAGCAGCGAGATCGGCACAAGCCCGCCCATTATCGCTACGATCGCTCCCGTGATGATCGTCGTTATGTAGGGCGTTCTGAAACGCGGATGTATCTTTGCCGCCCAGGCTGGCAGCAGGCCGTCCTTTGCCATTGCATAAAATACGCGCGGTTGGCCCATTATCTGCACGACCATCGTCGAACTAAGCCCAAGCACGGCGCCGACCTTGATTATTATCGAGAACGACCTCAGCAAATAACCGACGAACGAATCCTGCGCCGCCATTTGTGATGCCGCCGTTATCGCCGCCGCTATCGGTGCAGCTTCTTCCTTCAATTGGCTGTACGGCACAAGGCCGACCATTATCGCGGCGACAAGTACATAAAGTATCGTGCAGATGACGAGTGAACCAAGTATCGCCCGCGGCATATCACGCTGCGGGTTTTTGGCCTCTTGCGACGCGGTCGAAACTGCGTCGAAACCGATATACGCAAAAAATATTACCGCTGCTCCTGTCAGAATGCCGCTGTAACCGTATTCGCCAAAGACACCCGTATTCGGCGGAACGAACTGCAGACAATCGCCAATCCCGGGCGTACAGCCGAGGCCCATATAGTGAGTGTTCACATAGCCGACACCCGCGACGATGAACAGCAGCACGACCGCAACCTTTATGATCACGACCACAGAATTGAAATTGGCTGATTCCTGAATTCCTTTCACAAGCAGTGCGGTCACCGCCAGCGCGATCAGAAACGCCGGCAGATTGAACAGGGCCGTTTCGATCGGGGCATTGATGCCGGCCTGGCCAAGCCCTTTGGCAAGTTCTTCGGTCAGGACCGAGTAACCGGCCGGAGGATTTAATATCGTGTCGCCGATCCGCATATTCGCCAATTGGCCGACAGCCGCTTCGTTCAGCCAAACAAAACGCGTTCCGGGTGCGGCGCTCAACGATACTGGAAAAATTATCCCGAGGTCTGCCAGCAGGCTGATCATATTGCCTGACCAGCCGACCGCCACTGTTGCGGCGCCGAAGGCATATTCAAGAATTAGGTCCCAGCCGATTATCCATGCGACGAACTCGCCAAGCGTGGCGTAACCGTATGTATATGCCGAACCCGCCACTGGAACGGTCGAGGCAAATTCTGAATAGCAGAGAGCAGCCAGGGCGCTGACAATGCCGGCAACGATCATCGAAACCACGACCGCCGGCCCGGCATGCCTGCCCGCGGCCTGTCCGGTCAGGACAAAGATGCCGGTACCGATAACGGCGCCGACCCCGAGCAAAGTCAGCGCCGTTACGCCAAGCGTCCGCTTGAGCGTTGCTTCGCCGTCGCCCTCCGCCTGTGCCAGGATCGATCCAATAGGTTTGGTCCTAAATAAGTCCATTAATTTCCTCCATCAGTTTTCAGGTTCCGCCGTTATGGATCGCAGACAGATATAGCGGCGTCCATCAATACAGGCCGTGTGTATCGGGTTCACCGCATCCGCGAGCGGTGACAACGCCGTCAATTGGCGATGCTGATCGACGAACCATGACCTCGCCGCGCACACCTCGCACCAACCGGCAATTGGAGCCGTGCCTACCACCACAAGTTTGTGTTCGGTCTTGAACGAGATCTTCAGCCGGAATCCCATAACAGCGTCCAGTTTGCGTTCGGACTTGAGCAAATGTCGTTAGAACCTGTGAAATCGGCTGAAATGTTCTGAAAATATTGTTCTTTTTGCGAAAGGCAAGGTGGTATATAATGATGAACCTCTCGTGAAGCCTTATGCTGGAAGCATGGCAGGATAAACCCGTTTACATTTGCGGCCGTTACCGCATCGATCCGTTGCGGCGCGGCATCTTTATAAATGAAGAGCGCGTTGCCTTCACGGCAAAGGCGTTTGATGTACTGGTTGAATTGGTGCAGCGGGCGGGCCAGGTCGTAACAAAGGATGAGCTTTTGTCAGCGGTATGGCCCGATGCCGTGGTTGAAGAAAACAATCTGACCCAGCAGATATCGGCCCTGCGAAAGCTGTTTAATGACCCGGCGGGCGAAAATAAGTTCATCGCCACGGTCCCAGGCCGCGGTTACTGCTTTGCCGCCGTGGTAAACACTGAGGCCAGGGCCGGCCGCGAACACGCCGAGGTGCTAATTGCCGGTTC
>Ga0138256_10004207_pt1 | contig 15307 bp, 14 predicted proteins | sample KNB2016incub_MG_FD_105486 | JGI IMG/M metagenome (GOLD analysis project Ga0138256, IMG submission 105486) | Active sludge microbial communities from wastewater in Klosterneuburg, Austria - KNB2014incub_MG | ecosystem: Engineered > WWTP > Activated sludge > Unclassified | place: Austria... | reverse complement strand
CCGCGCACCCGTCAGTCGTCCAGGCCTTCCGTCGCTCCTGCACGCTGCCCGAAAGCAGCCCGCAACGTCGATCGGAGAGCCCAACGACCCTTTCCTTCCCTCTCTTCTTCTGTAAAGGTGCGCTGCCAAGACGGAGGATGATAGCGCTACGGGCCAAGCCGGTCAAGGCCGCTCCGCCGAGGTATGGGCCCAAGGGGACCCGGGGGGTGGGGAGGCGTGTTAAGGGAAGTCCACCGAGCCTTAAAGCGATGCGCGGGCTGGCTTAAGCGCTTGATGCCGTCGTGGGCCTAGGCTGATCGACGGGCTGCCTTCTGGCTCGGTCGCGCCTGCCTGACGCGCGGCCTGGTCGGCCCGCCGGCGCGGCATGACGCGCCACCAAACTAAGGGAGCGCCACATCCGGCCGCTCGCTGTTCCGTGTCGGAACGACCTGCACACCTCTTGGGGGAGAAACCACATGTCCTGCATCCGAAACCGCCTTCTGGGTCTGCTCCTTGGCGCCGCCGCCATTGGGGCCGCCATGCCCTTGGCCCGCACGACGCCAGTGGCGCATGCCCAGGCGACGCCCGCGCCGACCGCCGTAGCGGTCGGTGGCCGCATCCAGGCCGACAATGCCTGCTACGTCCGACTGCCCGATATGCCGGCGACCAGCCTGGGCGAGGGCCGCTACGGCGGTCTCGGCGGCTTCAACGCCAAGACCGGCGTCATGGCCTATGTCGGTGGCGCCGACAAGCAGACCGATGAGAACACTGTCGTCTTCTTCCAGATGTTCGGCATCAAGCTCGATGGCGAGAAGGCCGCCTGGAAGTCCGTACCCTACAGCAACGGCCTCGGCTACACCCAGGACACGGACAAAGGCTGCCGCGAGGGCACTGCGGTCCAGATCTCTGACAGCAACTGGGCTTCGGTGTTCGGGAAGGACGGCTGCGACAACGGCAAGTTCGACACCTCCAAGAAGACCGGCGGCGACATCAAGGAGCTGCAGATTCTCGGCGATGCCAACGCCAGCGGCATCAAGTGGGTGCCCAACAGCGGCGCCTCGGAGCTGATCGGCGACCTGCTCGACCAGAAGGGCAAGCTGGTCCGCCTCTTCGCCGCCTGGGACGACCAGCGCAACCGCATCGTCTTCGGCCAGGGCACCTTCAACGACGAGTTGGATTCGGAGAGCCAGGCCAAGGTCTACACCGCCAAGAAGGTCGGCAGCCAGTTCCAGCTTTCGGAGATCCGTCCCGCCGGAACCGCGCCCATCAAGCGCTACGGCTCCTGCGCGGCCTATGTCTACGACAAGGATGCAGGGCTCGACGGCATGGTCGTCCTGGGCGGGCAGGAGGGCGCTCCGGAGCGCATCCCCGCCACGACCTACAAGGAAGTATGGTGGCTGGACTTCAAGAAGAACGCCGCCAACGGTGAGTGGGTGAACATCACCAGCCGCTTCGACAACATGGACAGCTTTGGCGCCCGCCGCGAGGGCGGCTGCGCCTACGACGCGGCTTCGAAGTCCTTCTACTCCTGGATGGGCCGCACCTCCGGCACCTACCCGGACTCCTCACGGCGCTCGACCGGTGTCTGGCGGGTGAACCTGGCCCAGCTGGGAGACGCCGCGGCCAAGCTGACCTGGGAGCGCCTGGCCAAGGACAACACCAAGGGCATCGAGGGGCGCCGCCTCTTCCCCAGCATCTGGGACGCGGCCAACAAGCGCATCCTGGTGGTGGCCGGCCGCGGCGGTTCGACGGAGTTGGATGCCTTCCGCGACGCCTGGGCCATCTACCCCGACGTGAAGGGCGCCGACTGCGAGAACCTGGATGTCTTCGCCCCCTACCGCCCGAACGCCGGCGCGACGGCGACAACGGCTCTGCCGACGAACACGCCCGGCGGTCCGACGGCTGAGGTGCCCACGGTGGCACCCAAGCCCACGGTGAACAACAGCCCGGAGATCTGCGAGGCGATCAAGAGCCGCGTGCCGGCGGCGGTGATCAACGAGGCTGTCACCGCCCCGGACAAGGTGGCGGGCTATGGCCAGACCTGCAACCCCAACCTGCCGGTGGGGGCCAACAACCCGCTGCGCCGCTACCTGGGTCTGCGCAATCCCTCCTCGCCGTATCACCCGATCTTCAACAGCATCCAGTGGAAGTGCGGCTGCCCCTGAGGCGACGCATAGTCTGAAATAGGCGGCCGGCCTGACGACCGCCTGACGGTTGAACAGAATCCTATGAACCAAGGGCCGCCGGTGCGTCACCGGCGGCCTTTGGTGCGTCCGTCGCCGACTTGACAAGGCGGATGGCCACGCGAGAATTGAGGTGTGCACAGCGCCCGGACCTACCCCCGTCGCCGCCTGTCATGGGTGCGCCTCGCGACCATGCTCGCGCTGGGTCTCTTGAACATGTCCTGTGGCGGCGGGCGATCGGACACCGGCGAGGCCGTGCGGATGATCCAGAACACCGGGTCGGACACCATGTTGCAGCTGGCTCAAGCCTGGGCTGAGACCTACGGCGCCCTGCACCCTGAACTCTCCATCGCCGTGACCGGTGGGGGCTCAGGAGCCGGAATCGCGGCGCTGATCAACGGAACGACGGAGGTCGCCAACGCCAGCCGGCGCATCAAGGACGAGGAAGTCGCCAAGCTGCCCAGTCCGCCCCAGGAGCATCAGGTGGCGGTCGACGCCCTGGCGGTCATTGTCCACCCCGACAATCCCGTCAGTCAGCTGACCTTGCGGCAGCTCTCCGACGTCTATCAGGGCAAAGTGACCAATTGGCGCCAGTTGGGTGGCCTGGACGCGCCGATCATCCTGTTGTCCCGCGAGACGAACTCTGGCACGCACGTCTACTTCTTGGAGGAGGTGCTGCGCCTGGGCGACAAGGAAAGCACGGACATCTTCGCCTCCCAGACCCTGCTGATGCCCTCTTCGGTGGGCATCACCAGCGAGATCCGGCGCAATCCGAACGCCATCGGTTACGATGGCCTGGGCTATGTTACGGCCGAGGAAAAGGTGCTGGCGCTCGCCGATTCCGACGACGGCCGCTACGTGCGCCCCAGCGTCGCTACCGCGCGGGACGGCAGTTATCCGCTGGCCCGCGGCCTATTTCTGTACACCTCGGGGCAGGAGCGAGCGGAAGTGAAGGACTACATCGCCTGGATCATGGGCGACGACGGACAGGCGATCGTCGCCCGTCTGGGCTTCGTGGCGAGCGAGAAGTAGGAGGTCGGTCGATGGACGCCTCCCGAGACACGCTGTCACGGACTACCCGTCCGACTCGGTCCGGCAACCGCATGGAGCCCTGGATCGAGCGTGCGGTGCGGCTTGCCGGCCTCTCCGCCATCTTTATCGTCGCCCTCATCTTCATCTTCCTCATCCGACTGAGCTTGCCGGCCCTGACCCGCATTCCGCTGTCGGCTTTTGGCGATCTGCGTTGGTACCCCATCGAAGAGCGCTTCGGGCTCGTGTCGTTGGTGGTCGGATCGCTGCTGGTGACGGCGGTCGCGGTCGGCATCGCCGTCCCATTGGGCCTCGTGACCGCCATCTATCTGGGCGAGATCGCGCCGCCTTGGCTCGGCGACATCCTCAAGCCGCTGATCGAGATCCTGGCCGGCATTCCTTCCATCGTTCTGGGCTTCGTGGGTTGGGTGGCCCTGGCCCCGCTGGTCCAGAGGCTGGGGGCGCCGACGGGATTGACGGCCTTTACGGGTGGGTTGATCCTGGCCTACATGGCCTTGCCCACCATTATCAGCATCGCCGAGGATGCCATCGACGCGGTGCCCAAGAGCTACCGCGACGGCTCGCTGGCGCTGGGGGCCACCCGCTGGCAGACCATCTATCGCGTGGTGCTGCCGGCGGCCCGTTCCGGCATCGTTACGGCGGTGATGCTGGGCATCGGGCGCGCGGTGGGTGAGACGATGGCGGTGATGATGGTGACCGGCAATGCCGCGCATGTACCGCGAGGCACCAGCATGCTGTTCCAGCCGGTCAGGACCATGACCGCCACCATCGCTGCCGAAATGGGCGAGGTTGCCCGGGGCGGCACCCACTACCATGTCCTTTTCCTCATCGGCGCCCTGCTCTTCCTCATCACCTTCGCCATCAACAGCGTGGCGGCGCGGCTCGTCGGCCGACGCCGCACGGGGGAAGGGGGCGGCTGATGCGCCGGCAGCAGCGACAGCGCCTGGCCTTCCTGCTGGTGAGCGGCGTCGCCTGGGCGGTGACCATCCCCATCATGCTGGTGATCGGCCTGATCGCCACGCGCGGGCTGGAGGGGATGAGCTGGGCCTTCCTGACGGAAATGCCGCGCGAAGGCATGGTGGAAGGAGGCATCCTTCCGGCGCTCGTCGGCACGGTCTGGCTGACCATCGGCACCGCCATCGTGGCCATGCCCCTGGCGATCGGCGCGGCAGTGTATCTGGCGGAGTACGCCCGCCCGGGTCCGTTGACCTCCGCCATCCGTCTGGCTATCGTCAACCTGGCCGGCATCCCATCCATCGTCTACGGGCTCTTCGGGCTGGGCCTCTTTGTTCTCTATCTCCAGCTGGGCACGTCCATCGTCGCTGGGGCCCTGACCTTAGGGCTGATGACCCTACCCGTTGTCATCAGCACGGCCGAAGAGGCCATCCGCGCGGTGCCGCAGGAGTTTCGACTCACCAGCCTGAGCTTGGGGGCCAGCCGCTGGCAGACCATCCGCCACCAGGTGCTGCCGCATGCCCTGCCCGGCATTCTCACCGGGGTGATCCTGGGACTCAGCCGTGCTGCCGGCGAGACGGCGCCGATCCTCTTCACCGCGGCCGCCTACTACCTGCCGTCGCTTCCCAGCTCTCCCGCCGACCCGACAATGGCCCTGCCCTACCATCTGTACGTCATCGCCACGCAGGTGCCCAACATGCCGTTGGCGCCGCAGTTCGCCACTGCCCTGACCTTGATGCTCATTGTCCTGTCGCTGACGGTGGCCGCCAGCGTGGTGCGCAGCAGCTACCGGCGGAGGCGGGAATGGTAGGTCCAGAGCAGCTTCATTCGGCAGCGCTTCTCGGGCGCATCGACGTGCGGGGCGTCTCCTTCTGGTACCCTGACGGCACCCGGGCCTTGAGCGCGGTGGACCTGGTCCTGGCGGCGCGACGCATCAACGTGGTCTTCGGCCCGGCCCGTGCCGGAAAGTCGTCCTTGCTGCGCCTGCTCAACCGCCTCCAGGATCTGGTCCCCGGCGCCCGGCACACGGGTGATGTCCTGCTGAACGGGGTCGGGATCTTCGGTCCCGAGGTGGATGTCAGCGATCTCCGGCGTCGGGTGAGCATGGTCTTCGCCGTGCCGACGCCCCTGCCGGGTAGCATCCGCGCCAACCTGACCTACGGACTGCGCATGGCCGGCCACCGCGACACGGCCTTCCTGGAGGACCGCGTGGAATGGTCGCTGCAACAGGCTGCGCTGTGGGATGAGGTGAAGGACCGACTGGACAGCTCGGCCTACGCCCTGAGCGGCGGCCAGCGCCAGCGGCTCTGCCTGGCGCGCAGCCTGGCCCTGGGGCCGGAAGTGATCCTATTGGACAACCCCACCTCAGGACTGGACCCGCTGTCTACGGCCCTGGTGGAGAATGCCCTGCAGGTCCTCAAGGACCAGGTGACCATTGTCATGGTGCCGCACAGCACGCAGCAGGCGGCGCGCCTCGCCGATCGGGCGGCCTTCTTCCTGGACGGGGAACTGGTAGAGGCTGGGGCGGGGGCCGAGATCTTTCTAGGTCCCACTGACAAGCGCACGGAGGACTACGTGACGGGAAGGTTCGGATGAGCGCGGCTGAACTGGTGGGGATGAGCGGTAGCATGCCGGAGAGTGTTGGGTCTTCGGACGGCGCGGCGGATGATCTGATCCTGGTCCAGGACTTCTCCTTCTACTACGGCGCCTTCCGCGCCCTGGAGAACCTGAACCTCACGGTTCGGGACCGCGAGGTGACGGCGCTGATCGGCCCGTCCGGCTGCGGCAAGAGCACCTTCCTCCGTGCCATCAACCGCATGAACGACACCATCCGCGGCGTGCGCTACGAGGGCGACATCCGTGTGGCGGGGCAGAGCATCTATCAGGCAGATACCGATGTCGCCGACCTACGGCAGCGAGTGGGCATGGTCTTTCAGCGGCCCAACCCGTTTCCGCAAAGCATCTTCGACAATGTGGCCTATGGGCCGCGGGTTCTCGGTCTGGCGGGCGACAAGGCAGATGTGTCGGAGCGGACACGTCTGGCCCTGAGTCAGGTTGGGCTTTGGGAGGAACTGGGAGATCGCCTGGACCGTCCGGCTCTGGCGCTCTCGCCCGGCCAGCAGCAGCGGCTCTGCATCGCCCGCACCTTGGCCACTGAGCCGCGCATCATCCTGATGGACGAACCCTGCTCTGCCCTGGACCCGGTGGCCACCCTGGCCATCGAGGGCTTGATGCGCCGGCTGGCGGAGCGCTACTGCATCGTGGTGGTCACCCACAACATGCAGCAGGCGGCCCGCGTCTCCGATCGCACGGGCTTCTTCTGGCTGGGACGGCTCGTGGAATTCGGTCCGACGAACGACATCTTCACCTTGCCCCAGGAGAAGCTGACGGAAGACTACATCACGGGGCGGCGGGGGTAGGCAGCAGGCGGAGGGTGTGGTACGCACAGCCCACGCGATAGAGATGAGTAGCCGTCCATGATGCCAGCGGCATAAGCGTTTGGGTCGGTGTGCGTGACGGATGTGCAACGACTTGTTGGCGATGGAACCGGCGTCGGACTTCATCCTGCTTGAGGAACTGGCGGCCAACCGGGAGGCCGACACCTGGACCGCGGCCATGCAGCGGGCTATGGCTGATCTGCCGGTGACGATTGTCGTCGCCGGTGCGGACGAGTGCAGGGCCTTGAAGCGACACATCGCCGCGGGCCTGGGCGCAGAACACGGACCGGACCTCTTTCATATGCAGCGGGAACTCTGGCAGGCGATCGAGCCAGCCTTGGCGACCAGCCTGCAGGAGCCGGCCAAGCGCCTCGCGGCGGCAGAGGTGGTTACAGCGTCCTGGCGGCAGCGCCACCGCGTCTTCCTGCTGGGCAAGCGGGAGCCTGGCCGCCACAGTTCGCACGCTATCGCCGATGCGGTGGCCAGCGAGGACGCGGCCCGGGCTGTCCTCCAACAGGCCACCGACCGTCAGGCGGCCGCCCACCACGCCATCCGCAGCCTCAGCGATGTCTATCATCCCGTCGTGGCGCCATCCGCGGGACGACAGCCCTGGACGACCTGCGGCTCCCAAGCACGGCCGTGGATTTGGCCCGTGAGTCCCTGGCCTGAATCTGAGCCTGGTCGCTCGGCGGGCCAAGACCGCCGATGCCCGTCGGCGTTTCGCAGCACTGGCCGAAACGCTGAGGGCGCGCGCCGCCGACCTGGTGGCGCCCTGTCCTTTCTCCCCGCCGCAACCCGCGCCGACCTGGACGAACTGGCCCGCGAAGCGGATGCGCTCTTCACCCGCTCCACATCCTGTGTGGAGGGCCGCAACGGCCGACTGCCTTTGCTGCACCATGGTGTTCATCGCCTCGCGCTGGCGGCGGACCTGCGGGAGCGCATCGGCGCGCCGCGCTCGACTGAGGAACAAGCTAAGGCGGATCGCGTCGACAGCTTGCTCGCCGAGCCCCTTGCGGCCGAGCCCCTAGCCGCTGAGGCGGACGTGCCGTGGCGCGGCGGTGAAGCGAGCCGCCTTGCGGCGTACCAGAACCTTGTTCAATGGCTGCGGCAGCTGTTGCCGGATTGATCCGGAATATTAAGGCTTCTTCACGACGCCTTCACGTTCCGTTCTCTGTAACTTGACCCCCCTGGCTCGGACCGGCACTAACCTCTCCTCAGCCGCCGTTTCTGCCGCCACGGCTTGGCTGTGGCGGCCGGCGCCAGGCGCCCCGCTGGGGCCCTGAACCATCGTGATTCAGGAGGATTGAGGAACGTGAACATACGCAATCTAGGCGCCCTGTTGCTGGTCGCCGCTCTCAGCGTCGGCTGCAAGGCCGAAGAATCTGCCGCTCCCATGGCCGAGCCTACCGTGGCTGTGTCTGAGGCCCCGACCGAGGTCGTCGCGCCCACCGCCGACCCCGCCGACGGCTTGGCCTTGCCCGCGGTCGATGCCGCCGCCGTGAGCGGCGACATCGTGTCCGCCGGCAGCTCCACCGTCTTCCCGCTCACCGAGGTTCTTGCCGCGAACTTCAAGGCCGACGGCTACACCGGCAACATCACCGTGGACAGCGTCGGGACCGGCGCCGGCTTCGAGCGCTTCTGCAAGGCCGGAGAGACCGACATCTCCAACGCCAGCCGGGCCATCAAGGACGAAGAGACGGCCAACTGCCAGGCGATCGATCGCGAGCCGATCGAGTTCCGGGTGGGCACCGACGCGTTGGTGGTGGCCGTCAGCTCCGAGAACGACTTCGTCGATGATGTGACCCTCGAAGAACTCGCCCTCATCTACTCCACCGCCATCAACTGGTCCGATGTGCGGCCCGAGTGGCCGGCCGAGCCGATCAAGCGCTTCAGCCCAGGTACGGACAGCGGCACCTTCGACTTCTTCGTCGAAACGGTGTTCGCGAAGAAGAAGGAGCCCATCCTGGGGGCCAAGGACATCCAGTTGTCCGAGGACGACAATGTGTTGGTGCAGGGCGTCGAGGGTGGCAAGGACAGCATCGGCTACTTCGGCTACGCCTACTTCAAGGAGAACGCGAGCAAGCTGCGTGCGGTGAAGATCGCCGGCGTCGAGCCCAACGAGGCGACGGCGGAGGATGGCAGCTACAAGCTCGGCCGCCCGCTGTTCATCTACTCCACGGCCAAGATCATGGCCGAGAAGCCCCAAGTGGCGGCCTTCATCAACTACTACCTGACCAACGTCAACGATGAGATCGGCGATGTAGGCTACTTCCCCGCCAGCTTGGAGAATCTCAACGCCGCCAAGCAAGCCTGGCTCGACGCCAACTCCTGATCCATCTCGACGGCCCGACTTGCCGCGGACGGTCGCCTCGAGGCGGCCGTTCGCGGCAAGACGCTTTTCAGCAGTCCGGGAGGCCGTGGCATGGTCGAGCCCCAACGCATGAAACCCCTGGTGGACCGAGGAGCACTGAGCACCGTGACCGATGTCGACTTTGCTGCACGACTCAGACCGCAGCGCCGTCCTTGGGAGGCCGTGATCGAGTCAGGGTTGTTCGTGGCGGCCCTGGTCTCAGTGTTGACGACGGCCGGGATCATCTATGTGCTGGGCTATGAGGCCCTGCGCTTCTTCCTGCTGCCGCAGGTGACCTTGACCGAGTTCGTCACCGGGACCGTATGGCAACCGTCCATCGACCAATTCGGTGTCATGCCCTTGGTCTCGGCCACCTTGCTGACCTCGATGATCGGCATGCTGGTGGCCCTGCCGCTGGGGCTTTTCATCGCCGTCTACCTCAGCGAGTACGCTGCACCGCGAACGCGCGGCGTCCTCAAGCCTATTCTGGAGGTGCTGGCCGGCGTTCCTACAGTGGTCTACGGCTTCTTCGCCCTTACGTTTGTCACCCCCATCCTGCAGAACATCTTCGGCCGCAACGTCGTGGAGATCTACAACACTGCCTCTGCCGGTCTCGTCGTGGGCATTCTGGTGACACCGCTGGTCGCATCCATGAGCGAGGACGCCCTGCATGCCGTTCCCGACTCACTCAGGCAAGCCGCCCTCTCCCTGGGGGCTACCCGCCATGAGATGGCCTTGCGGGTGGTCGTGCCCGCTGCGCTCTCCGGCCTGGCGGCTGCCTTCATCGTGGCCATCTCGCGGGCCGTGGGCGAGACGATGGTCGTGGCCATCGCCGCCGGGGCCGGACCGGCCCTGACGCTCAACCCCTTCAAGGGCGCCGAGACCATGGCCGGGCACATCGTGCGCATCAGCGGCGGCGACCTGAGCTATGACTCCGTGGACTACAAGAGCCTGTTCGCGATCGGGCTGCTGCTCTTCCTCATCACCCTGGGTCTAAACCTGCTCAGCCAACGCATCGTCGCCCGCTACCGCGAGGTCTACGAATGAGCGCCGCGCAGCGGGATCCGTCGGTGACGGGCCGTCCTGAGGCGCCACTCCTGCGCGGTCAGGAGGGCTACAGCGACAACGTGACCGGTCGCAAGCGTCAGGCCCGTCGTTGGGAACTGCTCTTCATCGTCTCGACTCTGGTGGGCATCGTCGCTCTGGGTAGCCTGCTCTACAACGTGCTGGACAGCGCCTACGGCTTGGTGGCTATCGACGTCAAGGTGGATCCGGCTTCGTTGGCCCGCGGTGGCGTGGCTCTGGAGGCCCTGCCGGCATCCGAACTGGCGACCCTCCTGCGTGAGAAACTCAAGAAGCGCGACCTGAAGACCATCGAGAAGGAGCAGCCGCTTGCGGCACGGTCGACGGAGGATCTGCTAGGGATCGTTCAGACCAAGGTCGTCGGGGTCGACGTCGTCGGCACCTGGGTCCTATCGGATTCCCTCTTGCGCCGGCGAGCCATCGAGGCAGAGCTGGCCCGCACCCATCCCAACGCGACGCTCACCTTCAAGTCCTGGCTGCGCCCGGCCTTCCTGAGCAGCCAGCAGAGCCCGGACCCGATGCTGTCAGGGGTACGGTCGGCCATCCTGGGTTCGCTATGGACCATCCTGGTCACCATTGTCGTGGCCCTGCCCCTGGGTGTGGCCGCGGCGGTGTATCTGGAGGAATACGCAGCCAAAGACCGCCGGCTGACGCAGGTGATCCAGACCAACATCAACAACCTGGCCGGCGTGCCCTCGATCATCTACGGCATGCTGGGCCTTACCATCTTTGTGCGCTTGCTGGAACCACTAACCAGCGGCGCCTGGCTGACGGGAGCCACGTCCGCCACAGCCAACGGTCGCACCATTCTCTCCGCCGGCCTGACCTTGGCCCTGTTGGTGCTACCGCTGCAGATCATCAACAGCCAGGAGGCCATTCGCGCCGTGCCCGGCTCGCTCCGGCAGGCCAGCTACGGATTGGGCGCGACCCGCTGGCAGACCATCTGGGCCCACGTGCTGCCGTCGGCGCTGCCCGGCGTGCTGACCGGTACCATCCTTTCGGTGTCCCGGGCCATCGGCGAGACGGCGCCCCTGGTCGTGGTGGGCGCATCCACCGCCATCTTCCAGGATCCCAGCGGACCCTTCTCCAAGTTCACGGTCCTCCCCATCCAGATCTACCAGTGGACGTCAAGGCCCCAGGCCGAATTCCGCTCCATTGCCGCCGCCGCCATCCTGGTCCTCTTGGCCATGCTCCTCAGCCTCAACGCCGCCGCCGTCTTCCTCCGCAACCGCACCCAAGTGAGGCATTAGGCCCCATGAGTCAGACAACGCCTGCTATTGCCCTGTCCCCAGCGGGTCGGGCTGTCGCCAGCACCGCCGTCGCCGGCATCGCCGACGAGATGGCCATCGTCGCGGACAACGTGGATATCTACTACGGCCAGTTTCAGGCCATACGCCAGGTGTCCCTGCCGGTGCAGCGCTACCAGATCACCTCGCTCATCGGACCTTCCGGCTGCGGGAAGAGCACCTTTCTTCGCTCGCTCAACCGCATGAACGATCTCATTCCAAGTGCGCGCACCGAAGGGTCCGTCATCTATCGCGGCGTGGACATCTACGGCCCGGCCGTAGACCCGGTGCAAGTGCGGCGGCGCATCGGAATGGTCTTCCAGAAGCCCAACCCCTTCCCCAAATCCATCTACGACAACGTGGCCTGGGGCGCGCGGATCAACGGGTATTCGGGCAACCTTGACGAGCTGGTGGAGAGCTGCCTGCGCCAGGCCGCGCTCTGGGACGAGGTCAAGGACAAACTGCGGGACAGCGGGTTGGGTCTCTCCGGCGGCCAGCAGCAGCGCCTGTGCATCGCCCGCGCCTTGGCGGTGAAGCCAGATGTGATCCTGATGGACGAGCCTTGCTCCGCCCTGGACCCGATCGCCACCCTCAGGATCGAAGAGCTGATGCAGGAGCTGAAGGCGCATTACACCATCGTCATCGTCACCCACAACATGCAGCAAGCTGCCCGGGCTTCCGATCACACCGCGTTCTTCATGGTATCCGACGACCGCGCCGGCTATCTAGTGGAGAGCGGGCCAACCGGTGACGTGTTCACCAATCCCAAGGATCGACGGACCGAAGATTACATCACCGGCCGATTCGGCTGAGGGGGATACGATGGCAAGCACGATCCGCAGCCACTTCCTGCAGGAACTGGACCACCTGGAGCGGGAAACGCTGACCCTGGGCGAGATGGTGGCCGGAGCCCTCACCGAGGCGGCTCGGCTCCTGAGGGCCGGCGACCTGGAGGCCGCGCACCGGCTTATCGCCTGGGACAAGCAGGTGAACCGCCGGCGCTATGCCACCGAGGAGCAGGCGCTCCTGGTCATCGCCACCCAACAGCCGGTGGCTCGCGACATCCGCTACGTAGCGGCAGCGCTCGATGTCGTGGGGGAACTGGAGCGCGTGGGAGACTACGCCAAGGGCATCGCTTCGATCACCCTACAGTTGCCGGAGCCGCTGCCGCCGGCCAGCCTGGTCCTTCTGGACCGCATGGCCGCCGAGGCTGCCGCCATGCTGCGCGAGTCGCTCGCGGCCTTCAGCCAGCGGGATGTGCTGGCCGCCCGAGCCATTGCCGCTCGCGACGACACCGTGGACGCAGATTTCCGGGCCCTCTTCCGCCAGGTCATGGATTGGCCTCGCGAGCCGGAAACCGTTCTGGAAATGGCCAACTTCGCGCTGTGGGCCGGCCATAACCTCGAGCGCGCGGCGGACCGGGTGACGAACATCTGCGAACGCATCGTCTTCACCGAGACGGGGCGCTGGGATTGGGAGTGACGGGCCCGGCTTGCTGATCGCTCTGATGGGATCAGGCGGTCAGCAAGCGCTCATCCACATCGTCGCAGGTCACCAGCCGGAGCCCGGTGGCCACGCCCCGCGCCGCCGCCGCAAGCTGCTCTGCCGGCACCGTCGCGCGCGATCGTGCGGGTGTCGGCGCCGCTTCTGCCGCCTCCGCCTGATGCAGGCGCCACACCCCACGAGCGTACTCCACGCTGGTCAGGTTCTCGATCCAATCGCCGCTGTTGAGGTAGCGCACCTCAGCGTCGCCGCGGCCCTCCACGCGGTCCTGCGGCACATGGATATGCCCGCAGATCACCACGTCGTAGCCCTGTTCAAGAGCCAGGTCCGTCGCCGTGGCTTCGAAGTCGCCCACGAACTTCACCGCCTGCTTGACCCCCTGCTTGACGCGCCGCGCCAGGGAGTAGGGTCGCCGTCCAAGAGCAACCAGTCCGCGGTTCATCCAGCGGTTGATCTGGATCAGCAGATCGTAGCCCACACCGCCCCAGCGGGCGATCCAGCGGGCGTGGAGCAAGGACAGGTCGAAGACATCGCCGTGGAAGATCCAGACGCGGCGGCCGTCGAGCTCCAGCAGCAGCTTGTCACGTAGGTGCAGGTTGCCCAGTGACAAGCCTGAGTAGCGGCGCAGGGCGTCATCGTGGTTACCCGTGAGGTAGTAGACCTTTCGGCCCCGGCGTGACAGGTCCAGGATCTCGCGCAAGACATCGGTATGTGCTTCGGGCCAGCAGGGGCGGCGGCTCAGCTGCCAAAAATCGATGATGTCGCCGTTGAGCACCAGGATACGCGGGTCGATCCCCCGGAGGTAGTCCAAGAGGGCGTCGGCATGGCAGCCATAGGTTCCCAGGTGCACATCGGAGAGCACGACCAGGTCCACCTGTCGGCGAGCGATCGGACGGCTGTGGGTCATAGGAGCACCTCTCCGGCGGACGGTTGGTCTGACAGGGTCAAGAGGCCCAGAGGCCGCTGGATCAGCATGACATGCACGGTGGTCGAGCAGCCTAAGGCCATGTCAACGGCCGGCCAAGCTGCCGTTGGCCCGATTTCATGCGAAGCGCGCTTTACCGGATTGTGACGCACCCATCATCGGTCTCTGGTCTGGACTTGCGGCTATCCGATCATGCTCCATCGACAGCCTCAGGAGGCCCAGCATGCGCATCGCCGTGGTGGCGGAAACATTCTTGCCCAAGATCGATGGCATTGTCAACACCCTGTGTCATCTGCTCGAGCATCTGTCGCGCCGCGGGCACCAGGCCCTGGTGCTGGCGCCGTCAGGTGCGCCGGACCGCCATGCCGACATGCCGGTGGTCGGGTTCCCGGCTGTTCGGGTCCCCTTCTATCCCGAGCTGCGACTGGCACTGCCCAACGGTCGGCTCTCGGCCTGCCTGGATGAGTTCCGCCCAGACCTGGTCCACGTTGCCAACCCGCTGCTCTTGGGCTCCGCGGCCATGCGCCTGGCAAGGCGTCGTGGGATCCCCGTGGTAGGCGCCTACCATACGGATATGGCTGGTTTCGCTGATGGTTGGGGGCTGGGTGTCCTTAGGCCGCTCATCTGGGCGATGGTTCGCGCGGCACATGGCCGGGCGGACCTGAACCTCTGCCCGTCCCAGGTGACCTTGGCTCAGTTGCGCGAGCAGGGGATCCCCCGCCTGTCAGTCTGGAGCCGCGGAGTCGATGCCGAGCTGTTCCGCCCGTCCAGGCGGGACATCGGCTGGCGCCACCGGCTGACCGATGGCCAGGTGGACCGGCCCTTGCTGCTCTATGTGGGGCGGCTCTCACCGGAGAAGCGGGTGGACTGGCTGGCCGACGTGCTGGACCTGATGCCCTTCGCTCGGCTGGCAGTGGTGGGTGACGGACCCGCTCGCCCGTCCCTTGAGATGCGCCTCGCCGGCCGGGGCGCCGTGTTCACCGGTTACCTCAGCGGCTATGCTCTGGCTGCAGCCTACGCCTCGGCAGATGTGTTCGTCTTCCCCGGCGCGCATGAGACCTTCGGCAACGTGGTGCTGGAGGCAATGGCGTCGGGCCTCCCGGTGGTCGCTCCAGCCGCCGGCGCCGTGACCGAGTTGCTGCGCCACGAGCAGAACGGCTTGCTCTTCGATCCTGGCAGTCGCGCCGCGATGGCGGAAGCCGTGCTGCGGTTGGCGCAGCAGCCACTTCTGGCGCGTCGCCTGGGCCGGCAGGCGCGGCTGGACGCGGAGGAGCGCGGCTGGCCCTTGGTTCTGGATGGGCTGCTGGATCGCTATCAGGAACTGCTGCTTCCGCCTGCCGGCGCTGAAAGCCAGATCGCGACGACGATGACGGCGTCAGCGTCAGGGGCGCTGCTGGCGAAGCCGCTTGCCACGCGGCCGCCCGGAGCTCACGCTGCCTGAGCGGGCCGACATGGTCGGGCGTTGCCGGAGACCGGTCATCTCAGCCCGCTGGCAACGTGAAGGTCACCGTCGCGCCCCGCACGGGGTTGTTGAACGCGCTCACCGAGCCTCCGTG
>Ga0138256_10004205_pt1 | contig 15309 bp, 15 predicted proteins | sample KNB2016incub_MG_FD_105486 | JGI IMG/M metagenome (GOLD analysis project Ga0138256, IMG submission 105486) | Active sludge microbial communities from wastewater in Klosterneuburg, Austria - KNB2014incub_MG | ecosystem: Engineered > WWTP > Activated sludge > Unclassified | place: Austria... | reverse complement strand
ATGCATCCCTGTTTTGACTGCAAGATCTATTTCATGATCTTCAGGTATTGGATTTACATAAAGCAACCCGCATTTACTGCACTTGACCATTTTATAACCGTTCTCATTTCCCCATTCAGTATAGTTGTCAGACTTGCATGAATAACAAACTGTTTCCTTCATTTATTGTGGTTGATTTATAAATTTTAAGTGAATCAGGGATAATTCAGATATTTTTAATTAAAATTAAATCAGCTTATTACCATTATTTTTCTCTCCGTCATCTCTTCTATTGCATACTTCACGCCTTCTCTTGAATTCCCGGAATCTTTGAGACCGCCGTACGGCATTGAATCCATTCTGTAAGTGGATACATTATTAATAATCACACCTCCGGTCTCAATATTATTGAATGCATAAAAAGCATTTGTAATATTCTCCGTAAACACTCCCGCCTGCAGTCCGTAAAGCGAGTCATTCACATTCTCAACAGCTTCTTTAAAATCACTGAATTTCATAAGTGTGATCAGCGGGGCAAATACCTCGCTGCAGTTCACGTTCATGTTTTTATTTGTGCGGATAAGAATAGTCGGCTCGAGAACCGCTTTGTCTCTGATACCGCCCGCTAATACTTTAGCTCCGCCCTCAAGCGCATCATTTATCCATGATTCAATCTTTTTTGCATCAGCTTCTGTAATCATAGAAGCGACATCAGTATCTGCATTAAATGGATCACCTACTTTAATTTTTTTTGTCTCTTCAAGAAGCAATTTCTCAAACTCATCATAAATCTTCTCATGAACGAAGACTCTCTGAACTGAAATGCAGCTCTGACCTGCCTGTCCGAATCCGCCTAAAATTATTTTTGCAACTGCATTCTTAATATCCGCGCTTTCGTCTACTATTACTCCGGCATTCCCTCCAAGCTCTAAGGAAATTTTCTGTCTGTTTACCTTTCTCTTCAGATCCCATCCGACAACAGAACTGCCAGTAAAACTTATCATTTTAATCCTGTCATCGGATATGATATTTTCGATCTCACTGCCGGAAGACGTTACAACATTCACAGGACAGTAATCCAGTTTTAATTCATCACAGCTTTCCTTTATGATCTTAACGATCTCAATACCGCAGGTAAGTGATGCCGATGCAGGTTTCAAAAGAACGACATTACCTGAAGCCAGCGCCGGTGCAATTTTATGAGCAACTAAATTTAAGGGAAAATTCCATGGCGTGATAGCCAGGATCAATCCCACCGGAAACCTCTTTATTATTCCCGTCACGTTTTCTGATCCTCTTAGCAGATCAAGATTTATAACTTCCCCTTCAATTCTCTTTGCTTCTTCACTTCCAAGCTTAAATGTAAGTGCTGCCCTGTCTGTTTCTATTCTTGAGAACTTAATCGGCTTTCCGGTTTCAGACGTAACAAGAAGCGAGAGCTCTTCTTTTCTTTCGATGATCTTCTTCGATATCCTTTCGAGAAGTTCGGATCTAATATAAACGGGTGTGTTCTTATATTTTGAAAAGACCTTTGTCAGGTAATTTAAAGAATCGTTAACCTGTTCTTTATCAGTTCTGTAAACTTTCTTTACTGTTTCATTAGTATATGGATTTTTTATTTCAACTGTTTCTGCTGAGGAAACAAACCCGTTCAGTATAAAAAACTTTTCAATATTCATTTTTTTAATGTATTGATTTAAATATTCAAATAATATCAATCTTGTCTTAATGCTCTCAGGATGATCATTACCCATCCTGTCAGGATGAATACCCCGCCAACTGGTGTGATCATTGCAAAGAGCTTAATGTTTGTCAATGAATACAAATAAAGAGTAAACGAAAACAATATTACTCCTGCCAGAAAAAAAATTTCGGCTTTCAGATATTTTTGAATTCCGGATAAAGCAACTGAAAGCATTACCGCAGAATGTATGAGCTGATACTGAACTCCCGTCCTGAAGATCTCCATCATTTCCATACTCAGCTGCGGCTTCAGAATATGTGCTCCGAATGCCCCGAATGCAACTCCGAGCAAACCGGTTATGCCGCTGACAACGACCCATGTTCTCTGTGTATTCAATAAATTTTATCTATCAATTTTTATTAATGATTTCCAGCATAGCTTTCTGTATCTCTGTATTATTAACAGCCAGAAGCTCCTTTCCGTATATGGAAAATTTTTCGCCGGATAAGTTCGTAACAATTCCGCCGGCTTCCGTCAGGATCAAATACCCGGCAGCTACGTCCCATGCATTCAGATTATATTCCCAGAACCCTTCGAATCTCCCGCATGCTGTCCAGCAGAGATCAAGAGCTGCAGAGCCAAGCCTTCTTATAGGAATATCCTTCATTATGAACTTTTTAAAAACCGAAACAGGATCAGGCTTATAGCTGCTTGAGTCATACGGAAAACCTGTAACAAGCAGAGACCTCCTAAGATCACTGCAGTCTGATACCGTGATCTTTTCATCATTCAGAAATGATCCGCTTCCTTTTTCCGAAAAGAAAAATTCCCCTGAGATGGGATTGAAAACTACACCCAGAATTATCTCACCGTTTTTTTCAACTGCAATGGAAACACAGGTCAGCGGTATTGAATGCGCATAATTTACGGTCCCGTCAATAGGATCAATTATCCATTTGAAATCAGATTCCTGCTTAAGCGCTCCGGCTTCTTCTGAAAGTATATAATGACCGGGAAAATCATTCCGTATAATTTCAAAGATCTTCTCTTCAGACTTTCTGTCTATCTCAGTTACAAGATTTGATAAAACTTCCTTGCTGGATATTTTGTAAACGCCTCCGAAATTTTCCCTGAGGATCTTACCCGATTCTATAGCGGCTTTTATTAAAGTATTCTTCATTAAAAATGTAAATTACAAATTAAACTCTATTCCGTCATAACAAAGCTCTATGCCTTTTGGCAGAGTCGAGTTTATTTTATCATGAAGAATGTCGTGCGTAAGATGTGTTAAGTATGTCTTTTTGGGTTTAAGTTTCATTGCTACTTCAATTGCCTGCTGCAGATTAAAATGCGAAGGATGAGGCCTGATACGCAGAGCATTTATGACCAATACTTTCAGCCCCGTAAGCTTTTTCAGCTCTTCATCGGATATTGCGCTGCAGTCAGTTATGTAAGCAAAATTATTTATCCTGTATCCGAATATTTTCAGATCACCGTGCATGCATTCTACCGGTATAATCTTGACATCACCTAAATAAAAATCCTTATTTTCTATATAATGAAATTTAACGAGAGGAACTGCATGATGCCTGATCAGTTCTTCATCGAATACATATCTGAATGTTAATTTCAGCTCTTCGATTGTAGTTGCATTTCCGTACAGCTCAACAAATTTCTTGTGTTTCTGGGTTATCTGCCTGAGATCATCCATCCCGTTAATATGATCCACATGATGATGCGTATATAATACATGGTCTACGTCATCCAGTTTATTCTTCAGCATCTGCTGCCTGAAATCAATTGAAGTATCAATTAAGATATTCCTTCCGTTGACATTTATAAATGCGGATGTTCTGAGTCTTTTATCCTTCGGATTTCCTGACAGGCAGGTCTCACAACTGCAGCCTATCACCGGGACGCCCTGCGATGTTCCTGTTCCTAATATTGTAACTTTCATTAAAATACCATGTGTAATTTATTCAGCAAATAATTTTTCACTTCCGGATTCTTTCTCTACCAGTTCACGGATATTTGGCTTTAAAAATATTCCTTCCGCTCCTATTCCTGCTATATTCTTAACAAGTATGTTTATTTTTCTGTCCTGTTCAAGATTTTTATTCAGAAGAAATAATTTTTGTTCTCTGAGAAGGCAGAACCCGCCTTTGAAAATTCCTTTTTCTATTCTTACTGTATATCCTAACTTATCAAGTACTTCAATAAGCTCTTCTATCATCAATTCTTTCTTTTCATCGTTGACAGGTTTAACAGTTTTCTTAATTATCTTTGCCATGAAAAAAAAGTTAAAAGTTAATAGTTAAAAGTTAAAAGTTGAATTCGAATTTTAAAATACATACAGCAAATTAATTCTTGTTCATGTCTTCTAAGATCAAATCATCATCTTCATGGAAAATATATTTGTAACCGTGCGTATCTTCTGTTAACTTTTCTTCTTCTTCTATCTGTGCAATGCTCTTTTTCATTGGTTTGAATACGGAAAGCCAGATGACGGTATAATAGCTCATAACTGCGATCCACGGCACTCCTCTCAAAAATCCTATGCGCTCACCGAAAAGTTCCAGCAGCCTGTCATGATTTGCAGGTCTTTTGTCGAACAGCAGAACGAATTTAAGATCTATAAAAGAAGTATATAATTCAACAGGCACAAACACAAAAAACAAAATCGCAGACATCAGTAACCAAGGATTTTCCCTTAGATTAATTTTACACGACTTCATGAAGATCACGGCACTTACCAGAACAAAAGCATAGGCAAACATTATCATCATGGATGAATCCGAAACCATTTTGAATATCTGATTCTCTTCATCAGGCGGGATGCTTGTTCTGAAGTTGAATTCATCGTAATTAAGTAACTGATTTCCAATGAAAAACCTTACGTTAATTGCCCCCAGCCAGAAAATTGCGGAAACTATTAATATGAAAAGAGATATTCTTGCTGTTTTATTTAGATTCAAACTTTGATGTTTCTTAATTTAATACAATTTAGTCAATTTATTATTTGTTGTTAATGAAAAAAAATAATACTTTTTCTTTTATCATTCCTTAGAAACTTTGACTGAGATATGTTTGGCTGCAGTGTTGTCCAAAGCATATTAACTTTTTAAAAGAATATTTATTTCTATAAAAAAATCTAAATAAATTGATAGCTGTTTTAAACAACCCAACCCCGCCATCATCTTTGAAAAAAAGGAGGGTTTGGGACAAGGCCATTAAGTTAAGAGGTGTCAAACAATTTATTTCTCGAGCCCTCTCCCCTAACCCCTCTCCCAGTGGGAGAGGGGCAGGGGTGAGGGTTTAGAATTTTTCCTTAACTTAATGGCATTGGAGATACGGTTGGGGTTAGTATTGAAATGATAATTTATATTTCGAATGAGGAAATATCTGAAACAAAATTCGAAGTTGATAAATCGTTTTGGACAGCATTGTTTCGCTGATTAAAATTTAATTTTAATATCATTTCACGAATCTATTATATTTAGTAATTTAGAATTCGCAAACTATTATGACAGAAGAAAAAATAAAAAAGGTACTATCAGGAATCAGGGAACCTGTCTTAAACCTGGATTTTGTAAAGCTTGGTTTTGTAAAAGACATTTCACTTAATGGAAAGAATCTTAAGATCACACTTGGCATCTCTGACCGCAGCGGGAACATATTAAATGAAACCGCCGCCAAAGTTAAGGAAGAGTTTAAAAGAACATTACCTGAATTAGATAATGTAGAAATAAATTTTGTAACAGGAGTTACGGAACAGATAAACGAAAAGAAATCCTCTGTATTACCGGGCGTGAAAAACACCATTGCAGTTGCCTCAGGCAAGGGAGGTGTAGGTAAATCAACCATTGCCGTGAATCTCGCAATTGCTCTTGCAAAAGAAGGTGTAAAGGTCGGATTGATAGATGCTGATATTTACGGTCCGTCCATTCCTATTATGTTTGGAGTTAATGAGAAACCAAAAGTAACTCAGATCGGTGAAAAGAACAAACTTGTTCCGATAGAGAAGTTCGGTGTAAAAATAATGTCAATAGGATTTTTAATGGAAGAAAGCACTGCCGTGGTATGGAGAGGTCCGATGGCTTCAAGCGCACTGAAGCAGTTCATGTCAGACGTTGTCTGGGGAGAACTGGATTACCTGCTGTTTGATATGCCTCCGGGTACCGGGGACATTCAGCTGACATTAAGCCAGACAATTCCACTTACAGGAGCCATTATTGTCACAACTCCTCAGGAAATTTCCCTTGCCGATGCAAGAAAAGGGCATATAATGTTTCAGAAAGTAAATGTTCCTACTTTAGGCATTATAGAAAACATGAGTTATTATCTGAATCCTGACGGCAGCAGGGAATATATTTTCGGAAAAGAAGGCGGGAAAAAGATGTGTGCTGAATTTAATGTGAAACTTCTGGGAGAAATTCCCATAAACACTAAAATAAGAACGGGCGGAGATGAAGGAATACCTGTCACAGCAGGAGATACGGTTGGCAAGGAAGCAGAGGTCTTTACTGAAATATCAAAAGAGCTGATAAAAGAAATTAATCTTATGAATACTGACATATCAAATTCATCTGATATTGTGATTGAAATATAAATTGCAGGAATTATAATTTAACCTGATTTTAAACTGATTTTTATCTTATTATAATTTTAATAATGTATATGAAACATTACCTAAATATATTGTTTATCTTGTTCTTAGTCTGCACAGGATGCGGTAATTCGGGAGGATCAGATTCTCCCGCTAATTCCTTAAAAGATTTTGTGGCAGCACTGAAAGAACAGAATCCGGGAAAAGCATGGAATTATTTATCAAAGAATTCGCAGAAGATGTATGATGACATTGCTAAAAACCGTAATCAGAGCGGCAAAGAATATTTCGAGAAAAGCGTATCAAATGCCGGTTCGCTCGGAATGATGGGAATGGATTTTGAAGTTGTTGATGAAAAAAAAGAAGGTGACAAGGCAACTATTACTATTAAAACAAAGGATCAGAATACATCAGAGCTTTATTCTGTCAAAGAAGACGGTGTCTGGAGACTCGATTATGCAAGAACGATCGAGGAAAGCATGAAAAAAGTCGAATAAGAATTTTATAAAAACAACAGATCATTAACTGAGATGTCAGACCTTACGATTGAAAATGTAGAAGAAGTATTGAAAAAAGTAAGACCTTTTCTTCATATAGACGGCGGTGATGTAGAAGTCACCCGGATAAAAGAAGGCGGAATAATTGAAGTAAGGCTTATCGGAGCATGTAAAGACTGTCCGCTTAGCATGATGACACTAAGAGCCGGAATTGAAAGGGCATTAATGCAGGAGATTCCTTCAATAAAAAGAATAGAATCAGTCGATTAAATTTAAGAAAGCAGATTTTCAATTTTACCTAAGTCCTTAAATGAACTTTCACCGGCATCATAACCTGAAACAAACTCTTTATTATCTTTTATGACTTCAAAATAGATGTTCAGTATATCATAATACTTTACTTCGAATCCTTTATCAAATATCCTGTTAGAAATGATATGAATGCCGTTGAAAGCGAACTGATTTTTCCCGTCGCTCTTATCGTGTGCCCTGCCGGTTAATCTCATTTCACTGTCAAATTCGAGAAATCTTTTTGTTCTTCTTTTCTGAACGGCAATAGTAGCAAATGGATTTACGGACTGATGATGGATTATCATTCTCTGCAGGTCCAGATCGGTTTCAATATCGACATTGATCACCATAAAATAATCTTCATCTTTAAAAAAATCTTCGGCATTGAGTATACCGCCTCCCGTTCCGAGAATGTTTTCTTCAACGATCACATATCCGTCCACCCCAAAATGATTTTGTGAAAAATAATCAACGATCTTGTTTGAATGATGATGTGTATTTACCACAATCTCATCAACTCCAAGCTTTTTAAGCCGTTCGATCTGGTAATTTATCATTGGAATATTTCTATAATGTACAAGTGCCTTTGGAAGAGTTTCCGTGTATTGTTTTAACCTTGTTCCGAATCCTGCCGACAGTATCATTGCTTTCATAATATTTTCCCGTGAATTATTATATTTATCTCAATAAAAATTTAAAACGGATTTTGAAAAATATTGAATAATATAGATACTGATAATATTTAATATATCTTTAATTAAACTGCAGATTCAAACCGGCTAAAAAAAATAAGAGGAGGACAGTTATAATAGCGCATATTTCTGAGTTTACTTCCGGTATGAATTTTATTAACAGAGTAATAATTAAAGATATTTTTATTTACAATTAGATTTATATTTAAAGTTATAATAAATATTATTAATGTTAAAATAAATATTTTTATTGTGTCCTCATGAATCCTCAGAAACGAATTACAGATTACCTAAAGAACAGGAAATCCTTAAAGTACAGGTTTTATAAATTTTTAAAAAAACATTCCACAGTAACTGATGCCTCACCTAATATAATTGTATGGGAGCTGGGAGGATTCGGGGATATATTAAAAAAGAATGCGATCATTTCAGCTGCGCTTAACATCAGAGGATACAGAACACATTTTATAATCTGCGACGGGACGCCTCAGGCATGCATTCAGCGCGGTCTGGAAAAGAATGAAAAGATAAGTGACTGGGAATCAATCTGTAATAAATGTCTTCAGGGCATGAAGTATTCAGCAAACCAGTATAGTGCAGAATATTCTCTCGCCGGAAGCTACATAGATGAAAAGAAGAAAAAAGAGTTTAAAGATCTTTCAATGAGCATAGAGCTGAATGAGATCTATAATTATAAATATCTTGGTGTGGATGTGGGAATGCTTGCGTGGAGCTCTGTCATTCGATATATGAAAGGATTTGTCATAGAGAGAAAGGATCTGAAAAAAGAGGATGAAATACTTTTAAGAAAATATTTCTTTGCAGGACTTGTAAATACATATATAGCAGATGAAGTTATAAAGAAATTCAATCCTGTAAGCTTATTCGGTTCACACGGAGTTTATGTCGATTATTCACCGGCTATACTGCTGGCATATCTTAAAGGAATCAAGACTCTGATCTGGTCAAGCGGTTTCAAGGATTTTCTTCATTATTTTACGATTCCCAAGAAGCCAAACAAGCTTGAGTTCAGAGGCATCACTGAACCGGAATGGAAAAAGAGAAAAGAGAAACCTCTGTCAGAAGAAGAAAATAAAACACTCGATGAATATATTCATCACAGGTTTAATAAAGGAAATAAACGGGATTTTCTGAATGTTACTCTTCCCGAAGATCCTGAAGCTTTGAGAAAAAAACTTGGATTTGATAACGGCAGAAAAGTCGCCTGTCTGTTCTGTCATGTCAGCTGGGATCTTTCATTTGATCTGTCAAATATGATATTCGACAATGCCAATCAGTGGCTCTGCGAATCCATGAAAGCTGTATTTGAAATAAAAAATGTCAACTGGATCATCAGAGTACATCCGGGTGAAAAAGTATCCGGAAGTCTTTATACCAATGATGATTTCATAAAGAAAAATTTCAGTGAAATACCGGATCATGTAAAGATACTCTGGTCAGATTCAGAGATAAATTCGCTCGGACTCTATAAACTGCTGGATGTCGGTATCACTTTATTCGGAACTATGGGAGCTGAACTTCCAATTCTCGGAAAGCCCGTAATATCAGGCGGCGAAGCTCACTTTTCAAACAAGGGATTTACTATCGATGCAAAATCCAGAGAAGAATATTTCAGCCTTTTGAAGAATATTAACACTATAGAATTACTGAAAAAAGATCAGATCGATATTGCAAGACGGTATGCTTATTCTTATTTTATAGAAAGACAGATCCCTATAAATATCGTGAACAAATCGGAAGGTCATTTCGGAAATATAGATCTTAAAAAGCTGAATCATCTTAAACCGGGAAAGGATCTGATTATGGACGCAATATGTGAAAGCATATTAGAAGGTAAGGATGTAATACTGAATGAAAAAATGATCAGGGAAGCAGGAATAAATAATCAGATATAATTAATCAGATTTAAATCTTATTATATATTTATTAAATTGCTGTAAGAAAAAATATAATCAAGAATAAGTATTTATGAATGACGGTCTCAGAACTGTTTCAATTATAATTCCGACTTACAACAGGGCAAAAATTCTTGGATTAACAATAGAAAGCTGTGTCAATCAGACTTATCCAAAAGATCTTTTTGAGATAATTGTAGCTGATAACAATTCAAGTGATGATACTAAAGAGGTCGTCACAGAATGGCAGACAAAATCCGATGTACCCATAAAATATATCTTTGAACCCAGACAGGGAGCTCACTTTGCAAGAAATACGGCAGCCAAGCATTCCTCAGGTGAAATTTTATACTTCACGGATGACGATATGTCGGCGGATAAAGATCTGCTGAAAAATATCGTGAAAGTATTTGATCTGAATTTCAATATTGCCGTTGCCGGAGGAAAAGTTCTACCGAAATGGGAATTTGAACCTCCCGAATGGCTTCTGAAATATTTCAAAAATGGTTCTCTTAGTCTGATAGAAAAGCCTGAAAAGCTCATAATCGCGGCTTATGATATGGGCATCTACAGCTGCCATCAGGCAATGCTGAAAAAAGTTTTGTTTGAATGCGGTGGTTTTAATCCGGATATTGTCAAAGAGAAACTCATTGGTAACGGTGAAACAGGTTTAAACATTAAGATTCTTGAAGCGGGATATAATTTTGCTTACGTCGGAGATGCAGTGTCTTATCACATAATTCCCCGGTCAAGGATGACTCAGAAATATATTAATTACAGGTTCAGAAATCAGGGCAACTGTGACAGCTTCACTATTTTCAGGAAAAATGAGAATTCCAAAAAAGTACTTTTAAAACTGATACTGTTTTCTCATATCCCGAAAATGTTAGATTTCTATTTCAGTTCTGTTTTTGAAAAACTTTCAAACAAGGTTCAATGGAGACTGGACAGGGCTTATTTTCATTATTTCTATTCCAGGATCAGGTTTGATCTGAAGCTTGCTACGAATAAGGAATGGAGAAGCTATGTTTCAAAATATGATTATATAAATGACTGAACTTTTTTTCTGAAATTTAATACGAAATAGATTATTACGATCAATGTCCCTGCTGATGAAAAAATGAACATGACCTTCGGGTTAAATGAATACCAAAGAAATCCCGCAAATGAACTTGCAATAAGTGAACAAATGCTGTTGATTCCCGAATAAAATCCCAATGCAGTTGCCGTATCTTTCTTATCTGAAATGTTCGTGATCCATGCTTTGGAAACTCCTTCCGTCGAAGATGCATATAATCCGTAACAAAAAAATATAAGAAACAAATATCCTATCCCGGGTTCTAAAGCCATGCTTCCGTAAACGACGGCAAACAAAACAAGTCCAATTATGAAACTGTTTTTGAATCCGATCTTATCTGCAAGTATACCTATAGGAAATGAAGTAAGAGCATAAACAAGATTATAAAAAATATACACGAATATTACTTTGTCATCCGGAAATCCTAAATTCTTGACCATCAGTAATAAGAAAATATCCGAGCTGTTAAGCAAAGTAAACATTAATAATCCTCTGACAAGTTTTTTATATTCCCTGCCGGCGATATTCCAATATGACAGGAATGAAAAAAAATTTTGTTTTTCTGTTCCGGGAGCTCTTTGTATTTTTTTCTTATCCTTTAAAATATAAGTGAATAACACACCTGCTGCTGCAGGAATAAAAGCGATAAAGAAAAGTGTTCTGTAATTCTCCGGGTAATAGGATAAATATATTAAAGCAAAAACAGGTCCCAGTACGGCTCCAAATGTATCCATTGCCCTGTGAAATCCGAATACTTTCCCTTTGTTTTCAGATGTTGTTTCTTCAGATAATATCGCATCTCTTGCAGAGGTTCTGATCCCTTTTCCTAATCTGTCTATAGTTCTTGCAAAGAATATCCATACAGGATAGATCAATAAACCCATCATTGGTTTTGAAATCGCGCTGAGCATATAACCGGCTCTTACAAATGGGACTCTCCTGCCGGAAAGATCGGACATCTTTCCGAAATAGCCTTTGCTTAAACCGGCTGTAGCTTCAGCAAGTCCCTCAAGGACTCCGATAAGCAGTACGGAGAATCCAATGCTTTTCAGATAAATAGGCATGACAGGGTAAAGCATTTCACTGGAAATATCCGTAAGAAAGCTTACAAATGAAACTATGAGAATCGCCGGGGTGAAGATCTTCCTGCTCAATGATCGGGAATTGATTTAAGTAAAATTCCATATTGAAATTTTATTTTACAAGAGATATATAAATATTAATTCTCATAAGTACATTTATCGAAATTTTTATATTCTTTTTTGACCGCATCTGCTTTTCTGAAATATTGAACTCATCGTCTGATGCATTCAGAAAGATCCCTTTAAATACATGATGAACACAATTTTCATAGTGCACGACTTTTTTATTTTCAGAATTTCACAGACTGAAATTCGAAGATCATCGCAAAAAGAAATATTATATTCTGTGATATTCTGTGGACAGGTTCTGCAAAATTCTGAGTAAAAAAAATTTATCATATATATAGTATAATTTTAAAGTATTATTTTTGATTTATCATTTAGCAATCAGAATTCTTATTTTTATGAAACTAAAAAATGAATTCATTTACTGAAATAGCGGGAGATTTAAAATTAAATTTAACGGCAGGCGGAAAAAGAAAAATTGATCTGTCTCTTGATCTTGAATCAGAGATCAGAAAACTGAAGAAAGAAATGAATGCAGTTATACTTGCGCATTATTACCAGGAGTCCGAGATACAGGATCTTGCTGATTTCATAGGTGACAGTCTTCAGCTTTCCCAGCAGGCAGCTAAGACAAATGCAGATATTATCGTCTTCGCGGGAGTTCATTTCATGGCTGAAACGGCAAAGATACTGAATCCGGATAAACTTGTTCTTCTTCCTGATCTGAATGCCGGATGTTCACTTGCCGAAGGCTGTCCCGCTCCGCGCCTGGAAAAATTCAAACAGCAGCATCCTGATCATATTCTCATCAGCTATATCAACTGTTCAGCGGAGGTGAAAGCTTTATCAGATATTATCTGCACATCTTCAAATGCAGTTAAGATCGTAAAACAGATCCCTGCTGATCAAAAAATACTTTTTGCACCCGACAGAAATCTCGGCAGATATGTGATCAGGCAATCAGGACGGGATATGGTTTTGTGGCAGGGCGCATGCATAGTACATGAAACATTCAGTGATAAAAAGATCCTGCGGCTTAAATTTGAAAATCCGGAAGCGCTTTTGATCGCACATCCCGAGTGTGAAGAAGCAGTTCTTAGCAGTGCTGATTATATCGGATCTACAAGCGGTCTGCTGAAGTTTGTTACTGATTCTCCCGAAAAGGAATTCATTGTTGCAACCGAACCCGGGATCATTCATCAGATGCTTCTGAAAAATCCGGATAAGATTTTCATTCCCGCTCCTCCAGAATCAAACTGTAACTGCAATGAATGCCCTTATATGAAACTGAACACACTTGAGAAGCTGTATCTTTGTATGCGTGACAGGAAACCTGAAATAGAAATGGATAAGGATTTAATGATAAAAGCTTTGAAGCCATTGGAAAGAATGCTGGAAATGAGTTAATAAAAGATCTCTATCCCGTTAAATAAGCCGGATTCTGTTTCCGCCGAAGCGGATGACAATCATTTATCTTATCCCTTCATTACTGAAGGGATTCTTGCAACCTACCCCGGGAATACTAAAGTGAGCAGTTCTTCATTCCCTGTACATGGTCTTACTCCGGATGAGGTTTATCGATCCCGGAAATCACTTTCCGGATGGTAGGCTCTTACCCTGCCTTTTCACCCTTACCCTTTTTCAAGGGCGGTATTTTCTCTGTGACACTTTCTGTATTAAGAACTTGCATTCTTAAGACCCGGGAATTTCTCCCGGCATCCCTGCTTTTTGCGGAGTCCGGACTTTCCTCACATCCATATAAATGGACAGCGCGATTGTCTGTAACGGAATAGAGATCTTTTATTAAAGAACAATATAATCATAACTCACTTTGACTGCTTATAAAATTGAAATAAAAAAAATCTGAAAAAAATTTCACAAATTAACCTGACGTATCAAAAAAATTATCAGCATAATAAGTGTAAATTCAAATTATTCGCGATTAAAAAACCTTTAAAGATCAAAGTCGTCAATTTGAGCTATTAATTTATCTAAGAATTAATTTTTTTCCCGCTTATATCTCATGAAATCACCGACTTAACTCATCAGCAGACTTCTGTCAATTTTATTGTCGCCGGTCTCATCCAGCGCTTTATTTGCCAGTAAATCCGCCGTCTTATTTTCTTCACGTGGAATATGTCTGATAGAAAACTTTTTATTCAGGGATTTTATTTCTTTCCAGAACTCAAGTGAAAGATTAATAAGTTCTTTGTTCTTTATTTTATATTCTCCCCTGATCTGTTTTACTATGAGCTCACTGTCACAAAAAAAATTTATTTCTTCAAACGGTTCATTAAGTTCTTTCAGGAGCTTTACACCTTCTATAAGCGCTGTGTATTCAGCAACATTATTAGTGCACTCTCCTATATATTTTCCCAATGTCCTGATCTCTTTATCTTTTTCATCATTAATTACTATTCCCACAGCCGCTATGCCCGGATTTCCCCTTGATGCTCCGTCAGTAAAAACTTTCACTCTCATTAAGTATATTATTCTTTATTTGCCAGCAATTCTTCCGCTATTAGAATCCTTCCGCATGACTGACAAGTGTAAAGCTTCTCTGCGGATTTTATTTCTATAACGGTCTGAGGCGGGATTGAATTATAGCATCCCGAACAGTTACCCCGTCTCACAATTGCCGTAGCTTCGCCTTTATAAGAATTATTTATTCTTTCGTATAAAAGTCTGCTCGCATCATCAATTTTGGTTAACAGTTCATTTCTCTTTTCTCTCAGTCCGGATTCTTCCTGCTTGTATTGTTCGTCAAGTTCGTCAAGAAGTGACTGCTTTTCTGTCAGCTCAGAAGTTGCTTCGCCGGATCTGCTTTCCAGCGATTCAACATCAGTTACAAGTTTGGAATGTATATCATCTATATCCTTAATTCTTTTTTCATTCTTTCCGACTTCCTCGAATAATGATTCTATGGTTTTTACTATTTCGTCATATTCTTTATTTGACCTTACGTCAAATTTCTGCTCATCATATTTGTTTATCCTTTCCTCATAAGAAACATTTTCCGAAGTGAGCTGTGATTTTTCCTCTTCAAGTCTTGAGAGTGACTGTTTTTTCTCATTAAGCTCTTTTTCAATAGTATCCATTTCCTTCTTTATTAATTCGATCTTATCAGGAAGATCTCCTTTTTCATCTTCTATATCAGTCAGCTCTTCATCGATCCTTCTTAATTCGTATAATGTAAGAAGCGTATCTGTCATTTTCGGATTATTTTTCTCTACTTCTTCATTGAAATATTCCTGAAATCTTGAAACAGGCTCTTCTTCGATGTTTTCATTTTCAAGAACAATGTCCGAATCATTAACTGCTTCCGGATTTTCAATATCAGCTCCGGTGCTTTCTGCGTTTGCTGAACCGGGAATTATGCTGTCAGTTACTTCTTCCTTTATTTTTTCTTCAGCAGGAT
>Ga0138256_10004203_pt1 | contig 15309 bp, 13 predicted proteins | sample KNB2016incub_MG_FD_105486 | JGI IMG/M metagenome (GOLD analysis project Ga0138256, IMG submission 105486) | Active sludge microbial communities from wastewater in Klosterneuburg, Austria - KNB2014incub_MG | ecosystem: Engineered > WWTP > Activated sludge > Unclassified | place: Austria... | reverse complement strand
TGCCTCGATAGACTCAACACAAGCGCGCGAATGCCCGGCGCGAATTCGAGTATTCGTGGTTTTTATTCGTGGATGGTTTGGGGCGCTATGAGCCTCGATAGCGACTTTGCGTTGTAATATTAGAAAGTGTTTCTTAACTACTTTTTTTGACGCGGACTGCACGGATTACACTGAAATTCACGGAAAAGAGCATTCAAAAAAAGGTTTTCTCCGTGATGTCCGTGAAACTTGTACTGACGGTTCGTCTTTCGCTCACCGTGTCGAAGTATCTGTGTACAAAAGTAGACCGCACAGGACTTAAGAAACACTCTCTTAGACATAAAAAGACCCTGAACTTTTTTTCAGGGTCTTTTTATGTCGCTTGTGTAGGTAGGAGTTACGCAGTTGTACTGCCCGCCAACTGCGCAAGTCGTATTGTTGTTATATCTGTTTGCGCGTCAAGTGGAAGAAAGCGCGGGCAATCGTGATAATCACCAGCAAGCCAGACATCACGCCCCCAAAGATAAGAAATAACCGGCGCCAGTCTTGAAAGCGCAATACGATCTCTGCCCGCGCGGGGAAGCGAATCCGCTCGCGCAGGCGTTGGACCAGGTCGCGTGGAGGAGAGACCGGCTTTAATGTCCCTGCGAGGCGCTCTTCGAGAGTGTCAAAATCATCTTGCAAATTCATCGTCATAGTGCGCGCCTGTCCAATCGCAAACAACGGTTAAGCGGCGGGAATGATGATCAAACCGACAGTCCCCGGCCCGAGGTTGGCGGCAATCGAAATGCCTAATTCGCCCATCAGCGCTTCGGTGTGGTTGAAGTGCTTCTTCGCCTCTTCAAGTAATCCTTCGCCGGATTTGGGATCACGCGCGTGCACGACGGCAAGGATGACCGGCGTATCGCCGTATTCGTTCTTCGCCATTTCAACCACGCGGTCGAGAGCGGCTTTGCGCGTGCGCACACGTTCTTCCATTTTTAGGTCGCCGTCTCGCAAGACCGCAATCGGCTTGACGTTCAACACCGACGCCAACGCCGCTTGCAAAGTTTTCACCCGCCCGGACATTTTGGCGTATTCGAGCGTATCGAGCGTGAGGATGACGCGCGAACGTTTCTTCACATCTTCGATGCGCTTCACGATCTCTTCGATACTCTTGCCGGCGCGTTCCATCTTTCGCGCTTCGCGGCATAGGATGCCAATGCCCAGCGAGCCGAGCGCCGAATCGATCGGGATTACTTTGAAATCATCCTTGACCTCTTCAGCGGCGGCAATACAGGAGGCGTATGTGCCTGATAGTTTTGACGTGATGTGAATCGAAAGGATCGTGTCTCCCTTTTGTGCGATCTTCTTGTAGAACTCCACAAATTGATGCGGTGAAGGCTGGGATGTCTTCGGAATCCTTCTGCTCTCCTCAACTAATTTGTAAAAGCCTTCGTTGTCCAATTCCACCCCTTGAAGATAGGATTTTTCACCGAACAAAATATTTACCGGGATTACGTCGATGCCATATTCTTTTCCCCAGGAGGGGATGATATCGCCTGCTCCGTCGGTTACGATCCGCAACATGGTTTACTCTCCTTCCAAATTGATATTTTGGTCTCCCAACTGATCGCGGAGCGACAGCAGGGTGCGATGGTATAAACTTTTGACCGCGCCCTCGCTTCGTCCCATAATCCCGCCGATCTCCGCATTCGACATGTTCTCCACAAACTTGAGGATGAGAAGCGTCTGGCGTTCGGGAGGCAGGCGGCGGATGAGACGAAGAAGCGCTCCCTGCTCCTGCGAGCGGACGAGGTTGCGTTCGGGGTGGTCGCCTTTTGCGGGCAGGATGGGCAATTCATCCAGTGGAATTTCCTGCCGTCGGCTTCGGTCACGATGCCAGTTCGCCACTAGATTATGGGCGATCCGATACAACCATGCCGAAAAAGGGACGCCGCGGTCCGTGTAATTTTTGATGTGGTTCATCGCCCGCTGAAACACGCGGGCAGTCAGATCCTCCGCATCATGGAGATTACCGGTTCGGTAATACACATAATTGAAGATGCGATCCACGTATTGTTCGTACAGGCGACCGAATGCGTCGCGATCGCCTGTCGAGGCGCGGGTCAGGGTGTCATCTTCGTTGAAGTCAAGATCCGCCAAGAAAAATTCCTACCGGCGGAGTTGAATCAAGTAACACCACCGGGTTTTAGAAGTTGCAGGGAGTATAACATGCAACATTTCAATTGCATTGAAGGGCTGATGGATACCGGTTGGTATAATGAAATGTTGCATCGCTGTCCGATTTATTTGAACAAATGGAACACTTGTGCTAGAATCGAAATCCTTTGAGGAGCAACATGTCTTCTAATATCATCCGTGTGGTTGGCGCGCGCGTGCACAACCTGAAAAACATCACTGTCGAAATCCCGCGCGATAAATTCGTGGTGATCACCGGTTTATCGGGTTCTGGGAAATCATCCCTGGCGTTCGACACAATCTTCGCTGAGGGTCAGCGCCGTTACGTCGAATCGCTTTCGGCGTACGCGCGGCAGTTCATCGGGCAGATGGATAAGCCCGATGTGGACTACATTGAAGGGCTTTCCCCCGCCGTATCGATCGACCAAAAATCCACCAGCCACAATCCGCGTTCGACCGTTGGAACGGTCACCGAAATTTACGACTACATGCGTTTATTGTTCGCTCGCGCCGGCATACCGCATTGTCCGTTTTGCGGGCGCGTTGTCGTCAGGCAATCGGCGCAGGAAATTGTCGACCGCATCCAGCAACTCGACGACGGCGCGCGCGTCTTGATTCTTTCGCCGCTTGTGCGCGCCCGCAAGGGAACGTATCAAGCCGTGTTCGAGGAGATCCGCAAGGCGGGTTTTGCGCGCGCCCGTGTGGATGGCGCGGTCCATTCATTGGATGACGAGATCGAACTTGACCGTTACAAACAACACACCATCGAAGCGGTTGTGGATCGTCTCGTCATTTCGCAAAGCGGATCGAGGGAAGATAAAAAAGCCGCGCTCACCCGCCTGACCGACTCTGTGGAAACCGCCCTCAAATTTGGCGAGGGCTACATTACGGTCAACCTCGTGGATAAAAAAGAAGATATCCAATTCTCCGAGCATCTTGCCTGTCCCGAGCATGGCACGGTGATTCAGGAAGTGGAGCCGCGCACGTTTTCGTTCAACACGCCCCAGGGCGCATGCCCAGATTGCCAGGGACTTGGCTCAAAACTGGAAATCGACCCGGACCGCATCATCCCGGACCGCGACCTGTCTCTCAACGACGGAGCCATCGCCAGCATGGAATGGAGCGGACCGAAAGTGGAAGGCGGCTTCTATTGGCAAAGCCTGATCAACGCGGCGAAGGTATACAAAATCGATTTGGATACGCCGGTACAAGAATTGTCAAAAGAACAACTCAAAATCGTTCTGTATGGCACAGGCGATAAACAAATCGCCATGACGTACCAGAGCGCGAACGGGAATGAGTTCAAGTTCTCGCGCGCGTTTGAAGGCGTCATTACAAATCTGGAACGCCGCTACAAAGAGACCAACTCCGATTATATTCGCGAGAAGATTTCCGAGTTCATGTCTGACCGCCCATGCCCGACATGCAAAGGGAAGCGACTCAACGCCGGCGCGCTGGCTGTCACCGTGGACGATGTGAACATCATTGAAGCCACTTCGTGGGCAGTGCTGCAAACGTTGGAGTGGGTGAAAAAGTTGATGAGCAGGAACTCATCGCTGACCTCAAAACAAAAAGCCATCGCCGAGCGCGTGCTCAAGGAGATTCATGAGCGCTTGAACTTTCTCGTCAACGTCGGGCTGGATTACCTGACACTGAACCGTTCCGCGGTCACCCTCTCCGGTGGAGAAGCGCAACGGATCAGACTGGCCACGCAAGTTGGATCGAGACTCGTGGGCGTATTATATGTACTGGATGAACCATCCATAGGATTACACCCGCGCGACAACGCCCGCTTGTTGGAAACCCTCAAAGGCTTGCGCGACTTGGGCAACACTGTGTTGGTTGTCGAACACGATGATGAGACCATCCGCGAGGCAGATTGGATCATCGATCTCGGTCCCGCCGCGGGAGAACATGGCGGCGAGGTGATCGCCAAGGGAACGCCGAAGCAAATCCTCGCGCACCCCAAGTCGCTGACGGGGCAATATCTCTCAGGGCGGAAGCAGATCGAGGTCCCGAAAAAGAGGCGGGAGGGGAACGGGAAGAGTCTCAAGATTGTGGGCGCGTCCGCAAATAATCTGAAGAATATTGACGTGTCCATCCCGCTTGGGAAGTTAGTTTGCATCACCGGCGTTTCGGGGTCGGGCAAGTCTACATTGATGAGCGATATTTTGTACAACGCGCTTGCCTCGAAGTTAATGGGCGCAAGGACGCAAGCCGGTGAATATCAAAAGATTCAGGGCATCGAACATCTCGACAAGATCATCAACATCGACCAGGCGCCGATCGGGCGCACGCCGCGCTCGAACCCCGGCACGTATACCGGCTTGTTCGACGAGATCCGCAAGCTATTTGCAGAACTGCCCGAATCAAAAGTGCGTGGATACAAACCCGGTAGATTCTCCTTCAATGTGCATGGCGGGCGATGCGAAGCCTGCCAGGGACAGGGCGAACTGCGCATCGAAATGCAGTTTTTACCGGATGTGTATGTGCCGTGCGATATCTGTCATGGCAAACGGTTCAACCGCGAGACCTTGCAAGTGCTGTTCCGCGACCAGTATTCGATCTCCGATGTGCTGGATATGACCGTAGATCACGCGCTCGGGGAATTCAAGAATTATCCGCCCATGCTGAGCAAATTAAAACTACTGCAAGAGGTTGGTTTGGGGTACGTGCGTGTTGGTCAACCTGCCACAACGCTTTCGGGCGGCGAGGCGCAACGTGTGAAATTGTCGAAAGAATTGTCGCGTCGCGCAACGGGGCGCACGCTCTACGTGCTGGACGAGCCATCTGTCGGTTTGCATGCCGCAGATGTGCATAAGTTGATCGAGGTGTTGCAGAGGCTGGTCGATTCGGGCAACTCGGTGCTGATCATCGAACACAATCTTGATATCATTAAAGTTGCTGACTGGTTGATCGATCTCGGGCCGGAGGGCGGCGACCGTGGCGGCGAACTCATCGCCGAAGGCGCGCCTGACCAGGTCATGAAAGTCAAAGGGTCATACACGGGGAAATATTTGCGGGAGCATGTGGGTAGGTAGGCAGGTAGAAAGGTTTTCGTAATCGCATGTTTCCTTGTGTGCGTGTTTCCTCGTTTACGTCATTCCTTGTTGGGAGCGCTCAAAGGTTGTAGGTAGCTCAACAGACTAACCACGGAGACACCGAGTCACGGAGTGTTTCCGAGTCTCAGTGGTTAGGAGGGTTTCCTGCCTGTTGTGAAACCCATCAACATACTTTTAGCGCACCCTCCTTGTTTTCGTGTGTACGCTTTCCTCTTTTTTCAGGTAGAATTATTGCACCGCGTCAGGTGGGACTGCTCACTCGCACGCGCCATTAAAAGGAAACCCTATGCTCAACCGACCCCCCTCCGGCAACACTTCGGACGTACTCAGTTCCTTCCGCAAGAAGCGGCAACAGCGCGATATCCTGATTCGATACGGATCCATCGGGCTGGTAGCGTTGGGATTGATCGTTCTCATCATCTGGCTCACAAGCGGATCGAACGCTCCCCTCCGCGGGATATTTGCAACGGATACCCCAACCCCAACGTTGACTTACACTCCTACCAACACCTCCACCCCGACGATCACTGCCACCGTCACAGAAACCGCAACGATCACTTTCACCCCCACTCCCTCGGAGCCTTTCCCTTATACAGTCGTGGAAGGCGACTCACTGGCTGTCATCGTCGATAAATTTGGATTGGGGGAGACCGGCATCAAGTTGATTCTCTTGTTGAATCCGTTCAATCCCGAAACCGGCGCTGGCGTAGACCCTACCACTCATATCGTATATCCCGGACTGGTACTGCGATTACCCTACCCGGGCATGCCCGTGCCCACGGCGACCCCCATCCCACCGGACCTCCCGCGTGGGACTGAGATCAATTACGTGGTCGAACTCGGCGATACGCTTGCCGGCATTGCCGCGAAGTTCAACAGCACGGAAACGGGAATTATGGAAGCGAACGATATCGAAAATGCCAATTCTCTTTTCGCCGGGCAATTACTCGTCGTGCCCATCAACCTGATCACCGCCACACCGACCCTGCCTCCGACAAGCACGCCCATTACCCCCACCGTTCCCGGCCAGCCGATAGCAACTGTCACGCGACCCGCTGGCGTCTCGGTCACGGGCACGCCAATCGTACAGGGACAATGCTCGTTCACTGAAAGCGCGTCGTTCGTGAGTGAAGTGGGGAATCTCGTCAACACCGAACGCGCCGCCAACGGGTTGCCTGCCTTGAGCGTGAATCAAAAATTGGTTAATGCCGCAAAAGCCCACGCTGTGGATATGATCTGTAACGAATATTACAGTCACAACGGCATGAACGGTTCCACGCCAGAGACGCGCGTCAAAGCACAGGGATACACCGCCACGTTCGTGTTCGAACATCTTTTTGCCCTCGCCCCCGCCAACGGAGGCACCCCGCTAGCCGCATTCAACTGGTGGATCAACGATCCTGAACAACGCGTCCAAATTCTCAGCACAAATGTTACTGATTTCGGTGTGGCATATGTTTCCTCCCCCGATAGTTTGCTCGGCGGGTACTTTGTGCTGGTCACCGCCAAGCCGTAAATTTTCTGGACATTTCTGCAAGCATCATGTAAAATACCGCTCCTATGCCTGATTTTTCGGCACAAATCAATCAATAACGAAATGAAAGAGGAAGACCTTGGCTAACATTCAATCTCAGATCAAACGGAACCGCCAGAACGAGAAGCGCCGTTTGCGTAACCGTAACGTCCGCGGGGCTACCCGTACCGCAGTGGGTCAGGCGCGCGTCGCGCTTGCTAAGAACGCTCCCGAAACCAAAGAATCGGTCTTGCAAGCCATCAGCGAATTGGACAAGTCTGTGGGCAAGGGCGTCTTCCACGCGAACAAAGCCGCGCGTCTCAAGAGCCGTTTGATGAAGCGCCTCAACACCCTGGATGGAACGAAGGAAAAGGCTTCGAAGTAAACGGGGTCTGGTCTATCGAATAATCACCGTCAGCGGGAGCGCATGCTCCCGCTTTTGTTACCCCACCCCCTCCCCGTCCCTCCCCCAAAATCCGACGAACCCCAGTCGGATTTTGGGGGAGGGGGTTGATATAATCATCCACAGGATTGCTTCACACATGTTTGAAAAAGAACAACAACTCATCGAAGAAAAAATTAAAACCTATTGCGACGCAAACGGGATCGCGCTTGCGCCGTTGAAGTGGACGGCGATTCCGTTCGCGGGCGAATGGGGAATCGCCACGTCATTTTTTCAAACGGCGGCAGATGAAGCGCGTGTTCTTTCCGCTCGTCCCGCAGTTCAACTGCGGGACGAGCAAAGCGCTGAACGGCGGGACGATCAGAAGAGGAAACCCGTCCCGGCGAGAGCGCAGGAGATGGCGGAGCAGGTCAAAGGTCAGATCGGAAGCGTGGAGGGGGTCAGTCGCGTGGACGCGGTGAAGGGCTATCTCAACGTCTATTACAGAACATCCGAGTATGCCCAGCGCGTGGTGGATGAAGTTCTCGCCTCTCGCGCAGACTTCGGGCGGGGCGCGGCAAAGGGCGAGCGAGTCATGGTGGAATATGCCCAGCCAAACACGCTCCATTCTATTCACATCGGTCATGCGCGCAATACAGTCCTCGGTGAGGCGCTGGCGAGGCTGACAGAATTTGCAGGCTTTGAAACTATCCGCGCTTCGTACCCCGGCGATCTGGGACTCGGCGTGATCACCGTGATGTGGATGTACGAAAAGTTTTACAAGGGACAGGAACCGCAAGGCGTGCATGAGCGCGGTCAGTGGCTATTGAAGTTGTACGTCGAAGCGAATGTGTTACTGGAAAAGAAGGAGAACGAAACGCCTGAACAAACCGCGCAACGCGAGGCGTACGAAGCCGAACGGCGCGAGATGTATCGCAAGTATGACGCGGGTGATGCATCTGTGCGCGAGTTGTGGCGCGTGACGCGCGAGTGGGCGTTGGAAGAATTACAAGACGTTTTGCGAATCCTCGACGTGAAGATGGACGTGTGGTTCTACGAATCGGAAGTGGACGAGCCGTCGAAAGCAATCGTTGAAGAGTTAATAGCGAAAGGCATCGCAGACGATGAACGTCCGCAAGGCGGCGCGGTGATCGTGAAGATTGACGAGAAACTTGGGCTGACCAAAGAGAAATATCGCACGAATGTGATCTTGCGGCGCGACGGCACGACGTTGTATCTAACCAAAGACCTCGCGCTGGCAAAAGTTAAGTTTGAGAAATATCACGTGGATCGCTCGATCTATGTTGTAGATGTGCGGCAATCGCTTCATTTGCAACAAGCATTTGCGATTCTCAAGTTGTGGGGTTTCCCCCAAGCGGAGAAGTGTTACCACCTCGGCTATGGATTCGTGAGTCTGCCAGAAGGCGCCATGTCCTCGCGGCGCGGACGTGTCGTGCTGTTCAAGGAAGTGTACGATGAAGCCATCAAGCGCGTGCTGGCAGTGGAGTCGGAACGAAGCGGAAATGTTCCTGAAGGCGAACGCGAGGAAATTGCAAAGCAAATCGGCTTGGGCGCGTTGGTGTATTCGATGCTGGCGGTGGATAACAACAAAGACATCGTCTTCGACATCAACGAGGCATTATCATTCGACGGGCGGACGGGTCCGTACATTCAGAACGCGCATGTGAGGGCAAATTCGATTCTCAAAAAGTCAAAAGTTGAAAGTCAAAAGTCAGGCGACCTTGGACCTTTGACCTTCGACTATGAGTTAACCAAGCATGAGATCGAGTTGATCGAGCAAATTTCGCAATTCCCCGCGAAGGTGCAACAAGCCGCGAACGAGTATCGTCCGTTGGTGATGGCGCAGTTCGCGTACGACTTGGCGAACGCGTTTCATTCGTTCTATCATGCCGTGCCTGTTTTGCAAACGGAAGATGAAAAAATAAAGAATGCGCGCTTGAGTCTGGTTGCGGCGGCGAAACAGACCATCGCCAACGCGCTGAGACTGCTCGACGTTCAAGCGCCGGATGTGATGTAAAGAACATTCCAGAAAAACCTCAGCCACCGATTACACGGATTTTCACGAATTTGTTCTTAAAATCTGTGTGAATCCGTGAAATCTGTGGCTAAGAATTAAGGAGACTATCCATGACCACTCTCGCCCCTACCCTTTCCACTCGCTACTTTCCAAATATTTCTTCGCGCATCCGAGATATTTTGCTGATCGTCGCAGGTAGTCTACTTGTTGCCGCGTTGGCGCAGATCGAGATACCGCTTCCGTTCACGCCCGTCCCGATCACCGGACAAACCTTCGGCGTTCTGCTCATCGGCGCGGCGCTGGGATCGAAGCGCGGCGCGGCGGCGTTGATCCTCTACATCCTCGAAGGCGGACTCGGTCTTCCATTCTTCGCCGGCGGCAGTCGCGGACTGGGCATCCTCACCGGCGCGACAGCGGGCTATCTCGCGGGCTTCGTCGTTGCCGCGTATGTTGTAGGTCTGCTGGCAGAACGAGGCTTGGAGCGAAGCGTCCGCACGTCCATCATCCCGTTCATCGTTGGCACGGTCATCATCTATCTTTTTGGCGTCGCGTGGCTGGGAATCTTCTTGAAAAGTTTTAGCAAAGCCGTTGAGTTTGGTTTAGTCCCATTTTTGTTCGGCGACGCGATCAAATTGATCCTCGCGTCGCTCGCATTGCCCGCGGCGTGGAAGTTCGTGAAATAATTCTTAGCCACGAATTTCACGGATTTACACGAAAAAAGCCGACCAGATTGAAACGGGTCGGCTTTCGTCTTGTCCGATTCGGGACAGAAAAATTAAAATCCGCGAGAATCCGTGTAATCTGTGGCTAGATCTTTAAAATCATTTTTCATTTGGCAGTTGCAGTGTTCTGCAAACTCGCCGCCACTTGCTCGCGGTAGCCCACCGTGTTGTACGTGCAAAACGGAATCATCCGCCCGTCGGGGATTAGAAATTCCACGCAGCATTTCATCGCGTTTTTTACATTGAAGGTGTACGGGTCCATGAAGTCGCGGGTGTTGATCATGAACACATGGCGGCCCAAGTCGCGCGGCGCGTGTTCGCTCAACGGCAGATGCGCGTGGCAGGATTCACAGCGCTGACCCGCGCGCGTCTCTTCCATGGTGTGATGTTCGCTTCCGCCGTTCGACTTCCCTTTGAGCATATTCGTAATATCCTGCGCGGCTTCGTCCGAGCCGACTTTTGCAGAACTACTCCATAGCCGTTCGAGGGTTTTGAGCAAATCGTCATTCAACGCGGGGAGCGTGCGATTCTTGATGTAGTTGAGATAATACGAAATATCCAGAATGCGCGTGATCGGCGTGACCGTGTCGCCTTCGATCATCGCGTACGTGACGAAGTTGCACGTCGGCATACAGCATGGGACGGGGACAAAGTCGTCCAATTTGATCAAGCCGTTCGTCTGTTCTTCCAAATTTTTCAACACATCGGGGATGGTCATGCGAGTCAACGGGTCAGCGGGGATATGGCGTTGCGCGCGAAACGCGGGCTGAAAGTTGACGCCGAACACGGCAGGATGACTCAAGCCGAATTCGACGATGCGTCCGATCTCGTGTTCGTTGATTCCGCGCTCGACCGCCGCAACCAGCACCACGCGCATATCATGTTTTGCAAGGCGTTCCAACGCCTTCAGCTTGATGTCAATCAAATCTGCTTTGCCGCGAATCAATTCATTCGTGCGCGCGTCGAAGCCGTCAAACTGCAAATAGACGTGCGCCTTCGTCTTCGCCAGCGCCTCCAAAAATTTATCGTCGCGCGCGATGCGGATGCCGTTCGTGTTCAGCATCACGTATTTGATTCCCTTGCGGTTCGCCAACTCGATGAACTCGATGATTTGCGGATGCAGGCTCGGCTCGCCGCCCGAAAACTGCAACACTTCGGGGTTGCCCTCCGCCGCGATGAAACTGTCAATCATGAACTCCACTTGCTCGAAGGTGAGTTCAAACCCATCCTGCGCGAGATGCGTCCCTGAATTGGCGAAACACAGTGGACAATCCAGGTTACACGCCTGATTGACTTCGATCAATCCTAAACACGCGTGCTGTTGATGGTCGGGACACAACCCGCAATCGAGCGGACATCCCTCGTGGACTTCGGTCGCAAATTGCAGGGGAATTGTGCCGGGTTTGTTGTACGGCGCGATCTTCACGTAGAGATCGGCGTCGCCGAAAAACAACGCCTCGAACGGACCGTGATCGGGACAGCGCTTGCTGATAAAAACTTTTCCATCGCGCAGGAGGATGCGCGCGTCAATTACTTTTTTACATTCGGGGCAGATGGATTTTGTCAGTTCCCAAAAAATTTCCTTGCGGTCTTCCTTTACCAAAGTTTGATCCAATGTGTTCTCCAATGTTCAGAGTCTGTAGCGCGACATTTTGCAGATGAATAATTAAACCGAGCAATCCGTATTGAACCACGGAGACACTGAATCACGGAGTTTTTAACTGGTTTTCTCTGTGTCTTCGTGTCTCAGTGGTTAGGTTTTTTTGCTCGATTAGTTTTGAAAAGAACAACAGGTCGCCATTACGTAAGATGAGTTAATAACTCGCCTTACGCAGAACGTCCCGAAGGTTTCCTTGAAAGCGCCTTGTTGAGCCAAACCAACCTTCGGGACGGTGCGAAATCAGCTAATAACTCCCCGCGCCCAGCGTAATGAAACACCACGCCACGAAGATCACCCCCAGGCAAATGACGATAGCGAGCGCGATTCCAAACCCCGCCACCATGCCTAACGCGACTTGATTGCGCGTGAAGGCGAAGTAGATTATCAAACCAATGTTGATAACCCACGGCAGGAGCAGGAAAACCCAGGTGAGAATCGTAAACAGTGTCGAGGATACGAAATCGGAACTTCCATTTGTCGGGGAAACAGTAAGGGCGCCGGCGCCCACCCCCCATTGACACAGAGTCAGCACAATGTTCAACGCGAAGAAGATGCCGACGCCGATCCAAAAATCGCGCTTCCTTTCAGCGTCGGTCTCGTAGACTTTGGGCGTCAACCACTTTGGTTTGCCGTCGCTATTGTTTGAGTCTAAAGGGGAGTTATTTTCTGAGTTCATAATTCCTCGCTATGTATTGCTCGAAAACATTTATTTGCACAGGGACGTTAAGCAGGCTGCGCGGACGGGAACAACTTCTCCCGATTCTTCGCAAAGTAGACGACCACCGCGATGAACAACAACGCGCTCACGAACTGTTGACCGGTGAGTCCAAACGCTATGACCTGATTATTCCGCGTGAACTCCACGAAGAAACGGAAGAAGGCATAGCCCGCGATGCCGAACTTCAACAAGTTGCCGTTCTGCATCCACTTGTGATCGCGCAAGGCGAGCAAAATTCCGAACCAGACCAAATTGAACGCCATGTCGTACAGCGGCGCGGGGTGGACGAGATAATCCGCGCCTGGGACATGCGCGCCCCACGGAAAAGTCGTCGGTTTGCCCAATCCATCTTCAAAGGAAAGATAGCAGCCGATTCGTCCGATGGCGGTCGCCAATGCCATGGCGGGCGCGAACGCGTCGCACGAACACTGCTCTTTGCCGATCGCTTTACTGGCGATGTAGCCGCCGATGTACGCGCCAGCCACCCCGCCGAGAATCGAACCGGGTCCGATGCGCGGGTCGAACAGCGCGTACATGTTCAACACGAGCGGGGCATACTCAAATCCGTTGAAAAATAAAATGGAGACGCGCGCGCCGATCATCCCGCCGACGAACGCCGCCAGCGTAATCGGAAGAACTTCCTCCCGCGACCATCTTCGCCTACGGGCTTCGATCGCCAGCCAGCCAAGACCCGCCAGCAACGCGAGCAAGAGAAAGAATCCATGTGAATAAATGGGAACGCCGCCAACTGTGAACAACACCGGCATCGGGGACATGACTACCTCCTGAAATTATCGGACGATTAAGGCATTATACATTTGAGTAACGTGAAAGTAAATAAGCAATCTAGTATATAATCCGCGCATGTCCCTGCGACAGACATTAACACTCATCGGCTTGATCCTGCTCGGCGGTCTGCTTCCGATTCCTGTTTATGCCGCGCGATATGGTTCGCTCGGCGTCTCGGAAATGGCGCAACTGCAAACAATCAATTCATCTGAATTGATTGCGCTGACGGCTTCGTTACTGATCGTCAAACCCATCTATATGTTTTTGTCCGTTGCGATTCTTCTCGCGCTTTGGGGCCGCGCCTCTCTATCGGCGCGCGCCCTTTTCTGGGGATTCTCCGCATTGATCGTCGGCGAACTCATCTGCGGCGCGACCTTCTTCGCTTTTCAGCGCGAGTTGATCGTCTCCGAACACATCCACAGTTTCGGTATGATGATCGAATTTTCAGCCATCGCCTTCGCGTTGATTCACTTTCTCGACCGCCGCGCCGTTCAAAATCCAATTCGGATATCGTCCACCTTCAGCTTTATCGCCGCGCTGGGGATACTCGCTTCTTTCCTCCCTCTGGCTGTCTCGCCCTCCCCCAGCGGATACCACGCCGACATCTTTGGCTACCCGTACATGTATGCGCGCTTTGAATTCAATCAATGGGTTGAAAGCCGCGCCCTGCCCATTGCATCCATTTTCTTTTTCTCATTGACGTTGCTTTCATCCTCCCGCACAACACAACCAAAGATATTAAACGTCGCGAACGTTTTTCTTTCGGCAGGAATCGGCTTGCTCGCGTTTTCGATCCTTCGTCTCTCACTGGGCGCGTTATTCGCTGAGCGACTCGTCTGGTTCGAATTTTGGGAAGAGGCGACGCAACTCATCGTCATTTCTACAATTGCGTTTTTGCTCTGGCAATTCAAACGCGTATGGATTCAGGAACGCGTTGCTCTATTCCGCTGAAAAGTCACGATAACGATATAATCGGGCGCATGTTTACAGACCAAGTAGAAATCCACATTCGCTCTGGCAAGGGCGGCGATGGCATGGTGCATTTCCATCGCGAAAAATTCATCCCACGCGGCGGACCCGACGGCGGCGACGGCGGCAAGGGCGGCGACGTCCTCTTCGAAGTCAAATCCACGCTCAACACGCTTTCCGCGTTCCGCCAGAATCAAAAATTCAAAGCCGATGATGGCGCGAAAGGCGGACCGTCGCAAATGTCCGGGCGCATGGGCAAAGACCTCGTCATTCCCGTCCCGCCCGGCACAATTCTTTTCGACGCGGACAGCGGCGAAATCATCGGCGATCTCACTCAACCGAACCAGCGACTCATCATCTGCAAAGGCGGGCGCGGCGGACGCGGGAATCAACACTTTGCGACGTCTCGGAATCAAGCGCCGCGCACGGCAGAGAGAGGCGCGCCGAACGAAGAGAAACGCCTCCGCCTCGAATTGAAGTTGATCGCCGACATCGGCCTCATCGGCGTCCCCAACGCGGGCAAATCCACCTTGCTCTCGGTGTTGACGAACGCCAGACCAAAGATCGCGCCATATCCGTTCACCACGCTGGAGCCGAATCTCGGAGTCGCCGAAATTGACGTGAACGCGTCCGTTGTGCTGGCAGACATCCCCGGTCTGATCGAGGGCGCGAGTCACGGCGCGGGGCTGGGGCACGACTTCCTGCGCCACATCCAGCGCACGCGCGTGTTGATTCATCTGCTGGACGGTTTGTCCGATGACCCGTTCGCGGATTACAGCCAGATCAATTCAGAGTTAGCCTTGTTCGATCCGAACCTTGCGAAGAAACCGCAGATCGTGGCGCTGAATAAAATTGACCAGCCCGATGTTCAAGAAAAACTTCCCGCGCTTCAAAAGCAGTTCAAAAAACTCAAAGTGGAGTTAATGACCATCTCAGCGTTGACGCGCGCGAACACGCGCGAACTGCTGGTGAAGGCGTATCAAATTTTGCAAGAGACGCCCGAACTCGAATCGTTCGAAGCGCCGTTGCCCGTCTACAAAGCCAAAGAAGACCCGCGCGAATTTGTAATCGCGCGCGAGGGCGCGCGCGAATGGCGCGTCACAGGCATAGGGATCGAACGCTCCGCCAAGATGACGTACTGGGAACACGACGGCTCAATAAGAAGGTTTCAAAAGATCATGGAAACGCTCGGCATTGACAAAGCCTTGCGCGAAGCCGGGGTTGAGGAAGGCGACACAGTTGCCATCGGCGAATTCGAATTGGAGTGGCAGGAGTGAGGCGGTAATTGGTAAGTGG
>Ga0138256_10004202_pt1 | contig 15310 bp, 10 predicted proteins | sample KNB2016incub_MG_FD_105486 | JGI IMG/M metagenome (GOLD analysis project Ga0138256, IMG submission 105486) | Active sludge microbial communities from wastewater in Klosterneuburg, Austria - KNB2014incub_MG | ecosystem: Engineered > WWTP > Activated sludge > Unclassified | place: Austria... | reverse complement strand
CGAAATGAAAGCTACCACTATGAAAAGTGGAATAGAATATATGGTTTGGCTTGCTGACTGGTACAGAAAAAATTCAGGTGGAAAAGGAGTAGGCTTCTTTCAGATCGGTGGAGGTATTGCCGGTGATTTCCCGATCTGTGTAGTTCCAATGATGTATCAGGATCTTGAATGGCATGATGTACCTTTCTGGTCTTATTTCTGTCAGATCAGTGACTCCACAACAAGCTATGGTTCTTATTCCGGTGCCGTTCCAAATGAAAAAATTACCTGGGGAAAACTTGATATCAAAACACCAAAATTCATCGTCGAATCGGATGCTTCTATTGTGGCGCCGTTAATGTTCGGGTGGGTTTTGGGGTGGTAGGCAATACTAGTTACCGGTTTCAGGTTTAAGGTTTAAGGTTTAAGGTTTGCAGGTTCATGCAACCTGCAAACCTTAAACCTAAATAACAAAAAGATGGACATCTTCTCCACCCTTCGCACCATCCACATCGCCGCCGGTGCAACAGCATTCCTTGTTGCTCCAATCGCTATGATCGTGAAGAAAGGCGGTAGTGCACATAGAAAGTGGGGACTGGTTTTTTTCTGGTCGATGAGTGTCGTGGCTGCAACGGCTGCTATCATGGCTCCGATGCATAAGAATCTTTTTCTCCTGATGGTCTCTGTTTTTAGTTTCTATCTGGCATTCACCGGATACAGAAGTCTCTTCCGAAAAAAAGCATTTAAAACAAAAAAAGTTGCTGTCATCGATTGGTTCTTTGCAATCCTTACCATTTCTTTTTCAGTAGGACTATTAATTTTCGGAATCAGTAAAATGCCAAATGGAATGGGTGTTGTTGCCGCTGTTTTTGGTGCTTTAGGGACTGGCTTGTCTTATCAATCAATCCATGGATTTCTAAAACCATCTCCTGACCCTCAAAAGTGGTTCTTTGATCATATGTTAGGTATGTTAACCGCCTATATTGCCGCCGTTTCAGCTTTTTCAGCTGTAAATCTCAATTATGATTGGTTGCCGCCTGTGATCCAATGGCTTTGGCCTACAATAATTGGAGTTCCATTGACGACCAGATGGATGAATTCGTATAGAAAGAAATTTTCTAAAGGAAAGAAAGTCAAGGAGCTTGTTGAGGTCAGAATAGAAAATGATTGAATTCGCAGAATTTTAGAATAATCTGCCATAATGAATTTGTACCTTTGCCGCTTCAATTGAAGAAAGTATCATGGACAGATTTTCATATTTAGGAAGTGCGGATGTTGGGCAAATAGATGACTTATACAAACAGTTCCGCATTGACCCGGCAAGTGTAACAGATAGCTGGCGGAAATTTTTTGACGGCTTTGATTTTGCAAGAACAAATTTTGCAGAAAATGGTCACTCCTCAGCGGATGTTGTTCCTGAAAATGTACAAAAAGAATTCAACGTAATCAATCTGATCAACGGTTATCGTTCGCGCGGACATCTTTTCACAAGGACAAATCCTGTACGCGAACGTCGACAGTACACACCAACTCTGGAGATCAGTAATTTCGGCTTAACAGAAAATGATCTGGATACTACTTTTCATTCAGGTACATTGATCGGTATTGGTCCGGCTACTCTTCGGTCCATCATTGCTCATCTCGATCAGACGTATTGCGCAAGTGTTGGCGCTGAATATAAATATATCCGTACACCTGAAATTGTTGATTGGCTTGAACAGAAAATGGAAAGCAGTAAAAATACGGCGCCTTTTTCAATCGATAAAAAACGTCGTATCCTTTCTAAGCTAAATGAAGCAGTTGCATTTGAAAGTTTCCTTCATACAAAATTCGTCGGACAAAAAAGATTTTCGCTTGAAGGATGTGAGACGCTCATTCCTGCACTCGATGAAGTTATTGAATGCGGTGCCGAAATGGGAATCAAAGAATTCGTTATCGGAATGTCGCATCGTGGTCGCCTTAATGTTTTGGCCAATATTATGGGCAAAACGTATAAGGAAATATTTACTGAATTCGAAGGACTGGAATATGATGAACATGAGTTCTCAGGCGATGTAAAATATCACCTTGGATTTTCAACTGATGTAAAGACATCAACAGGAAAAGATATTCACCTCAGTGTTGCACCAAATCCGTCTCACCTTGAAGCGGTAGATCCTGTTGTGCAAGGAATCGTTCGTTCTAAAATTGATAATACGCCGGGCGGAACCGAAGATCAGATCGCTCCAATTTTAATTCATGGTGATGCTGCTATTGCCGGACAAGGCGTTGTTTACGAAGTGATACAAATGTCCTTGCTTCGTGGTTATCGTACCGGTGGAACAATTCACATGGTTGTGAATAATCAGATAGGATTCACCACCAATTATATCGACGGACGATCAAGTACGTATTGTACCGATGTTGCCAAAGTTACTTTGTCGCCTGTATTCCATGTGAATGGTGACGATGTAGAAGCATTGGTTTATACTATTCAGCTGGCAATGGAATTCCGTCAGAAATTTCATCGTGATGTATTCATCGACATTCTTGGTTACCGTAAGTACGGACACAATGAAGGCGATGAACCGCGTTTCACTCAGCCACTTTTATATAAAGCAATTGCTGCACATAAAAATTCCCGTGAAATTTATAACGATAAACTTTTATTGCAAGGAGAAGTTGAGGCGAATCTAGCTCGTGAAATGGAAAAATCATTCCGTGAAATGTTGCAGAATAGTTTGGATGTTGCAAAGCTGGTAAAGAATAAAGCAGTATCACTTTTTGGTGAAGGAAGCTGGAAAGGTCTTCGTCTTTCTACTGCCAAAGATTTCCTTCAAAGTCCTGAGACAGGAGTAGAGATGAAAACACTTTCTGCAATTGCTGAAAAGATCACTTCATTACCGACTGATAAAAAATTCTTCAACAAAACTGTTCGGTTGTTTGAAGACCGCAAGAAGATGGTGAAAGAGAATCGTCTTGATTGGGCAATGGGCGAATTACTTGCGTATGGAACATTAGTAAATGAAGGTTTTCCTGTTCGTTTCACAGGGCAAGATGTTGAACGTGGTACTTTTTCTCATCGTCATGCTGTTATTCAGATAGAAGACTCTGATGAACAATTTACACCAATGAATCACATTGCTGTTGGAAAGCAGGCTCCATTCCGGATCTTTAATTCTTTGCTTTCAGAATATGCAGTATTGGGTTTTGAATATGGTTACGCTTTGCCTTCTCCAAATTCTCTTGTGATCTGGGAAGCTCAGTTTGGTGATTTTAACAATGGTGCACAGATCATCATCGATCAATACATTAGTAGCGCAGAAGATAAATGGAATCGAATGAATGGCCTTGTGATGTTATTGCCTCATGGTTACGAGGGACAAGGCGCTGAACATTCAAGTGCCCGTATTGAACGTTACCTGAATCTGTGTGCTGAAAATAATCTGCAGATCTTAAATTGTACAACGCCGGCGAATTTCTTCCATGCATTGCGTCGTCAGATCCATCGTCCATTCCGTAAGCCGCTAGTAATTTTTACTCCGAAAAGTCTGTTGCGTCATCCGCGATGTGTTTCTTCAATGGATGAATTATCGAAAGGAAGATTCAACGAAGTGATAGATGATATTTCTGCTGATGCTGCAAAAGTCACTCGTGTTATTGCTTGTTCCGGGAAAGTTTACTACGATCTTCTTGAACAAAAAGAAAAAGATCAGATCAATAATGTCGCTTTGATTCGTCTCGAACAATTATATCCTTTCCCAATTGAGAAATTGATGGAAGTGAAAGCAAAATATAAAAATGCAAAGGATTGGGTTTGGCTTCAGGAAGAACCTATAAACATGGGAGCATGGTCGTATATTCTTCGTTTGACAAACGGCATATTTCCATTCAGAGTGATCTCACGTAAAGAAAGTGCAAGTCCTGCAACAGGAAGCTATAAAGCACATGAGCGTGAGCAAAAAGAATTGATCGCAGAAGCATTTAAATTAATCAAATAATAAATTTCTCTCTTATGCCAGTAATTGAAATGAAAGTTCCGAGTCCGGGTGAATCAATCACCGAAGTTCAAATTGCACGTTGGATAAAAAAAGACGGCGATTATGTTGAAAAGGATGAAGAGTTGTGCGAGATCGATTCAGATAAAGCAACACTAACATTAAACGCTGAAGCTTCGGGTGCTCTGAAAATTTTGGCAAAAGAAGGGGAAACTATTGCAGTTGGTACTGTAGTTTGTTCAATTGACACAGACGCAAAAGGCGAGAAAGTTGCTGCTGCCCCTGCTGCTAAAGTTGAACCAAAAGTAGCTGCCGCTCCTGCAAAGGCGAAAGAAGAATCGGCTCAAGCGAAAAAAGCAGAACCTGTCGCAACGAAAACATATGCAGAAGGTATTCCTTCTGTTGCGGCTGAAAAAATTCTTCGCGAAAAAGGAATTGCTGCCGATAAGATAGAAGGTACAGGCAAAGGTGGAAGAATTACGAAAGCAGATGTATTGAATCCGAATATCATCGACATCAGCACTCGCGGAGGTAGAAATGTTCGTCGTGAAAAAATGACGATGCTTCGTAAAAAAGTTGCTGAGCGATTAGTTGCCGTAAAGCAGGAAACTGCAATGTTGACAACTTTCAACGAAGTTGATATGAGTGCAATCATGAAGATCAGAAAGCAATATAAAGATACATTCAAAGAAACTCATGGAGTCGGATTAGGTTTCATGTCCTTCTTTACAAAAGCTGTCTGCGAAGCATTGTTGTCATTTCCTGCTGTCAACGGACAGATCGATGGAACTGAATTGGTGTACCATGATTATTGCGATATCGGAATTGCTGTTAGCGCACCGAAAGGATTAATGGTTCCCATCATTCGAAATGCCGAAGCAAAATCGCTAGCGCAAATTGAAAGTGCTGTCAATGAGCTTGCAACCCGTGCCCGTGACGGAAAAATTACTCTCGAAGAAATGACAGGTGGAACTTTTACAATTACAAATGGTGGTGTATTTGGCTCTATGCTTTCAACACCAATTATTAATCCACCGCAATCTGCAATTTTAGGAATGCACAACATTGTTGAACGTGCAGTTGTTGTTGATGGAAAAATTGAAGTCCGTCCAATAATGTATGTCGCCCTTTCATACGATCACCGTATCATCGACGGCCGCGAATCAGTTGGCTTCTTAGTGAAAGTAAAACAAATGCTGGAAGATCCAACTAAGATGCTGTTTGGCGGGGCAGATCCTACACGGACTTTACTTGGAATCTGAAATGAGCTATTAACGAATAACGAATATCGAATAACGAAGGGCTATCATAGGAAATTATAAACCTACGATAGCCCTTCTTTTAACGACCCCATCGGGGTCAAATGTCGGTACCAAAATGAATTGGAACTGCCCCGACCCCGGAGGGGTCGTATGTGAATTGGAATGGGCGTTTCATTTTTTTTTCGTTTATGGAAAAATTAATTTACAAATCATGTGCGACCCCTCTGGGTCGGGCGGAACGTTTTATTTTATTCTACCAACATGCGACCCCTACAGGGTCGGCGCTTTTATCTATCGGTTCTTATAGTGATTCGGCAACTACTTCGCTTACTTCAGGAACAAGTTGCTTCAATAATCTTTCTATCCCTGATTTCAAAGTAACAGTGGACGATGGACAACCGCTGCAAGAACCTTTCATCACTACCGTGACAATTCCATCTTCAAATGATTTAAAGTGAATTGCGCCACCATCTTGTTCAACTGCAGGCTTTACATATTCTTCCAACGCCTCGATAATTTTTGTCTCTACAGCGGATGCCGTTTTAGTGCGTTCAATTTTAGGGTCAGCAACTTGCTGTGTTGGTCCTGTAAAAACCTTTTCATCGTTATCGAAAAAGTTCTTTAAAAAAGCACGAATGATTGGAATCAATTCATACCAGTCCATGTCATTTGCTTTTGAAAGCGTAACGAAATTGGAGCTGATGAATACAGATGAAATTCCACTAAATGAAAAAAGCTGTTGTGCTAAAGGTGAATTATGAGCTGCTTCTTTTGAAGTATATTCTACACTTCCTTCCTCCAGTAAATAGCGATTGATTACAAATTTCATCGCTGCAGGATTCGGTGTTGCTTCTGCGTAAATGTTGATGGGCATTTTTTCCATGGGGCAAAGGTACGGATTTTCACGGGAAATTGATTGGTCAAAACTTAGGTTAAAGGCGGTCAAGGGTCAAAGGTCAAGGGTGACGCGGATTTTTTAATTTGCTGCTTTACCCTTGACCTTTGACCGTTTACCAAATTATTATTAGTTTTTTAACCATTCTACCCCTACTTTTGTTGTCTAAATAATTGGAGTGCTTTATGTCGATAAATACAATCCGCAATCTGCAATCCGAATTCCGAAATCCCCACCATGCAGCGTAAGGTTGACTTTCTAATTATCGGTTCAGGCATTGCAGGATTAACATTCGCACTAAAAGTGGCAGCACATGGTAAAGTGCTTATTATCACTAAGGCAAATGCAGATGAATCCAATACAAAATATGCTCAAGGTGGAATAGCCGGAGTATTGCAAGCGCCTGATTCTTTCGAAGAACACATAAAAGATACGCTGATAGCTGGTGCTGGATTGTGTGATGAAAAAGTAGTAAGAACGGTTATTACAGAAGGTGCTGATCGGATCCGGGAAATTATTGATTGGGGAACGCGTTTTGACAAAGATTCTGAAGGGCATTATGATCTTGCTAAAGAAGGTGGACATAGCGCTCATCGTGTTTACCATTATAAAGATGCAACGGGTAATGAAATTGAACGTGCGCTTTTAGCTCAAATCAGAAGTCACCCGAATATTTCTTTGTACACACATTATTTTGCGATTGACATTATCACCCAACATCATTTGGGTCAGGAAGTGAAACGTTCCAATAGCGATACACAGAGTTACGGTGCTTATGCATTGAATTTGCATACGGGAGAAGTGGAAACAATTCTTTCTCGAATCACTATGGTAGCAACCGGTGGCGCCGGACAAGTTTATCGTGCTACAACAAATCCTGTTATTGCAACTGGAGATGGTGTTGCAATGGTTTATCGTGCAAAAGGAATTGTGAAGGACATGGAGTTCATACAATTTCATCCTACAGCATTGTATAATCCCGGTGAACATCCTTCTTTTCTTATCACTGAGGCTGTTCGTGGAATGGGAGGAATATTGAAGACCAAGGATGGAAATGAATTCATGCAAAAGTATGACGAGAGAAAATCGTTGGCGCCACGCGACATCGTTGCAAGAGCCATCGATAATGAAATGAAAATTCATGGCGATGATTTTGTTTATCTGGATTGTCGTCATATTGATGCGGAGCAATTCCAGACTCATTTCCCAAATATTTTAGTAAAATGTAAGTCACTCGGAATCGATCCTGCGAAAAACATGATTCCTGTTGTTCCCGCTGCTCATTATATCTGCGGAGGAATTGTTGTTGATCTCGATGGACGAACTTCCATCAATAATTTATATGCTGCCGGTGAATGTTCGTGTACAGGATTGCATGGTGGAAACAGACTTGCATCAAATTCATTGTTGGAAGCTTTAGTTTATTCTGATCGTGCAGCGAAAGATGTGATTAGTCGATTTGAATCTATTGAATTGTGTCAAAATGTTCCGGAATGGGATTCGGAAGGAACTGTACAGCCAAATGAACTTGTCCTTATCACTTCGAACTTAAGTGAATTGCAAATTGTAATGAGTAACTATGTCGGTATCGTTCGTTCTGATCAGCGATTGAAACGAGCAATGGACCGACTGCGAATTATATATGGTGAAACGGAAGGGTTGTATGAACGAACGATCGTTTCTCCACGGCTTTGTGAGTTGAGAAATTTGATATCCGTTGCTTATCTCATTGTGAAGTTTGCTCAAGCCAGAAAAGAGAGTGTTGGTTTGCATTATTCAACAGATTATCCACCGGTAAATAAATAATTTCAGATGGAACGATCTCAACTTCGTAAACGAATTTTTGCCCGACATTCAGAGAGTTCTTTTCTCGAATTGGCGCTTGAGATCTTTCAATATCAATTTGAAAACAATTCTTTTTACAGGTCATTCGTTGAAGGCTGTAAAGTAGATCCGAAGAAAGTTAAAGAGCTTAATGAAATTCCATTTCTTCCTGTTGAATTATTCAAGTCGAATGAAATCAAGACAGGAGAATTTCAACCGGAAGCAATTTTTACAAGTAGTACAACGACAGGAAGTATTTCATCAAAACATTTTATCAGAGATCTTGAACTGTATGAAGAATCTTTTATGAGATCGTTCATCCATTTTTATGGAGATCCATCTGATTATGTTTTTCTTGCTTTGCTGCCGTCTTATCTGGAACGATCAGGTTCATCATTGATTTATATGATGGAAAAATTGATCTCTGAAAGTACTGATCTTCGAAGTGGATTTTTTCTGAATGAATTTGATAAACTCAACAACCTTCTCGTCCAACTAAAGTCGGAAAATAAAAAAGTCGTACTGGTTGGTGTGACGTATGCACTTCTTGATTTTGTAGAAAAGCATTCAATCAATTTCCCTGAACTGATCGTAATGGAAACAGGCGGAATGAAAGGGAAACGGAAAGAAATGGTACGTGACGAAGTCCATGAAATTCTGAAACCTGCTTTTGGCGTTCTTTCAATTCATTCGGAATATGGAATGACGGAATTGCTTTCTCAGGCGTATTCAAAAGGCCATGGTATCTTCGAAACTCCGCCATGGATGCGCATACTTGTTCGTGAAATGAATGATCCGTTGAACATCGCTGCTCTGGGAAGGAGTGGAGCGATCAATATCATCGATCTGGCAAATCTTGACTCCTGTGCGTTTATCGCTACTCAGGATCTTGGTAAATTGGTGAACGATACGGCTTTCGAAGTTATCGGTCGATTCGATTATAGCGATATTCGCGGTTGTAACCTGATGGTAGAATAAATTTAATGCTTACTTTTGACCGATCAATAAATTAAAATGAACAAACGTCGCCGCTTCTTTATCATCTTTGCTTCCGTTGGTGTTGGAAGTTTGATCTCACTTTATCTCATTCAAAAACGAATGGGGACTCTGAGTAAACAAGAATATATTAATCTCGGATTTAATTTCTTTTTTTCTGCGGCTATGGTTGTTGGCATTTCAATCTTATTGCAACGGATGAATAATAAGTACGATAGGGAGCAGAAGGAGAAAGAAAACGAAGAAATGAAGAAATGAAGAAATGAAGAAATGAAGAAATGAAGAATTGCGGATTCCACTGTGCGCACATCGAAATCCAGAATCCGAAATCATTTTATCACACTAAGTCTATTCTTTAATGAAGCGCTTGTAGAAGTGATTTTTTTCTGTTTCTATTTTTAGAAAATAGATACCAGATGCAAATTCATTTAAATTTAGAATTTGTTCTTCATTGCCAGATAAATTTTCTTTTTTTAGAATTTTTCCATTTAAATCAAATATAGTTGCTTGATAACTTTCGAAATGATTAAAATGTATCTTGATAAATTCCAGTGCTGGATTTGGATAAAGAACAAATTGTTTTTCTTCCGCATTAGAAATTTCATTTAAAAGTGAATCACATTGGCTTCCCGCAGCTGCACCTAATAAAAAAAATGGTTGTGTCGAAATTGTAGAAGCATTATAGGTTGGAAGAGAAACGGAATGTTGCATAAAATCGCAAGCAATGCCGGAACTATCAGGAGAATTAATTACATGCATTGTATTTACACTGCCTGCTGAATTCATATAGATCTTTCCATCTCGAGCAAGCTTGGAGGAAAAAAAAGTGGTTGCAGCTGGTGAAGTAAACCCATCATAAATATCAATCAAAATTCGTGAGTTTACTAAACTTGTATCCCAAGTATCAACTTGATAAAGATATGTACAGTAACTAAGATATAGGAAACGTGAGTTAGGTGAAAAAGAAACACCTTCACAACCTTGCCATGCCGGAAATGCAGACTGTGGTATATTGCGAATATTGGAAAATGTACCTGTGCACCTATCAAAATCAAAACAATTCAGTCCTTCATCTACTGCAAACCTTGCGAACTTTGACCCGTCAGGTGAGAATGTGCTTTGGCCGGCTCCATCAGTATTTAAAATGGTAAAGCCTAAATGTTGTACCGTATAGCTTAACCCAAATGGTGTCGACAAAATAATATAATATAGATCTGAGTTTGCTTTAGGAACAGTTATCCACCAATCTCTACCATTTGCATGACGACATGCTGTGATTTGTCCGTAATCAAGAGTGTCATAAAATAGAGGCTGACGTTTCAATATAACTGCTCCTCTACCGCTATCAAGCGCCATGTCAATTACGGTGTAAAAAAGTTTATTGGGTTTTACAATTGGAGCACATAATTCTTCATGAAATAAATAATATTTTTTTGAAGTTTCATCAAAAGGAACAATTAGGGCCCCCTGAACTATGGGAAGCCCTAATTGCCTGAAGCTACTATTGGCGGGATCCAAACTCAGACCAGATCCGTTCACCATAGTATCATTTTCACTGTTAGCAATATACCAACCATTCGTATAAAAGAGCAGATTATCCGATAAATCTGTGATCGATGCATTGGTAATGTTAAAACTCATTTGGCGTGAGCTAGTGGAAATTAATGGAGATCCAGTTATAAAATTTATATCTGTTCCACCGAAATTCTGTTGACAACATTGGTATCCCAACATCCATAAATTATCGTTCCCCTGTGAATGTCCTTCTATCACTAATATAAAAAAGCACAAAATTATTGACCAAGCTTTCATTTTATTTCATTTTAATAAAAGTTCCTGTTTTTAAAATTCCGCTTGATGTTTTTAATTGCAAATAATACAACCCATCTTGTAGAGAAGAAATGTCAAGTTTGATTTGCCCATTTCCATCGACTTTTGTATCTGCTTTTTCAATTTGCGACATGTTGTTTCGTACAACAATCTGAATATTATCAAATTCCGGCATTGTCATTCCAATATTGATCTCATTTGTAGCGGGATTTGGATACAATGGTAATTCAGAAACAGTAGTAGATTTTTTTATTGTTCTTAATGCGAATTGCCCTCCACATGCTGCATCATCAAAATCTGATTCAGGGAAATACAATTTATAAATATTTCTAGCAGTGAAGACAGATGAACCGGAAGTTAATGAACATTGTTGTGCAAGATCGTGCACTAACTGTAATTCTGTCTGAGTTAAATCATAATTTTCATATGTAATTTTAAGAATGAGTTCGGTTACGAATTTTTCATTGCTATAGATTTCCTCATTAAATATATATGTTGAAAGAGCATCCAATTTATATTGCAAGTTGATCTGGTTTTGGGATGTGATGGAATTAACTAGAGCGATATTACCTTGTATCTCTGACTGAATTTGTAATTGAAGATTGGCATTTACTACTAAAATCGAATTTCTATAGGCAACATTTGTAGAATTTAAATATAATTGGATATTTGCTTTTATTTGGGATAGTAAATCTTCTACATTTTGTTTTACTAAATTTATTGAAGCTGTTTGATTTTCATTAAAAGATAAATCATACGCACAGGAATTTTCAACTAATAACATTGAATACAAATCAGTGTTAATCTTCGCTAAACGAAACGAATCGGTATAATCAGGAATAGAGTCTGGAAATTCAATTGTTTTATTGAGTAGCTCCCGTGCACTTGTAGCTTGCATTTTATTACTGAATACTGGAAATAAATTATTTTGAGTTGCTGCTAAAAACTCTTCATATGAATATCTTCTTTCTTCATTGCCATCTCCAATATGCGCAGGACAATTTGAAAGGCATCCGGTGCTTAATCCGCCTGATGAACCATTAAACCATAAACTTGGAGGAAAAATTGTTGTAGGGATATATGGTGCTGAAAATGGATTAACAAAAAACTGATTAGATGGTGCCATTGATGGGTCACACTCTGCTGAAGTAGACGTGCCAGTCCATTCATTACTATGATCACTTTGTAATCCTATAAAACCACTTGGTCCAATAAGTAATCCTCGGTATTGATTATTCTTCATCTCAGAAGTTACAAATTGTGTATTACCACAATAGCCATCAAAATTAAATCCAATACTTCCGTTTTTCGCATGGTTACAGATCAATATATTATCAACACTTGATATAAAATAAAATGAGCACTGAGGAGGATTGGAGTTTGTCCAGTTGTTGAATACGGTGTTACAAGAAAAATAATTATCGTGACCAGCTTTTACTGCTACACCATGTATTATAGCAGGAAGATTTATATCCATTATGTTCCAACGTGTAACAATGTGACTGACCTTACTATAATATATAGCGTATTTTGATTCCTCTGTTCGTATGTAGTTATCTACTACGCTTTTGTCTGGACCAATGTCTATAACATCAGACTCTGCTATATAGATACCTATTCCATCTTTAGTTGCATTTGTATTTACATAAATGTTATTATGGTTAATATCATATTCAGAATATTCATTAAAATGAAAATCGATACCTACGACGTCATTATATATATCGTTTCGTTGAATTCTAAGAACATTACTGTTTGACTTTCTAATATGAACTCCTGTATTAACATTTGTCATATTATTTTCGCTGAAGTCTACATCAACACCCTGAGTATAGATTCCATAACGACAGAAATCAAATGAAGGGCTTGCAAATTGCCCAATTCCTGTTTCTGTTAAACTAAATGATGATGTACTTCCATAACAATAAATTCCTGTCCCATCAAATACATTTCCATATTTTACATCAGGTAAGATATTATTAAAAATACTATTTGAAAGATCTAGAGTTGCATTATGGCAATAAATTCCAATATTGATTCCTGCAAAATAATTAAGGTTAATGCCACCATCTATTACTAGTGCACAATCATTCAGATATAATCCGACATAGGTTTTATCACCTGCAATAAAAGGTGAAGACCAGGGAGTATTCAATGTGCCTAAACACTGGAAGTCTACGTCAATCAAACTAAATAAAGGAAATGTATTTGTCGAGCTATTGGGTTTGACATAAATTCCTACAAGATCCATATTGAAGATAGTGGAATTAACATCTACAGATGCCTGATCATGAACAAATAATCCATAGTCTGCATCAGCTATTTCAGATTTATCAGAGTAAAAAATAGAATTGCTTTGAAGTTCTATGCCATGCCACATTTGTGAACACCCAGGATCTAATGATAAAGTTGAATTTGTGATTGTTAATGTACCTCCAGGCTGTACTTCAATCTTACGTCCAGCAGTAAATCGAACTAATGCACTGGGTATATCCAACCATGCACCACTAGGAACAATAAAGGAATTTTGATATGTACCACTAGTGAGAGTTGTAACTCCTGTTGGCAATGTTACATCAGCAATACTACTGCATGCGGAAAATGTCTTTTTTGAATAAATAATCAAAAAAAGAAGGATTAGAATTTTGACTTTGTTTTTCATAGTATATATTTTAAAATTGTTTAACAATCAATAGGAAGATATTCAAAAGAAATCAAGGAACTAATACTCACAAACCAATAAAAATATTTTATACTAAAGGAATTGCATTAATAATTGTCGAAAAATTAAACTACTGCTTCGCTCAGTTCCTTAATCAAACATATAGAATTACTTTGATAAATGCAAATTACTAAAACTAAATTATTTCGATATAACTTGATTTTCCTTAAAATAAGGAAATATATCCAATTTTCTGAAATTTCTAAGCAATTTGAACATACCTCTATATCGTTTTTTTTTAAATAAATTAAACAACCGTAACCAAATAGTAATTCTTCTTCCCTTTCTGCGCCAGTAAATATTTTCCTTTCATCAAATGTTCTGCACTTACATTTAATTCCGGATCTTCTATTTTTGTTTTGTTGATGAGCACTCCGCCACCTTGAAGCATTTTTCTAGCTTCGCCACGTGATGGGAAAATTTGTGTTTTGTCGGAGAAGAATTCGATTACGTTTATGCCACTGTTCATTTCTTCTTTCGAAATTTTCACTTGTGGTACGCCTTCAAATACGGAAAGCAGATCGTTCTCTGATAAATTCAATAATGATTCTGCAGTGCCTTTTCCAAATAAAATTTCTGATGCTTCTACTGCTGCATTGAAATCGTTTTCAGAGTGAACTCTGATCGTGATTTCTTTGGCCAGTTCCTTTTGAAGTAAACGCAGATGCGGAGCTTTTAAATGTTCTGCTTCCAGCGCTTCAATTTCTTCACGACCTTTCAGTGAGAAAATGCGAATGAATGTACTGCAATCTTCGTCGGAAGTGTTCAGCCAAAACTGGTAGAATTTATATGGCGAAGTTCGCTTCGGGTCTAACCACACATTACCACCTTCTGTTTTTCCGAATTTTGTTCCGTCTGCTTTCTTGATCAACGGTGTAGTCAAAGCAAATGCTTCGCCAGCATCTTTACGTCGGATCAATTCTGTTCCGGTAACGATGTTTCCCCACTGATCGGAACCACCCATTTGAATTTTAATTCCATGATTCTTCCATAAGTAGTAGAAGTCATACCCTTGAACTAGCTGGTATGAAAATTCAGTAAACGACATCCCTGTTTCCATTCTGTTCTTCACAGAATCTTTTCCCATCATGTAATTGATGGAAATATGTTTTCCGACATCGCGGATAAATTCCAAAAAGGAAAAATTCTTGAACCAATCGTAATTGTTTACGATCTCTGCCGAATTTTCACCGCAATTAAAATTGAGGAATTTCTCTAATTGTTTTTTCTGGCTATTCAGATTATGTTGAAGTGTTTCTTCATTTAATAAATTCCGTTCCGCTGATTTCCCCGACGGATCACCAACCATTCCTGTCGCGCCACCTACTAATGCAATCGGTTTATGGCCGGCATTCTGAAAATGAAGCAAGGTCATGATCTGAACCAAATTGCCCACACCTAATGAATCTGCCGTTGGATCAAAGCCAATATACCCCGTAACCATTTCAGAATTAAGCAATTCCTCGGTTCCAGGCATCATGTCGTGCAACATTCCTCTCCAGCGTAATTCTTCGATAAAGTTCTTCATTTTCATGGAGCTAAGATAAATTTCGTAGAGGACTTGACAAACTTAAATTTCGTTCAATGTTTAACGTTTAATGTTGCCCTCCGGCATATCTTACCTTTTACCCATTAGTGTCCGATAAAAGTCAAATTCAATAATTTTAGTTGAGAATATTACATTAAATCAACTGTTCGCAGAACAAATTTAAAGCAAGCCCCCACAATTAGTTGACAGACATCTTTTTTAATCAAAGAAAAAGCAGTGGTTGTGCGGGGAGTCCACGCGCTGCGCGAAATCATTTGAAAGGTTAATCAGGGATGT
>Ga0138256_10004201_pt1 | contig 15311 bp, 33 predicted proteins | sample KNB2016incub_MG_FD_105486 | JGI IMG/M metagenome (GOLD analysis project Ga0138256, IMG submission 105486) | Active sludge microbial communities from wastewater in Klosterneuburg, Austria - KNB2014incub_MG | ecosystem: Engineered > WWTP > Activated sludge > Unclassified | place: Austria... | reverse complement strand
GTCAGTTTTAGGATCTAACAATCCATAAATTTTATACATTGATTTTATTGTTATATAATACATAACTATGTACGTAATACATAACAATAAGGTTACAAAATTTCCCCCGTTTCCAAAAATAATAGTTAATTATTAATGTACTTCCTTACGGAATAGTCGTTGAACCTTCATCCAATAATGGATGCTTGGCTGCTGATTGCCCAATCTTTATCTCTTTTACCATATTGTGGTCATTACTGCCACAGGGGGTGTATAAAGCTCTTAGGGGTTCCCAGTCATTTAGAGGGATTTAAAGCGAACAAAATCTATCCGCTATTATCAAATCATAATGTCTACCAGAATACTCTCTAGCAGTATTTATACATTGTATATCTACATTATTTAGAACTTTATTATGACCCCATTTCTTAAATTCCTTTATCCAATCTTCCTTAATAATTGTAGTAGGAGTAACTATAAGAATTCTGCAATCTTTATTTAAACTAAAGATATAAGAACTAGCTAAGACTCCAATCCTACACTTGCCGAACGCAGTTGGTAATTCTAACGAATTTCTAGCTCCAGATTTCCACCATAGATTTAAAGCCTTTCTCTGTTCTACATCTTTATTTAAATTCATCTTATTCCTTTCTAATGTTATTACCTATTCCTAGTCTAAGTATTTCATATTTCTGTAATGTACAAATAGACTGAGCCATTGTAACACTTTTCTTTATTACATTACTAATCTTTATTAATAAATAAATACAAATTCCAGAAATAACTAGAACACAAAATGATAATACTATTAGACTTATTTCAATTTTTGTCATCTTCTTGTTTTTTATTAATTTTTAAAAAATATTCACATTTATCTTCATTTTCTTCTGGTTTAAAATTAGAATATGATTGATACTCATTTGGTACTGCCTTAAATCTATAACATTTTTCTTTTGAAGGACATGATATATTATCACACATTGAAATATCTGGCATAATTATGAAGGTGTTTGTGGTATTACTGTAATATTATTTTCTTCTAAATACTCTATATAATGATCAATCTTAAATAATAAATTAAGATTTTCTTCTATATTTGTTAAAAGTTCTATTAACTGATTTTGTAACCATCTGATAGGTTCATCTTTCCAATCATCAGGGATTATATCTTTAGGTGTACTTGATACATACATTAAAACTTTAGCTTTATCATTTATAATATCATTTTCTAACTCATCTCTATATTCTTGTACCTCATCTAGTGAGGTAAATATTTTTCTAGATATGTAAATATCTGCTTTAAAATCTGTTCCGTAACTCATAAGTTTTAATTTATTTCATTAATAATATCTCCTATTGTATAAATACCTTGGGGAGAATTGTCTAACGCATATACTTTAGTATCAGGATGTAAAAATGGAGCCAAAGAATTTTTCCACATTACTCCCCAACTACTTCTAAATGCTATTTCTATAATATCTATATTACCATCTTCTATATCATCAGAGATTATTAAATCTTCTGATTGAGGTAAGTCTAATAACTTCCCATCTCTAAGTATTATTCCAAATGTTGTACTCATTTATTTAATTTTTATGTTATAAATTTACTTATTTTAAATTCTCTTTCAATTATTTACTAAAGAATTTTTTTAATCTTAATTTTCAACCAATAGGTTAGGTATATAAATGTTATAAATAAGTGAAGGTAAGTAGCAGAATTCAAGTTACTGTTCCAGTTATTAGAATCGTTAACTGAGTAAGAACTACTATTATTTATAATACCTTTTAATCGTTAGTATTCCAGAAATCTTCCCAATATTCTTTAAAATTATCATAAGATTTTTTTGATAATATTGCTGACTTATAGTAAAGGCAAGAAGCAGAACCTAAGCCACCGAACCAGCCATAAGAAACGATAACCGAGCAAGAACCACCATTATAATATTTATAGGGTAAATATTTATAGATACTGGTCTTTTTCCAATCTAATACAATTCCCTCATTATAAATCTCAGTAACTTTTGCTAATACTGCACAAGCATTAATGTACCTCTCAAAATCATCCTTGGGAGATTTAAAAATTAAGGGGTTATATCCTAATTCTAAGCTTAATGATGTTAAATCAGTAACTTTATCATAAATCTCTTCTTGTTTATAAAAATCCTTTCCAAAAGTATTTTCTAACAACTCTTTAAAACCTTTATCAGAAGATGATTTATAAAATTTAATAGCTTCTTCTTTAGTTAATTCTATTTTATTTTTCATTATTAATATATTTATTTTGTAAATTAATTGAATTACACCATTTTAACCAGCCTAAATAGCTATTAATGGATTTTTCATTTTTATTATATTTTATCATTTTGACAAACTTTGATAAATCGCTTCACTGTTGTAGTTACTGTTGTAGTAGTTGTAGTCATTATAAACTAACTCACTAGAACTAGCTTTGAAGTTAGACTATTATACCTAATAAAAATTCATTATACTCTTTAATAAAACGGTTCCAGCTAGTTTAGCTAAATTAGAGTCTTTATAAAAAACCGCCTCACCGAGGCAGTAACTGCTGCAGTAGTGGTAGCCACTAAAAACTAACTCACCAGAACTAGCCTTGAAGTAAGGATAATATTTATTTTGATTATGATTACTGAAATCAGGCTCCCAGCCCTCATTTAAAACTGTTACAATTAATAACAACTTATTATAAGCGTTGATTTTAACTTCATTTTTATTAGATGGATTTTTAAATATTAAAATATTCTCTTCTTTTAAATTAACTAGTTTCAAAATATCATCAAAAGACTTAATATTTTTTAAATTAATTTCTTCTTTAATTTTAAAATATTTATTCAACATTTTCTTCTGAGTAGAATCTGCTTCTGAGTATGCCCTTTTAATTATTTCATCTCCTACTTCAATATCATCAGTTGTTTGAAATAAAACTAATTTAGTAATCTCTTCTTTCCATGATTGACATACATTATTATATATCTCAAGTAAATCTTTTCTTTTTACTGTTTGTGTCATAGTTTTTAATTTAAGTTTAAAAAATACCAGACGACTCTTACCTACTGGATTAATATAAGCACATTCGTAGATATCTTATATGGTAACCTTAACTCTGTCTAGCTCATGTTAAGGGAACTCTGTATTGGAACTTGAATCAGAGGTTTACAGGTACTCTTTCTTTAATATTCTAATGTATCCAATGATTTCCTATAGCAAAACTAGCATCTATAGGAATTGTTTTACAGAATACTTTACCTGCTTCTATCATACATTCAATTAATTTATCTTTAACCTCATCTGCTATATAAGCAGGAGCTTCTACATTAATCTCATCATGCACAATAGTTACAATTAATACTTTATCAAATAAATCTCTATCTACTAACCAAGTATAGAACTTATAGACTGCTAATTTAGACATGTCTGCTGAAGTTCCCTGGATTGTATAATTAAGACCCCTTCTCTCTATTTGTCCCTTCATTCTGAACATAGTAGAAACTAAGGGTTTTAATTCATTGATAAATTTATCAGAATTTTTTTCTTTCTCTTCTCTATATAGAGTCCAAAAATCATTTACTTTAGTTTTAGCTTCTAATTCTTTAAACTCTTGATAGAAATCTATGTATGACTTTCTTCTAGAAACATTATTTAATAGAACATACCCATCTCTAACAGGTTGAGCAGCAGCTTTCTTAAAATGCTCTCTAAGTCCTGTAAAAGTGTTAAAATAATCTATTTCAGTTTTCTCAGCTACTTTTAAATCTATATTTAGATTTCTACTCACGGTTTGAGCATTCCCCCCGTCACTTTGTTATCTTATAGGCTCTTTATCCTATAATTCTATATATTTCTATATAGCTCAGACTATATCATCATCCTTAACTTAATAGTAGGATGTGGGATGTTCGTGGTAAGATTATTGTTTATACTACTCACTTACTAGTCGTTGAACCTGCTTAGTACTTTTAAGTATTTCCTAAGATTGGCTGCTGATTGGCATCTAGAGTAGGTAAGAGGGTATTGTAACCAACTACTCCCCCTTTCACTAGGAAGTGACTTTTCCTAAACCTTACTCTATTTAGCTTTCCAGCAATTTATCCCATTTTTTCATATTACCTTTCAGTAACAGGGCACACATATTTTTATGCCAACGCAAAATTAAAACCTTTCATAACTTGTCTTTCCTCTTTAAATCTATCTTTAATCTCCGCTAGGTTACAATCCTTCGCTTCAGGATATACTAATTTAACAGCATAAGAATGTAAATCAGCTTCTCCAGAAGTATAAAACTCTACTAGATTCTTATCTTTACTAAACTCTGCTAATACTCTAGATTCTTGAGAACTATAATCACATGAGATAAACGAATTACCTTTTCTAGGTACAAAAGCTTTTCTATGATGATCTGAAGGCACTTGTTGCAAGTTAGGGGCATTGTCTTTATCATTTCCACAGGACATTCTACCTGTATTTACAAGTTGTTTATAAGTAGTATGAATTCTACCTGTTCTTTTATTCACAAATCTTAAATAATTGGAACCAAAAGAACTTCTTAGCTTCTCTACTTTTTTATACTTTAGATATAGTTGTACAAGTGGATGTACATTAGTCTGACTTTGTAGTACTATAGATTCTAAACTATCTTTTTCTTTACCAGTTTTCTTGTCTTTAGTTCTAGTATTAACCTTTAACTCCTTCATTAAAGGGATTACTTGTTTTTCACTGTTCCAATTTATAGCACAAGAAACTCCTGTATCAAAAAGATTAAGTTGACTATCTATATACTTATAGTGGTTATTGTCTAGGATAAAATCATCTAATTCTTTGGTAACAGAGGCTAGTGCTTCTGCATCCTTTTTACATTTATATGTCCAAAACTCTTGGTCAAAACCTATTCCACAATATTCTGTATAGGCTAACGCCAGAACAAACTTATTATCTAGGTCTAAAGCATGTACTAAATCTTTTTCTTTTAGTAGAAGTATTTGTTTCTCTTTTATGTCATGTAAATACATAACATCTTTTCCAGCATATTCTATAACTGCATCAGATAATCCATATCTATGGATATCCCCTCTAATAGATTTATCTAACTTAACTCCACAATATCTCTCTGTCAAGGCATCTAAACCTTTTCTATGATTCACTACTCCCATATAGAGAACAGATTCAGCTAAGAAAGTATCATATACCTTAAAAGGAATAATATATTGTTTATAGAGAAATCTTAAATCAAACTTAGCATTCTGAAGTAATAGAGTTTTAGTTTCTAATAGAGTTTTAAAGATCTGTATAGATACAGTAGTAGTATCCACTACAAATTGATTATCTCTATCTCCAAACTGTATAGTTAGGAGATTTTTAGTATGTGGATCAAATCCTTCAGTTTCTGTATCAATAGCAATTTCTTCTATATCCTTAAAATAATCTAAAACATCTTCTGCAGTTTTACTTTGAAAAGTAGAATTAATACTAGTCTGATTTGTTACTAAATATATCATTTTCTTTTGTTTGTATAATTTCTACTAATTGTAATTTATATTGTCTCCCATCATCCGATGTAATAACTCCATGATTATCTATACTTTTTACTTTTTTATAAATTTGAGTAAATGGGACTCCCAATCCTTCGATAATAGCACGTCTAGATAGATTCCCTGCTATACCATTTAATTTCCAACTATTCATCTAACATTATTTTTAAATGGATTAAATAACCTATTAAATCAGTAATAGTATCCTCTGTTTTATCAGTTATACCTACAGACTTAATTCTACTTAATTTATCATCAATACGTCCTAATATACCCTGCATTTTGTCATTTTGAAATATACTAATTGGATTCTGTAGGGAGTCATTATAATCATCATTCTTTTTAGTTAAAAAGGGAATTAAACTCTCACAGTATACTTTTATTTTTTGATTTGTTGTCATATTAGTTCTTATTTAAATATTTTTAATTGTTCTATATTCCGTACATTTGAAAGTATTAAATTACTCATTTTTAATTTGTTATAATATTAGTTGCACAAATCTATTAGTTATATGAAATGCTACCCAGCTTGTGGTAAATTATCATACGTTTCTTTATCTCGGCAAATCCTTATATGAAATAAGAATAAGCTGATTAGTGTAAATTCAGAACATTTGTAGAATCCGAAAGTTCTACCTTTTTTAACGGATTTGCCTTTGTGTAATTTGATAAACATATTTTTCGTTTTTTAAACCGCACTTCATATAACATACGCTATACAAAAGTGGGGCGGTGTGCCAAATTTGTACAGTTGTGCATCTATTTATCATTTGTGCAAGGCTGAAAGGGAGTGCATCTTTATCCCCACCTTCGTATAGCGTCAGCCGTTAGCAGTAATACTAACCTTCATTATTCCAAATGATAGATTTATACATACTTTCTATTCTACTATGCAATGCGTTTGAAACTTCCATTTTGTTTCCAAGTGCTTCGTTTGCACATTCAGCAGCAAATCGTTTCGCTACATCTTCTGCATACATTTGCATTAATTCTTCCGTTGTAAAGTTTCCTTTAATTGAGTTGTAAAACTCTTTTGCTGTTCTTAATTGATAAATTCTCATTCTATTTATATTTAGTTGTTAATAATCCGTACTACTGCTAACAGCAAATAAGCAAAACTCCACTTCGTTCCGCTTCGCCTATTTGCAAACCGTTATGCGAAAGGCTACCCAGCCCACCGCTCTAACTTCGAGTTATTCAGAAAATTCTCCAACCAATGATTTTCACAGGTTTCACAAAAGTAGATATTGCCTGTATGTTGCCCTATCTTTGCTCTACTTGTGTTTACATTTGAGTAGGTTGTATCATTTTGTTCCATACACCCACCGCAATCAGGACATTCAAGCCCTTCGCATAACACGGGTTTTGCGTCAGCAGGGGTTTTGGTTGTTAATTCAGCTTTTTTCATTCTATTAAACTTTAGTTGTTAATTAATCTTTTGTGCTTTTAAGCCCTGCCGAACGCAAAGCCCGAAAACGTTATAACCAATAGGGGTTTAGTCCTTCGATTTAACATTTCGGTTGGCAGTTTTCTTATTTTTTTGCCCACGCTCTCCAAAAAAGGAAACAAGTATAGTTTCAATCATATTGTTTTGCGATGGTCTGTTCTGCTTCTTTCGTTCCTGTTCAATAGCATCTATTAACCAGTCGTTTTCGTTGCTTAATTTAAGCGATATTCTCTGTGCCATTATTCAGCTATTTTAAGTTCTAATTTTTCTTTTAACTCTTCAATTTCCCAAATCAAATTTTGCGTTTTACTTTGCAATTCTGAAATTGTATGCTGATAAACACTTTCGCTTTTTTGATTAGCTGTTCCATACCCAACAGAATACATGAAATTTTCAATAGCTTTTTTAGTCCCTCTAATAATAGATTGCATAACTTGTCCACTATCATCAGTTTTTAATACCATTATTTCAGGTTCTTTTTGCGTATTATCCACTTCCCACTTCAATCCGTGATTGTAAACAGTTAATTCTGTTCCATTCATTGTTACAAGTGTAAACCATCCGTAATCAACACCAAGTTTGGTTACTGCTAAAATGTTTTCTGTTTTCATAACTTTAATTTTTAGGTTGTTTTTATTAATTTATACGCCAAAGGTAATACCAAAGTTTCATTCCACCAAATTTATTTTCACTTATTTTCAAAATATTTTGTAACTCATTGATAATTAACAATAATAAATCCACCGCACCCCACCTAAAAAAAATAAGAAAACTGCTTTTAGTTCTCCGAATTAGGCTTTCCGCTAAACAATCCCTACTGGTTATAACAGCATATTGGAAGCAATAGGTGGGTTCATCGGTTAATCAAACATTCTGCATCTAATGAAGTGTGGTGGTAATAGGAAGTTTCGTGTTCCAAAACCCATACTGCTCCAATATGCGGTCCGTTATGCGTCACCTTTAAGACGCTCCGAAACATAATCCTTTACCATTTTTTTAATCGGTTCGACAAATTCCACACGGACACGAAAGGCAATAGTTTTAGTTTCATAGTCTGCTTTCTTACGACCTGAGCCAACACGTTTACCACCTTTTGTATTTTTCTTTATAACACGTTTCACAGTAATTTTTTGAGTTTTTAGTAATTGCCCTATTGCTTTCATCAACATAAGAATATAAATGTTTTGAGCAAAAAGTATCATTACAATTATTGCAATTATTTGACTTTTTAAATTTTAGTGTGGCTGGTATTTCACAGCCACACTTTGCTTTTTTTAGTTGTCTCTTCTCCAAGCTATACCGTGAGTTTTTTTAATTGATTTGTTGTTTAATATTCTGCAATAGAAACCATCTACATAAGCATATTCATTTTCTATTTTAATTTCTTTTGGCTCATTACCAAAGTATACAATGAAATCAGCTTTAATTTTTTGCTCTAATTTGTTGTTTGTAGTTGTCATTTTTTTATTTTTTAATTGTTATCTGAGTACAAATATACATCCTATTTTGATAACTGCAAACTTTTTTCAAAGTATTTTTGATTTATTTTTAAAATAGTTTCTAAACTACTGATAATCAACAAGAAAAAAAAGGCGAACGCATAACAGCACATAAGCAAAAGCCCAAATTCCACCGCACAATGCCACGCTATTTGTGCCTTCGCTTATCTGCAAAACGTTATGCACAAGTTTAAGAAAACAGCGTTCGTGCATTTATTCGCTGTTCTGCTATTTTGAAATATTGCTCGTCTTTTTCTATTCCGATAAAAGAACGGTTTGTATTTTTACAAGCAACTCCTGTGCTTCCGCTTCCAACGTGTGTATCTAAAATCAAATTGCCTTCCTTCGCAAATCGGTTAAATATCCAGTCATACAAGTAAATTGGCTTCTGTGTTGGGTGTATCCGTTCCAAGCCGTCTTTTGCATTCGCACCAACCCAACTCTTGGTTATTTTGCGTAATGCTCCATTGTAGCTTGTCCAAGCCAATTCACCATCTGCAAAGTCATTTTCACCTGTTCCTTTATCCCAAAATAACCAAGCACTTGTCGGCTTCAGGTATTCAGTCATATAATTGCCACCCCACACAATTTGATTTTTAGATACCCTAAACAACTGCTCCCAATATTCGGCAGTAGGTATTGCATTATCCCAATCGGCTTCACCTCTGTAAATCTTCTTCTTGCCGTTACCAAGTTGCATTTTGTTAGCTCCAATTCCATAAGGTGGGTCTACTACTGCAATATCAAAATATCCATCGCTAAAACGCTTTAATGCCTCAGTGCAGTCCTCTAAATAAACTTTATTGGAAGCTACTGCTGCTAACACGGTATTGGCAAAATTGCCGTTCTGTTTTTCAATTAAACTTTCGTCCATAATTTCAACTTTTGTTTTTCAATTTAGCTTTCGGTTCGGCAACTTCGCCAATACCCATACGTTATGGTTCATTTTAAGAAACCCCTTCATTAACATCAATTTCAGTTATGAAACAATATCTTGTATTATCAAATGAGTAACCATCGTCTGATAGTTTAATGTTGTACCACATTTTATTTGATGTATTTGGTTCATGTCCTCCAATATGTTCCCATTTTCTAGTTTCCAAATAAAATCCTTTTTCAGTTAAATGTTTTTCAGCAAGTTCTTTTGTTGAGTGATAACTTAATCCTTTTGATGGTTCTGAAAAACATCTATTTCCATCAATTCTATATATTTTCATAGTAAAAACGCACCATAACAACAAATATAAAACAGTGGGGTTACGGTGCAATTATTAGCCCATCTGCTTCACTTAAACATTATTTCAATTTGAAAGGTGAGTGTTTCAAAATCCCCACCGATTTTATATTTGCAAAGCGTTATCGGCAACCCTAAGAAAGCACCTCCGAAATTTGTTCGTAATAGACAAACTTCCATTTTTTTGAGTGTTCTTGAAAGCACATTACGCCACCAGTATTGGGTTTTACATATTTAACTCTCAACTGCCTTGCGGTGTGCATTTTTGATTTGATATTCTTTTCAATCAACGAGTGAAGAAATTTACTAATCATAGTTAGAGAATAGCTTTGGTCAAATGGATTGGATTCAACAACTACTTTATTTACTGTTGGAGTTGTGGCGTGTTCTTCACATCTATATTGCCATTCTTGTTGAGCCGTTGGGCTGTCCCTTTGGGCTTTGTTTTTTAATTTAACTTGTCTTGTTGCTATGTTAGCACACTTGCAAGTATTACCGCTTTTCTTATCGCAGTAATGAAGTTTTTGAATGTTTGCTATGTTCATTTTTGTATTCTTTTAAAGTTAATTATTCCGAAAGAAGGGCAGCCGATAACACGGGCTATATCGGCAATTGCAAAGCCACCCACAAGCCAACGCAATTTTGCAACTGCGTATAGCCCGAACCCGTTATGTGCAAGGCTACGTTACTGCTTCGGAACGAAATTAGTAACCAACCTTTCAACAATTTTTCTATCTACTACGCTGTAATCTTTTTCAAACTGTCTTACTTCTTCCCAAGTTTTTAACCAAGAAAACTTTGCTGATAAAGTTTGAAGTTTACTTTGATTGTCGTATTTAGCAATCATCCTATTTACTTCTTCGCATAATTTAGTTTTTCGTTTATTCCGTATTGGTACTCTAAAATATAATTTTTGCACCCATACATCATAACCGAGCAAAGTTTTATTCCAAGTGGTTTCATCTTTACGAATTGTAACCTTAATTATCTTAAGTTTGAAAAAGATTACAAGTATTGCTATTGTGTTTAAAATTGTTAAAATTATCATTGTTTCAAATTAAGTTTAGTGCTGAATACCCGCCCAGCACATAACATCGGTTTTGCTCTATTGCGGTTTTAGGCTTAACCAATATTCGGTTTGTATTTGTTATTTTTGTTTTTAATCGATAATTTAGGCTTACTTTTCCGCAACAAAGCAAAGCCGAGAACCGTTATGTGCCATTTTAAGACGACCACTCACAAGCATTTAGAATTGACATTATTTCATCATCGGAATACTCAACAGCTTGTTTGATAGCAAAACCATATATCATCCCTTGAACAACTCTAAGGTAGAAGTAAACCATTCGGTGTTTACCACGTTCAGCTAATTCAATAAGTTCAGGTATAACCTCAATAGGCAGTGAGTAGCCTTTGTCTTTTGTATGATTTACATACTCATTTGCAAGTTCTTTAAAATCTGTTTCGTTTGATATTGATTTCATTTCAATTAAGATTTGTGAAGAAAAACTTTTGTCATATCTTTTTATTTAAACAAGATGAAGCAAAAGTAGAGAATAGTTTTAACATTTATTGTAATGTAAATAAAACCTTTCATAACTTTTCTTCCAATTACCATCACTAGGTAATAATAACTGCTCATTCTCCCATTCTAGGTTAATAGGATCTCCATTTATAACAGTCCCTAGTCTCTCATATTCTCCTTCTATTCTAGGTCTTAGAATGTTCTGAATATGAGCTTTAGACATGTTAAATATCTCTGATAATTCATCTGGAGTATATTCTCTTAGATGACTTATTTTTAAGCTATCAAAAATCTTCCTACTTACTGATTTATCCATTCTTTCCTATTAGTTTATAAATCTTTTTAGTATAACTACTATCTTCAGCATAAACTTGTCCTAAATAGGATATATACTCATCTTTAGATAACCCTCTAGCAAAAGAGGATTGCCATAAAGCATAGTCTACTATAGATTCTTTCCAGGAAATATAGTAAGCATGGTTTCTTTGAGTTCCTAAAGCTGTAGTAGGTCTAGATTTCGCCTCTTTCATACCAAAGAGATTATTATTCTCTTTAAATATTGGAGAAGTTAGATTACCTGTTTCTACAATAATCTGAGCTAATACAACATCTTTATGTCTGACATTTAACTTAGCCAGAGTCTCTTCTATAGTAGATAAATCACAATTAATAGTTTCACTATTTACTGGAAACTTCTCATTAGAGTATATTACAGTAGGAGAGTGTAAAAGCTTTACAATAGCTATTATTACACATGTATACAATATTATCCAACTCATGATAGGAAACTTTTTAAACTCTAATGAGTTTTTATTCAGCTTGTATAATTCCATAGGTTTTAATTTTAGTTAATTCTCAATTAATACTAATTGTTCTTCTACCATTGTTTGAAAGTCTAAATCCCCTAGTTCTTTACAGTCTTTAGCTAATTCTACAAAAGCTTTTAAGTCTTTTATATCTATAGCAAATCTAGTGATTTTAAAACAATCATATCCAATATTTAAAGATGTTAAATCTATTTCATTTAATGCTACTCCAAGAATACCTCCTTGAAGTAGCATTTTATAGACATAGTTTATGGTATATTCTTGATCCTTTTTAACCCAATGTGATATAGGTATTACATCAGGTCTATCAGAATCATCTATACAAATACATTTTATCATATCAATTCAATTTTATAATCAACTCCTTTAGGTAGTTTGATTGTTATTGTTTGGGCGTTTTCATTATTTTCAAACAACCTCTGTTTTGTTGGTTTTACTTTGCCACTGATTTTAGAAAATTCTTCTAAAGATTCTGCAACTTCAGAATCTAATTTCTTATCAAAGCATAATTCTTTTTCCTCCTCCAAAAAGCATTCTGTGTAGCCTTGTGGTAATTCATAATGTGTATCTATCTCTCCATGTTGATTTATAAAATAAAACCACTCTTTATCTTTTCCATTACAATCATATCGATTAATCCCTTTCAACTCAACCAATTTATCAATTATCTTTTTACCATGTTCTCCACCTTTAGATTTGTAGGCTGGTTTGTTTGGTTGTTCAAATAATTCTTTATCAAAATCATCTTCATTTTTATCCTCAACTTCAAATGTTTCAGCCCATATACCGTCTTTCATTAAGAGGTTATAATCTTCTTTATTATCAAAACGAACCCAAAAATTACCATATTCATCAAGATAATATTCTAATACATTTCCCATTTCTGTTACTTTAGGAGCGAACAAACACTTATAATTAGGCTTTTCATGGTTGTACCTCATTACATTTTCTGCGTACCATTTAAGGCGTTCTATTACGTAGGATTCGGGGGCTTCTTCCATGTTAAACTCATGAATAAGGTAATTACTATTTATCCATTCATTATTGTCAGTTAAACCGTAAACTTCATGTTCACGACTTGTTTTCGCTTTTATGAAAAGAATAGTATTCTCGTTAAATTTATTTTTATAAAACTTCCCAACCTCCAATTCATCATCAATTAGGTTGTGCTGCTTTTGGAATTGTTCAAACCATGTTATCTGGAACATGCCGTATGGTTTATCAAGTATGAATTTTTTTAACCATTCGTTAATCAGTTGCTTTTCTTGTTTTTTCATAGTTGTTTATTTACTAATTCATCTGCTTTTTTAAAGGCGTGTTTGTATACTTCAACAACAGTGGTTCTGTACTGGTTATTAGTTAACGATTCAAACTGATTATTTTCATAGTTTATTCCTATATGGTAATAAAATTCTTTACCATTTGTAGGTGTTGCTATTTTAACACCAATACTATCGTAAAAAGCTAAGTAAACCCCTATTTGCATCTCAAATGGAATCTCATAAAATCGTTTAACTTCAACGAAAAATTTTAATTTATCTCTCCATTCTAAATACCAATACTCAAATTGTTCTTTATTTTTTCCTGTTGTCATATTTCTTTTCTTGTTTAGTGTGTTTCATAAAATTTAATTATTATAACCAATTATAACTTCTTTTCCAGTTTTAATATTAATCCATCTTACAGATTCTATCGTAGGTTGTCTGTCTTTTTGTTTCATATACTCAATAGCCTCATTAAACGTATAGGTTGTTTTGGTATTAGCTGTTAAAATATCTTTTGGTTCATTTTTCGCCTTATTTATATTTTCTCAATTATTTTTAAATTAAAGGAGTTGTGCAATTCTCCTTCTAGGTTACTGCTGCTAGGTGGAAAAATTACGGTCTGGTATCATCAGCCATTTCCTTGCGTAAAGTGGTTTCTGCCTTACACAACGTCCTTATTAGTGTGTTTCATCTTGTTTTAGTTTAGATTTTCTATCAAATTCCTTTACCATTCCTTTAACTGTTTTAACTAATGGCTCTTGTACCATGACACGCTTCATTTTGCAATCTCTATTCTTTGGAGGGCAGCCGACTTTATTCTTTTTCATAAGCAAATATACTAATTTTTTAACCAAAATATTATTTAAACTAATTTATTTTTAATCTGTTCTATTATTTTTTCGGTTTTTTCTTTATAAAATGTTTTAAAGTCTTCGCTGTTGTTGGTTTGTTGCCATAGAATATACAGCACGTTTCGGAGGCGTTGCGACTGGCTTTTACCCTCTAACTCAATATCAACTGCATCGAGTTCGTCGGCTTCGGCTGTTGTTAAAAGTCCTTTAGGTTTGAAGTAAATAATTCCACTTTGTTCTAACTCTCTGTCTAACTCCATAAACTGCTCACTTGTTTGTTCAGTTGTCGTAATAAAAGTAATTGAAACGCTTTTATCTTTCTTTCTATTTATACGGTCTAATGTTACGGTTCTAAGTATGTTCATGGCTATTTTAGTTTTTGAATTTATAAATAAGCATTGCAGCATCTCTAACATCTTGATTCGTTCGTCCTTTTCGTTCCCAAATGCCGTTAAATATTTCTTGATTTACTTTTCCTAATGGCTTAACTAATTCATGACTAATATCATGTTTTTCGCAATATTCTTGAAGTAGTTTTCCGATTTGGTGGTTGCTGCCTACGTTTTTACCTATACGTGCAGCGGTATAGTTGTTTGCTGCTCCGTGCCAATTTGATTTTTTAATTAGATGCCCTGCTTCTATAACAACATGAATTGGTACTAAATAGCTTTTAAGTTCGTCGATTAGTTCCCAAAACGGTAGTGTTCTAAGTTCTAAAGAATTATCGTCTTTATCGTAAACCGCAACGCCCGAAGCTGTTATATCGGGGTCGATTCCTATGTAAATTGTTTTTTTCATTTTAAGTATTGTTTTATTTTATTAAATTTAGTTTCTATTAACTTACCATCACTTAACCTCTTCACAGTTGTATTACCATCTTTATCATCGTATATTCTTTTATACTCAACACCATCTTTGAAAAAGTGAAGTGCTTTGTCGTCTGCAAATTGAGGTTTACGGCTTTTGCTCATGGTTAAAATGGACTTTCGTCTTTTTGTTGGTATAATTCATCAATCTCATCTCCATTTATATCGAAGTTATTATTTGGAGTTAATTGTGATTGTTTATTTATTACTTCATCAATACGTTGGCTAACTAATGGATTAACCCTATTTTTATCTATAAAGCAATCAAAATCT
>Ga0138256_10004200_pt1 | contig 15312 bp, 14 predicted proteins | sample KNB2016incub_MG_FD_105486 | JGI IMG/M metagenome (GOLD analysis project Ga0138256, IMG submission 105486) | Active sludge microbial communities from wastewater in Klosterneuburg, Austria - KNB2014incub_MG | ecosystem: Engineered > WWTP > Activated sludge > Unclassified | place: Austria... | reverse complement strand
TTTCATCAAAGAGGGTTAGCTGGGGTTAATTTTTAATAATTTATAAATTTATAAATCCCATTTTGCTTTTAACCTCGCGAATAACTAACTGAGCCTGAGCACGACACCTGTCTGTATGTTCGATTAAAATCTTATCGACCACCTCTGGATTATCTTCATAATACTTCCTCTTTTCCTGAATTGGCTGAACCTCCTTATAAATTGCGTCTGCCAACTCCGCTTTCATATCGCTATATCTGATCTTCTTATCTTTATAGTCAATTACATATTTATGATGGAGATCTTTTCCACCAAGCAGGTACATAAGAGTAAAAAGATTAGCAACACCACCCACTTGAGGAATTTGTCCACCCATTTGTCCACTATCGGTTGGGACTTTAGCCAACTTTGCTTTAATCGTCTCCAAGTCATCTGTTAAATTCAGAAAACTTCCTTCGACTGACTTACTCATCTTCCCCTCCCCCGTCAGAGACGGAACGTAGCCACCTTCTGTCCAAAAACGCTTAGGCTCAGGAAAGGTCTCACCAAACATACTGTTAAATTTACGAGCAATCTCCCGAGTTACCTCTATATGTGGCTCTTGATCGATACCGACAGGCACTAATTCTGCTTTATAAAGCATGATATCTGCCGCCATGAGAACCGGGTAGTAAAGTAAGCCCATATTCACATACTGTGCGTGTTGAGCCTTCTTGTCTTTGTAGGTTGGGAGGTCCTCTAGGCGACTCACTGGATAGACAGTGCTTAGATAGTAAGCAAGTTCCATGTGCTCAGGAACTAGCGACTGCACTTCAATAAGGCATTTCTCTGGATCAAGGCCTGCAGCTAGATAATCAAGAATCACACTCCTAGTTGCTTCAGCTAATTTCTCCTTATCATAAGGCGTTGTGATCGCATGCAAGTCAACGACAGAAAAGACACACTCATACTCATCTTGAAGCTCAAGCATCCCCTTAACCGCTCCAAGATAGTTGCCTAAATGGAGTCTGCCAGTTGCTCTAATTCCTGAATATACTTTCTTTTTCATAATCTAGCCTACATTGTAGCTGTTTTATAGTATCTGCGCAATAAATTCCCGACTAAATAAGCCACTCATTCTTAAAAAGATCTAAGGATCTATCTAAAATACTTTCGCGAATTCTTTTGACCAAGTTTACGATAAAATAGACGTTATGGATTGAACCAAGACGCTGAGCGAGCAGCTCATCTGCTTTGAAAAGATGTCTGAGATAAGCTCTAGTATAGTTTTGACAGGTATGACACTCACATTCTGGATCAATAGGATCAGTATCCAAAGTAAATTTAGCGTTAGTAATCTGCATTGTAAAATTATTTTCTTTTCTACCACCATTTTTTGGAGAGATATACAAATTACCATGTCTTCCTCGTCTAGTTGGCGCAACACAATCAAAGAAATCGATGCCTCTGGCTACGCCCTCAAAAAGATCCTCCACTTCGCCAATCCCTAACAAGTGTCTTGGTTTGTCATCCTGAAAATATGGTACGCACCAATCAAGGACATGATTTAATGCTTCTTTAGAGCTATATGATCCACCAATTGAGACAGCAGGGAAATATTTATCAGTAAATCTAGCTGACTCTTTTCTAAGATCTTCATACCAACCCCCGTGAACTACTCCATACATTAATTGGTCCCCTCTTTTTTGAGCTGCAAGACTCTGAAGCGCCCATCTATTTGTCCTTTCAAGTGAGACAAGGGTAGTTTCATGATCCCAAAGTGGAGATTCATGGTCATCAAAGGCAACGATAAGATCAGCGCCCAACTGCTCTTGAGCTTTAATCGAGACTTCAGAATCAAACCAATGCTTTGACCCGTCAGTGTGAGAATAAAACCAAACACCGTCTTCGCTTACTTTGGCGGCCTTGAGCTTATTTAACTCTTTATCCTGCCTAGTCTTAGTAACAGCAGGAAGCAGCCCAGCATTTGCCATTGGATCGATAAAGACAGATTTTGAGAACTTACTCATCTTCCGCCCATGAATATCTTGAGTAACTACCTTTTTCTGAGCAACGCCCAAGGAAAAAACCTGATATCCTCCACTGTCAGTCATGGTGGGACCATCCCAACTCTGGAATTTAGCTAATCCACCCAACTTTTCCACTACATCGACTCCAGGCCTTAGAAATAAATGATAAGTATTTGAGAGCACTATTTGGACGCCAATATCTTTTAGGTCCTTACTTGAAAGAGTCTTAACTGTTCCCTGAGTACCAACAGGATTAAAATTAGGAGTTAAAATGTCGCCATGAGGAGTTGAAAGTCTTCCCGCTCGCGCCTTAGAATGTGGATCTCTCTGAAGAATTTTAAATTCAAACATGTGCCTATTATAACTTATCTATTGATTTAGATCCTCAAACTTGAAATAAGTCTAAATCCCTGCTATCATCGGCCCATGTCAGAACGTAAGCCGCTATTTGAACCAGGTGATCCCAGAAGGTTTTACACAATTAACACTGATGGTCCCCTGACTTCTCATTACTGGGGTCAGCTAACGAAAGAAATGGACATTCATTCCTCACCTCAATCATCAGAAGTTACTATTGTTGAGGATGAAACTCCATCCGCTGGAGAGAGTAATCCAATTGAAGTAATCCTCGTAGATATGTCTACGACCGGAGAGACTAGACACACCACTAATCTAATTAACCCTCTAGAGCCAAAACTTCTTCCTTAAATAGACTTCCACGTTCTTTATAGTTCCTAAACATTCCAAAGCTCGCACAAGCTGGAGATAAGAGCACGACATCTCCTGCACTTGCCAACTTCGAGGCAGCTTGAACAACTGCATGCATGTCCTTTGCCCCTTCAAGTAGCAGAACATGATCTGAAAGCCCATGAATATTTTCTTTAATTCTTCCCCACTCATCGCCAATTCCAATAATTGCCTTAATATTCTGTGCTTGTGCTATGACCTCGCCTAATTCTGAAAAATTAGAATCTTTACTTGATCCACCCAAAATAATAATTTCAGGATCATAAAAGGATGTAATTGCAGCAATAGCAGTCTCGGGAGTTGTTGAGAATGAATCATCAAAATAACTAACTCCATTTATCTCGCGGACAAATTCCAACCGATGCTCGAGTCCTTTAAATGAGCTGAGGACCTCAGTTATATCAGTCTTAGAAGCTCCGGCAAGTGTCGCAGCCATAGCTGCTGCCCCTGCATTTTCTAGATTGTGTCTACCAGGAAGTGCTATTTTATTAAGATCAATTATCTTCCACTCGGCACCCTGCATTCTGATCCACAGAGCATCCTCCTTCACAAAACATCCCTGCTCAGCTGAGGGTCGTTCCCGACTTACCCAGAAAAGCTGCCCATCCGTAAAGATGTCTGACTCATTACTTGGAACATAATCACGATTGATAACTGCAAAATCTTCCTTGGTCTGAAATCTCAGAATATTGCGCTTAGCATCTATGTACTCCCCGACATCGTGGTGATAATCCTGATGCTCCGGAACAATCATCAGAAGCACAGCAATATGCGGACTTTTGGTCAGATCATGAAGCTGGAATGATGATAATTCTAGGACTATGACAGAGCTCTCCTCAAGCTGCTCAAGAAAAATTACGGGAGGCACACCTATATTACCTCCAAGATAAACGTCTCTTCCTGATTTTTTAAGCATCTCATAAATTAGCGTTGAGGTCGTACCCTTACCCTTTGTTCCTGTTACTCCGATAATCTGCGCAGGACAAAGATCAAAAAACAACTTTGTCTGGGAAGTAAGAATAGCACCATTCTGCTGAGCTTTCTTCAAAAACTGTTCACTTATGTGAATACCTGGACTGCGAACGACAAGGTCAAATCCAGTTAGCTTTTCAAACGCATCTTTACCCAATACAACTTTCCCCAAACTTCGTGCACGAGATAACACCTTCGCTTCTATTTCAGATTCTTCCTTCTGATCGAAGAGAGTAATTTGTGGTTCAAATTTACCGATGAACTCAGCTGTCGACATACCTTCGATGCCTAAGCCTAGAATGGCAATCTTTTTATTTTTAAATATGCTTAACTGTACATCTGTATATTTCATAGCTGTATTGTAGCAAAAACAATTATAGAGTACGTAATGCTAAGCTTCATACATAGTGAATTAGATTAAATACATTACACTAAAGTAAATTTTAGCTATAATTATATTATAACTATTTCAAGAGAGGTGATAATATAAAAAATTATAAAACTAAAGACGAATTAATCAAAGATCTAAAAAAATCCCTCGATAGCAATAATCAACTCGAAAAATATATCCTAGATAGGATTGATAATCCGATTAATTTAATTCGTGAGTTTGAAGAAGCTTCAGAGAAATCTATGATATTTAAAAACGGTCATTCACTAATGATATGGAGACAAATTTTAGAGGTTGACGGGGAATTAGTTAACTTAGAAGAGATCCTAAATAGATTAAGAATCTTACCTTAACAAGATTTTTTATTAATGTCTAGTTAGCTAAAATCATAATGACAGTATATCCATCAGAGTAAGTACAGGTCATGGTAAGATCAACATTTTCGATCGCGAACTTATCGCCTGGTGAGCCCATCCATGGATTGATAAAATCTTCAAGTGCTGGATATGTTTTTTCAGGCATATCCTTTCTGTTTTTTTCATACGAAGCATAAATTTCGATAACTCGATTGAATGCGCCTTGCTTAAGACTTCTCTGTTGCCACTCTTCAAATCCCGAAGAGCCATTACCAGCCCTAGCTACATCTCTTCTCTCTGAAAGATTATTGCAAAGTCTCATGTCGAGCTTAAGAGGGGTAATCCCAATGCTTTTACGATGAGCATTTATCCCTTCGTATATACCTTGTCCGCTAACTGGAGTTTTGTTCAAAATAGACTCTGAAGATTTATGTATAAGCATAAAGAATAACGCAAGGATTATGGTTATAGTTAAAATTACTCCTACAATTAAACCGATAATAATTTTTTTCATATTTATTTAAGATTAGAATAAATGCAAAAGTATTATACCATTACATGGAAATAGTTTCTAATGTCACTGTAAAAATAGGTATGCAGATCGTTTAACCCCCTTTACATCAAGCTCAACAGTGATATTATCAATACATGCTGGCTAAGGTCGCATCCTGTGCAATAGTGGGTCTAGATGCAATTCCCATTGAAGTTGAGGTCGACATCGCCTCCCAAGGACTTCCCAATTTTACCATTGTCGGCTTACCTGACAAATCAGTTGAGGAAGCTAAAGAGCGCGTTAGGGCAGCTATACGTAACTCAGGAGCCGACTTTCCCGCCCGTCGTATCACAGTCAACTTAGCACCTGCCGATCTCCCTAAGGAGGGACCAGCGTATGATCTCCCTATTGCGATTGGTATTCTTCTGGCTTCAGGCCAGATCCAGGCAGATGTAAGTGACAGCCTCATCTCAGGAGAACTAGCTCTCGATGGTAGAATCCGCCCTATTCCCGGCATCCTTTCTCAGGCACTTTTAGCTAAAGATCACGGTTACAGTACATTTTTTGTGCCCGAAGAAAACGCTCCGGAAGCATCAGTGATTAAAGATATAACAATTTATGCAGTTCCAACTCTACTATCAATCTTTAAACACCTCAGTAAAGAAAAAGTACTCACACCTTTTGAAAAGACCACTACTGATGATGAAATTGAATCATTCGAATTTGATATGAAAGATGTCAAAGGCCAACATCAGGCTAAAAGAGCCTTAGAGATTGCAGCCGCGGGTGGACACAATATTTTAATGAAAGGCCCACCAGGAGCTGGTAAAACCCTACTCGCACGCACACTCCCCTCAATCCTTCCTACGCTTACCTTCCCCGAGGCTGTTGAAGTCACTAAGATTTATAGTATCTCCAATATGCTCCCTAAAAAAGGCCTAATCAAGAACCGCCCTTTTAGATCTCCCCATCACACCACTCCCCTCGTTGGTCTGATTGGCGGAAGCAGTATACCAAAGCCAGGAGAGATTACCTTAGCACACAGAGGTGTTCTGTTCTTAGATGAGTTCCCTGAATTCCCTAGAAATGTGCTTGAAACACTTAGGCAACCTATTGAGGACGGTGTTGTCCATATCGCGAGAGCAAGTAGTAAGGTCAGTTTTCCTGCCCAGTGCATGCTAGTAGCAGCTCAAAACCCCTGTCCGTGTGGCTTTCTAGGCGATCCCCTTAAAGCTTGTGTCTGTACTCAGTCGCAGGTCAGCAGGTATCATAAAAAAGTTTCTGGGCCGCTCCTAGATAGAATCGATATTCATCTAGAAATTCCTGCTGTCAAAGTTGAAAGGTTGGTCGAAAAACAGAACGTAACAACTGAAGACTCTAATACCATCCAGAAGAGAGTACAGATCGCTCGCGATACTCAGACTCGTCGATATGAAGGAACGAAAATTATCAGCAACTCAGATCTGACGAACAGAAGCCTTAAGGAATTCTGCCTGCTTTCCGATGACTGCCTCGAGCTACTTCGGACTGCAGTAAATACTCTGCATTTGTCAGGTAGGGCTTATAATCGAACGATAAAAGTTGCACGCACAATTGCCGATCTCGAAGGAGTAAATGACATCATCCCCAAACATCTCGCTGAAGCACTCCAGTATCGCTCCAAAGTAGCCCTGTCCTAGACATGTTCAAGGTTTGACAGCTTCCTTCTCAAGAAGGTAGTATAGAACTCCATAAGATTGATATGCGCAAATTAGCAACAATTATTGTCTATACTCTTATTCTTCTTGTTATTGGACGCAACCTCTCCTTTCTTCCCGATTTCTCAACTGATCATATCCCCGATTCAACCGATCTAAAAAATAAAGTGCAGAAAATTATTGCGGACAAAAAAGGCAACTATGGTATTTCATACCTTGACCTGACGACAGGTAAAACATTTGGCATTAATGACACCATGATGATGACCGGCGCATCAGTTAATAAAGTCCCAATCATAGCTGTCTTGTACTACCTAGAAAATCATGGCAAGATCAACTTCAACGATCAAGTTACACTTCAGGAAAGCGATCTTCAAGATTACGGCACTGGAAGTTTACGCTATCAAAAACCGGGCGGTACTTATAGCCTCAAAAGCCTAATTAAGCTCACACTAAAAGAATCCGATAACACAGCTGCTCACATCCTCAACGATAAAATTGGCACTGACGTTATCCAAAAAGTTATTACCTCTTGGGGGATGACCCAAACAGATATGGGCAATAACCAAACATCTAGCTCAGATATGGCCATCCTTTTAAAAAAAATCTATGATAATCAGATAACTACGCCAGGCAAGACGAAAGAGCTTCTTAGTTTTATGACTCAAACTGAGACCGAAGATCGACTTCCTTCCGAACTGCCGAGAAATACGGTAGTTGCTCATAAAACGGGCGATGGCGTAGGCTTCATACATGATGTTGGGATAATTACCAAAGGTGAACATGCTTTTTTCCTAGGCGTTCTAACATCAGACATCGGCGCTGATGAGAAAGGTACTAAAAAGACGATAGGAGATATCGCTAAAACAATTTTTGATTCATACTAAAACCTATGCGACTTCTCCGCCTCCTTTATATACTCCCAGTTACAATCCTTTTTATTGGATTTTTTCACCCAATCACAGCTTACAATCAAGACTTGGGTCGCCATCTAATAACAGGAAAAATCATACTTCAAACACTCCATGTACCATCAATAAATCTTTTTTCCTATACATTTCCTACCTTCCCATTTATCAATCATCATTGGGGGTCTGAAATAATCTTTTATCTCACTAAAGCTTTTTCGGGTGATATTGGGCTTTTTATCCTCTCACTTATACTTATTGGGCTTGCCTGGCTAACAATCTTCCAATTCGCTGCCAAAAGAGCACATCCTTTACCCCTAACTCTACTTGCAATTATCTATCTTCGAGTACTTCTGGAGAGAACTGACCTTCGCCCAGAGCTTTTTAGTTTCCTAATTCTCTCCATTATGGTAACGATCCTTTATCAATATCGTGAGCATTTTACAAAGCTTATCTATCTACTAATCCCACTTGAAGTTCTCTGGGCTAACTTACACATTTATTTCCCAATCGGAGTTCTGGTTATACTTCTTTTTGTTGTTGATGATCTAATAATTCATCGCCGTAACCTTTGGACAAAATATACAAAGACTCTACTTCTGGTTTTTATTCTGACCGGCGTTGCGACGCTTTTTAATCCACATTTCATAAGTGGCGCTACTTATCCATTGCGGGTTTTCCAAAATTATGGCTATACAATTGAAGAGAATCAGACTCCATTTTTTCTCCAAAGCCTTGGATCTCATAAGCCATCATTCCTTTACTTAGGCCTTGCCCTTAGTATTCTTTTTAGCTCTCTTGCCATAAGCTGGAAGAAAACCCGGATAGTAGATTGGCTTCTTTCCATTGCCTTTACTCTCATCGCACTTTCTGCCGTACGCAACTTTCCTCTTTTTGTTTTTGTAACCTTTATTCCAGCAAGTCTGGCTTTTAACAACACACTTTCCACATCCATTAAATGGCTCAAGAATAAACCTCCTATTTTTCTTATCACAGCTTGCCTTATATTAATCAGCTTTTTTGGCTGGCAGATACGAACAATTCTAGGCTTTAATAGTTTTGGTTATGGGATAAGGGAGGATGGAAAAAAGGCCTTAGACTTTTTTAAGGAAAACAATATTAGTGGTCCAATCTTTAATAACTTTGATATTGGAAGCTATATTGAATACCGACTCTATCCTTCAGAGAAAATCTTTATCGACGGAAGACCTGAGGCATATCCTTCCCAATTTATTCAAGATACATATATAAAAATGCAGGAAGATCCTAGTCTTTTTACAAAGGTTTCTAAGAACTATGAATTTAATAGCATTATCTTCTCGCATACTGACCAAACTCCGTGGGCAGAAAAATTTATAAGAGATATTACCCTAGATCCAGATTGGAGCACTGTTTATCTTGATCCAACCATGATTATTCTTCTTAAGAAATTACCTCAAAACAATACACTTATACAAAAATATGGATTCAGCCCATCTTCTGATTTATTTCCATTACCACATGATGAAAGAGGGCTAAGGCTACTCGGACACTTTTATGGCAGTATTGGTGCAACTACTCAGCTTGGAAAAGTTCTACAGGGACTACTCTCTATCTCACCTAATGACTGCTCGACCTTACGTAATCTCTCTTCACTTTATAATCAAACAAATAATTCCCTAGCGCCTCTCTACACTCAAAGGCTTAATATGACATGCCCTCTATAAATTTGTTAAACTAATCAAATGACTGCCCCCCCTGGACTAACCGCAAAGGAAGCCAGTGCTCGACTTGTCATAGAAGGTCAGAATACACTCCCACTTCACGCTGATAAATCTCCTCTCATTTTACTTCTAGAGCAGTTCCCATCTATCATGAATGGACTTTTACTGGCTGCAGCTATATTTTCATTTTTCTTTAGCGATCTAGTTGATGGACTTTTTATACTTGCAACAATTCTTCTAAATGGATTTTTTAGTTTTATTCAAGAATATAAAGCAGAAAAATCCCTCCAAGCCCTTGTCACATACGCACCTCAGGAGGTCAGAGTTATAAGAGATCGCAAGGAAAAACTAATCCCATCCACGCAAATAGTCCCAGGAGATGTAGTTATCGTCTCAGAAGGAGACCGTATACCAGCCGACGGTAATCTTATTAAGGTAACTTCGCTTGAGATAGATGAGGCTGCATTCACCGGTGAATCTCTGCCAGTCAGCAAGGAGCTAAATGCAACTTGTTTAATGGGAACTCTTGTCACCAAAGGACATGGCATATTAGAAATTGAAAAAACAGGTGTGAAAACACGCTTTGGTCAAATTGCCAAGACCCTAACGACAATCTCAAGCAATAAAACGCCTCTTGGCAAGCAACTCTCACAACTTGGAAAGATGCTTACTCTTCTTGCGCTTATAATCGCAGCTTTAATTGTCCCGCTTGGCCTCTGGAGAGGAAATCCTCAAACAACTGTGATACTAACAGCAATTAGTATTGCAGTGGCAGCAATTCCAGAGGGACTACCACTTGTTCTGACTATCGCACTTGCAATTGGGACAAGCCGACTAGCCCGTAAAAAGGCGATTGTCAGAAAAATGCAGGCAGTTGAGACCCTTGGAGCAATAAATATACTACTAGTCGACAAAACTGGCACTCTTACCCAAAACAACATGCGACTAAAGCAGGTCTGGACAAAAACAGGTGTAGTTCCAAAAGAAATGCTTCAAGCAGCTGTGCTAGGCAATACTGCAACTCTTGCAATGAAAGATGACAATAGCTTTGACGTCCTAGGGGACCGGACAGATGGAGCACTCCTACTCTGGGCAAGACAACAAGATCCTGAAATTCGTCCACTGCTTGAAGAAGGCAAAATCACTGACGAATTTGTCTTTGACACAGTGTCTAAAACAGTTTCAACAATCTGGGAACAGGCGGGCGTACGGTCAATCTTTGTAAGAGGAGCGCCTGAGGCTATTATAGAGCGATCTCTTCTCACGACTAAAGAGCGTGAGGAAGCTGAAGTAGAGTATGAGAAATTTGCCAAGCAAGGACTTCGGGTTATTGCCTTTGGCTATAGGAAAGGGCTCTCACCTACAAAAGCATCGCGTGAGGCCCAAGAAAAAGAACTCACACTACTTGGCTTCGCTGGACTATATGACCCGCCAAGAGTGGGGGTAGGCACGGCCATAAAACAGGCACATAGAGCAGGTATTAAGACAATTATGGTGACTGGAGACAATGAAATGACAGCTCTAACTATTGCCAGGGAAATTGGACTACTTGAAACATCTCAGGAAGTTATTACAGGCGAAGACCTAAAGAACTTGTCAGACGATCAACTACTCCTGACCCTAAAACGTGTTCAGATAGTTGCCCGCTCAAAACCTGAGGACAAGCTCCGAATCGCTACGCTTCTCCAAAGACAAGGCTTTATTGTCGGGGTCACGGGAGACGGAGTAAATGATGCTCTCGTTCTTAAAAAGGCAGATGTTGGAATTGCCATGGGTGAATCAGGAACTGATGTGGCCAAAGAAGCCAGTGACATTATCATAACTGATGATAACTTCCAGACTATCATAAGAGCAATCGAAGAAGGCCGAACTATTTACCACAATATCCTACGAGCAATCCTTTACCTGCTGATGACCAATCTGTCAGAGCTCGCTTTAGTAATATTTGCAACTGCCCTTAATCTACCAGCTATTCTTCTCCCAACCCAAATTTTATGGATTAACTTAGTAACAGATGGCTTTCCTGCCCTAGCCCTAGCCACGGACTCTAATTCTGATGCAGTTCTCAATGATCCTCCACGCAACACCAGACTCCCGCTTATCACTTCCAGAAGGCTCTGGGTAATCGTAGCGGGAGGAATAGGACTTGCTCTCCTACTCTCTCTAATTTATATGATATTGCTGGATTTTGTGAGCCTAACATTGGCTAGAACAGTTATTTTTGATGGTCTGATCGTCTCCCATCTTGTTTTGGCGCTTATCATACGGGGTAAATCTTTGAGGACAATTTCACCATTCTTCTTGATTACTATACTTCTCACTCTCTTGGCTCAAGGAGCAGTGACTTTTCTTCCTTTCTCCCAAAAACTATTCCACATCGGTCTAAAGTAGCTTTTGCTGGTCCAGGGATTTGGGAATACTCAGACCTAAATGCTCGTAAGCTAGCCTGGTTGCCATGCGCCCCCGCGAGGAGCGTTTAAGAAATCCGAGCTGAAGAAGGTATGGCTCAACCATATCTTCAAGCGTTCCTATGTCTTCAGCAATTGTTGAGGCAATTGTCTCCACTCCAACAGGACCACCACTGTGTTTTTTAATAATTGCTTCTAAATACTTGAGATCAAGCGGATCAAGTCCCAAGCGATCAATTTCTAAAAGCCCTAAGGCCTGTGTAGTGATCTCTACGTCTACTTTACCGCCATTTCGCACCTGAGCGTAGTCCCTAACTCTTTTAAGCAGTTTTAAGCCAATACGCGGAGTTCCACGAGAACGTACTGCAATCTCGTGGACACTCTCTTTATCAACACCGATCTTAAGCTTTATGGCAGCCTTACTAATAATATCCCCTAACTCTTCAGCAGAATAGAAATTCAGCCTATGCACGACCCCAAAACGGTCTCTCAGAGGAGCTGCTATAAGTCCAACTCGAGTTGTAGCTCCAACAATTGTAAATTGAGGCAAATCAAGCCTGAGAGTTCGCGCAGATGGTCCCTTTCCTAAAATGATATCTAGAGCATAATCCTCCATGGCTGGATAAAGAGTCTCCTCCACTACTTTATTTAAGCGATGGATCTCATCTATAAAAAGAATATCTCCCTTCTCAAGATTAGTCAGAATTGAAGCTAAGTCTCCAGCTCTCTCAATTGCGGGACCTGAAGTAACCCTTATCGTACTTCCCATTTCAGACGCTATGATATGAGCAAGGGTTGTCTTTCCAAGGCCTGGAGGTCCATATAGTAAGACATGCTCCAATCCTTCCTCCCGCTTTGTAGCAGCCTCAATAGCGATCTTGAGCGATCTTTTAATACCTGCTTGTCCATGAAACTCTTGCCAATCTGTAGCTCTAAGTGACGTAAAAATAACTTCTTCTTCCGGTATTTTTTCTTCAAGTGGTGTTCTAATAATACTATCACTCATATTTATCTACCTAGGTACTTTAATGCGAGCTTGACCATAACCTCTGTTTTCATCTCCTCTTTACTAACAGCCTGAACTGCCTGACCTGCCTCCTGCCTAGAAAAGCCAAAGCTCTCGAGCGCCGTAACGGCATCCATCTGTTGATTATTTTCAGTGTAGGAGAGATCTAAGTCTTCAACTCCTCCTAACTTATTCTTGAGCTCAATAATAATTTTCTGTCCATTTTTCTTGCCAAGTCTCGGAACAGCCGTAAAAAAGCCCACATCTCCTGTGACGACTGCTTTAACGATGTCACTTCGTGGGCCGATTGAGAAAACTCCGAGAGCTGATTTACAGCCAACTCCTGAGACGCTAATTAACATCTCAAATAGCTTGAGGTCTTCTGACTTTGTGAATCCATACAGCTCAAGCAGATCATCTCTAACATGAGTGTATGTATAAATAGTTAATTCATCCGTTAGCCCTACTGTTGCTACAACGTTACTTGGAACAAATACTTTATAGCCAACTCCTGAGACATCAAGTATAATTGAGGATAGATTTTTAAAAGCGACGTTGCCGCGGAGCATGCCTATCATAGGGGAAAGTCAGAGTATTATAGCATCTTATTTTGCATTTTACTTCGCAAGCTTACTTCCCAACTTACCACTAAAAGACTGGGTGAGGGCAATTGCTAACGCATCAGTTGTGTCATCAAGCCGTGGCAACTTATCAAGACTTAATATAACCTTAACCATTTGGCCTACTTGCTTTTTATCCGCCTTTCCATATCCGGTAACGGCAATTTTAACCCTAGATGGAGCATGTGCAGTAACTTGTAAATTGCTTTGAGCTGCAACAAGTAAGACAACTCCTCGAGCTTGCCCCACCATAAAAGCTGTTGTAACATTTCTACTAAAAAAGAGCTCTTCTACTGCCATGATCTCTGGCTTATAGAGCCTTATAACTTCTTGAAGTTTTTCATAGATTACCTTTAGTCTTTCTGCATCCGGAAGCTTACTTTCAGTCTCAATACAGTCAAAAGCAACTGCTTTTATTTTTGACCCTTGCTCATCAATAACTCCCCAACCTAGCCTCCCTAGCCCTGGATCAATTCCTAGAATTCGCATATCTATCTATGTTAGCATATTTATTCAGCCCTATAGTTTGACAGGAGTTGCAATTTAGTCTATACTTAACGTATCATATACTCCATGGATATAGATGATCTATATCCTGTACTATTTAATTAATGAAACACCCAATTCTCAACGCAACATCACGAACAACTCTAGGCAAGAAAGTAAAAAAACTTCGTCGGGAAGGCCAGCTCCCAGCAAATGTTTATGGTAAAGGATTATCTTCAACTTCGATTCAAATTTCCAGTGATGACTTTAAGACTGTGTATGCAGAGGTTGCAGAAACTGGATTAATTGACCTAATGATTGGAGAGAAAAAGCACCCGGTTTTAGTTAAAAATCTTCAAATGAACTTTAGGTCACGCACTCCACTCCATGTTGATTTCTACCAAGTTAATTTGAAAGAAAAAGTAAAAGCTATGGTACCTTTAGTTCTTAGTGGTGAAGCAAAAGCGGTTACGGAAAATATCGGGACTCTCCTCCAAACACTCAACGAGGTTGAGGTTGAGGCCCTACCAGAAGCACTTCCCGAAAATATTGAGGTTAATATAGAAAACCTATCTCAGGTTGACGATCAAATCATGATCTCAGAGCTCAAAACTCCTGATGGTGTCACCATCTTAACTGATGAATCACAAGTTGTAGCAAAAATTTCTGAGATTACCGTTGAGGAAGAGCCAGAGCCGGTCGTCGAGGAAGGTGCTGAAGGTGAAACTTCTGAGGGAGAACCTACTGAAAATGAAGGATCTAAGGAAGAAAAACCAAGTGAAGAACCTGCTTCTGAAGAAAAACCTGAATAGTTCCTATAGTCCAATCCTCTTTGCGAACTCTCTCCCCTTCTGAAAATTTGGATCAATCGTCAAAACCTCAGATAAATATTTTTTTGCTTTAGAACTATCTCCCAGCCTGAATGAGAGTACGGCTAATTTAAATTCAGCGTCCCTATAGCCTGGATGGCGACTGGAGACATCCTCCCAATACTTCTCCTCTCTTGCCGTATCTGCATGCTTGATAGCGACAATCTGAAGTGTGACAATATCTTGAAATATCTCGTACCCTCTAAGGATAATAGCCACTAAAAGTATTGTTGTAATAAGACTAAAGCAAGTAATCTTGGCATAGAAAAACCATTTCTTATCAGTCAGTTCGGTAATAAGACGGGGAATCTTCGGGAATTCAATACTAAGTAATTTTTTTAAAAACTGTATCTTCATAAAATTTAGCATTGCTCACGAACGTAAGCTCACTAGAGTTAACTAAGTCGATATTAATTATACCACCCAGATGATCGATCTCGTGCTGAATAATACGATTCTCAATCATCCCCTGCTTTGCAGTTGCTTTAACCTTCCATACGCATAGCGCTCCTGCCTCATCCCTATACTCCACCTCCACCCAAGAAGGACGAATAACTGATGCAATTAGATTATTTGCGCTCATACATATCTCAGGATAGACATACATTTCCCTTGACCTACTGATAACCTTGGGATTAATCATGGTTACAAATTTATTTTCTCGGTAA
>Ga0138256_10004199_pt1 | contig 15319 bp, 10 predicted proteins | sample KNB2016incub_MG_FD_105486 | JGI IMG/M metagenome (GOLD analysis project Ga0138256, IMG submission 105486) | Active sludge microbial communities from wastewater in Klosterneuburg, Austria - KNB2014incub_MG | ecosystem: Engineered > WWTP > Activated sludge > Unclassified | place: Austria... | reverse complement strand
TCCGTCAGTGTACTCAAAGGTGATAGTGCTATAAAAAAATATGGAGAAACTGGAAAAGACGGCGTCATCGAAATTCAAACAAGAACCTTGTATCTGATAGATGGTGTCGAATCCAGCAAAGAAGCAGTAGACAAAATAAGTCCAGATGATATAGCTACAATGGATGTAGTTAAATACGGTAAAAATAGTGAAGGGGTCGTCAAAATAAGATTGAATTCTAACGCTAAAAAGAATAGTGAAGCTGAAAATGGAACCGCGTCAAAAATATTTACACAAGTGGATGAAATGCCTATGTTTCCAGGTTGTGAATCTGAAGCTGATCTCACCGCTCGGCGAAAATGTGCCGATATGAAAATGCTTCAATTTCTTTATGGACAAATGAAGTATCCTGAACAAGCTAAAAAAGCAGGTTTGGAGGGCAAGGTGGTCGTCAGTTTTATAGTGGGCAAAGAGGGTATGATCAACAATGTTAAAATAATCAAAGATATCGGCGGAGGTGCAGGTGATGAAGCAATCCGTGTTGTGAACACCATGAATCAACTCCCTGATAGATGGATGCCTGGTAGGGTGGATGGGAAAAATGTGTCAGTGATGTATACACTGCCATTCCAATTCAAATTACAAAATGACCAAAAATCAAGTGAACCAACCTTAAACCAATCTTCAGAACTATTGCCCACTAAAGAAATCTTCAATGTAGTTGAAGAAGCACCAAGATTCCCAGGCTGTGAAGCAGAATCAACAGAGGATGCAAAAATTAAATGTGCCACAGAAAAGATGTTGCAATACCTGTATACCCATGTCAAATATCCTTTGGAAGCAAAAAATGAAGGTGTTCAAGGAAAAGTGGTCATTTCCTTTATAGTCAATGAAGATGGTTCTATATCTGATGCAAAGATCGTGCGCGAGATCGGAGGTGGATGTGGTGAAGAAGCACTGAAGGTAGTTCAATCTATGAATCTTATGCCTGAAAAATGGATACCGGGCAAACAAAAAGGGAAAGCGGTCAATGTTCAGTACAATCTGCCCATTGCATTTAAATTATCCAATGGCAGCGAAAGCAATTCCAACTCAAACAGTTCAAAAAATACAAATCTCAATCCAATCCAATTAAAAGCTTTTGACAATCTTAAGATCAGCCCTAATCCTGCTAACCATAGAGTTGAAATAGCATGGCCGGAGAAAGGTGAAATTCATGTTCATATTTTTGACATGAATGGAAGGATAGTACATTCCAGTGACTGGGGAGATTTTGATGGAAGACAGTTCATCGATGTGTCTAAGCTCGTCAAAGGCGCCTATATCATCAGAGCATTTAATTCAACTAGCTCTCAGGATCAAAAATTATTGATACAGTAGAAGTTTATTTCTTGAAGCATTTGCGATTGGCCTCCTGGTAATCAAACTAAAGAGGCCAATTTTTTATTAGGAGCATATAGGAATATAGTTTGTGATACGTAGTAATTTCTCCATTCAATTGATTATTGTTTTAATAGTGGTCGCGATCGCACTTTCAACTCCCAACCTGCAGATTGGGCTATCAACCTGACCATCTCTAAAAATTCCTGGCCTTGTACTCCAGCCTCTGAAAGAAGCTGACTTTCTGATGCTTTTTGTTTGATCAATGCCTTGGCTTCAACCTGTATCTGATTATAGTCTTGGACTGTAAAGCTCGTAAATAATCCTTCACTGATATCATAGTAGTCCAGATCATGATCTATGGACAGAATTTGAGGATCGGGTAGGGAATTGATATAAATAACTTTGTGAAGAGAATCTATCTCCAAAGAAAGATGGTCGAAATCAAACCCTGCTGCTACGGTAGCTTTGACCCTGACCAAAACTTTTTTCTGAAAAGGAGAAATGTCGAAGTATTTGAAGGAGGTCTTTTCATAGATTTCAGAAAACTGACCTTCGACAGTGGTGAGCTTGGCTACTTTTCGAATTCTTTCCAGGAGGATCGAACTCCTCGTCTCAACATGAAGGGCAGACCTGGACTGCCACCACATATACCCTAAAAGAATCAGCGTGAGTAACAAGGCGGCAATAAGGCCGTATAGTAGGTTTTTAAATTTTGCCATGGAACTAAACGATCTCAGTTTTCCTCAAACTTATATTTCAATCCCTTATAATCTTTGAGCACGGCTTTGATGGAACCCACGGAGACCGGAGATTCGATCAATAATGGGATCCGGTTTTGATCTGCACTCGCCCAGATATGCATCCTGTCTTTTTCTTTAAACACAGTTCCTGCGATCACTTCAGGACTCAGGTGATGTGTTTTATACCTCCCCAATTTATATACTTTTTTATCCTCTTCGAGACCGAGGTAAGCCAGGTTTAGGTTGTATTCTTTATTGTCTAAAAATATATTTACAGGGACGACACTATTCTTTTTTAGGGCATCAAAATCCTGGGTGCGTATAGAATACACCATAGCCAATATATCATGAACACAACCATTCAAAGAATGATTGGCCAGGGTAGCGGACTCTTCGGACTTTCCTGTCCACGATCGCAGGCGATTACCTTGCTGATCAAACTCCACTTTTTCAAAATACCTGTATTTGTTTTCTTTTATATCCCGCTTGAAGCTAAGCGGCAGGAGTGTAGATTTATCCACAATAGATTCAAAATAGTCATCCGCCTTAAAAAACCATTCGTACGAACTATAAGTACGACCGTTGGCACTGAGTTTGTACCGATCACCAAGATCTGAGACTTTAAATACTACTTCTCCAGCCGAAAGCCAGACGAAATTCCAATTGTAATAAAGTTTATAGGTCAATTGCTCACCAGCCTTAAAAGTAGTGTTATCGGACTCACATTCGAGCATAGTTGGCGCAAGGGAGCCCTTATCAGCTAGATCTGGTTTGGGGCTCAATAGTGAAAATAAAAGAATCCAAATTGGTAGAATCATCTATTCAATTTATTAGCGGGTTTACAAATGATTTTTTTCGATAGACAAAGTTCATTCCCAATAATGCTGGTAATACAATATTGATCATCCAGATAAATAACGAAATAATCACTGCGGACTGGATCGACACTCCGATTAATCCCCAAATCAAAATATTGATCTGGGCTCTGGAGAGCAATCCTGCTACGAATGGGAGTGGTACCATAGACTGAATCATAAGAGCAGAACATATAATTGAAAATAACGTTACAAAGTCACTATTAATTCCTAAGCTGATCGCGCATATATAATACTGTACCACGTAAACAGTGTAGCGTAATATGCTGTAAAACAATGCTTTAAAAGGGTTATACGCAGGAAATTGATTCAGTAAATCTTCCTGAAGCGGTATGAACTTTAGATGATTTTTAACAAACCTAAAGCCCCAGATTGTTAATTTTTTTCGACCATCTGCATATGTAAGGAAGATGGTAAGTAAAAGTAACAGTATCACGCTTGGCACCAATACTAATTTTAAATAGTTATTGTGATAACGAAATAGCAAGAAAGATACTCCGAGAACACCTCCGATCAAATTAGCCAGATTTTGCCATAAGCTACTGTGGAAGGTCGCTGTGAGGGCTGTGACAGATCGACCTTTGAACTGAGTGGCCCTTCCTATATAATCGCCTACTTTCGCCGGGGTGATCAAGCCCAGGGTATAACCTGTCAGTACTGCTTGCCAGGCTTCAAAGGTGGTGATTTTGTTATTTGAACTTAAAATAGTCTTCCATTTAATGCTTTCCAATATCCAATTGACCGGAGCCAGGACCAGGATCAACATGATTCCAATCCAGGTCTTGGCACTTAATGGAAAAATAGGGTTAAAGCCACCTTTAAAATCTTTTAATTGCCAATAGATGACACAAAACAATGTCAATGTGACTACTATCTTGGCGACGGTGATTAATCTTTGATTTAAAAAAGGCATGAATTTTTATATCTACAATGCTATTAACAGCATCGAGAGTGCAAAGTTAATCATCAAAACTTATTTAGCTTTAAGGGCTATCTGCCTTAGGGTAAAAGATGAATTAAATAAAAAGGCTAAATCATCAGAAATACATCGATTTCAAAAAGTATAAAATCACTGGACTGAAAGCAAAGCCTCCTTAGCGGCATCTAATAATTTTCTCACTTTGATACTGTCTCCTGCTTGAGCATATACACGCAAAACGGGCTCGGTGCCGGAAGGTCTGACCATGACCCATTCATCAAAGCCAAACAGAAACTTATAGCCGTCCATATCTTCGACAGATTCGATCTTATATGACCCAAAAGAGGTGAATGCCCGATCTTTACAGGCCTGGATGATAGTTTGCTTTTTAGATTCGTCCAGATGAAGATCATCCCGGTCACACTTAAATGCGCCTACCATCGCGTATACCTCATTGATAAGGTCTGTAAGTGATTTGCCGGTAGAGGCCATAAACTCGAGGATAGTCAGTGCAATCCATACGCCATCACGTTCTGGAATATGCCCTGCTACTGCGATGCCACCTGATTCTTCGCCTGCGACCAGGATAGGGGTGTGCATCATGATTTCGCTGATGTATTTAAAACCAATTTTGGTGACTTCACATTCTACTCCGAAGAGATCAGCAAGTTTCTTTACTTTATCCGTCACGGAAAAAGTAATTAGCACTTTTCCTTTTTGTTTTTTAAAATGATGTTGATAATACAATAAGAGTAAGAGTAAATGGTGTGAATCGACGAATTCGCCATATTGATCCAGCATGCCGATTCGATCCGCATCTCCATCAGTGGCAGCGCCTACTTTGATGGCCGGATCTGATTTGACAGTTTCGATCAACTGACTGAGATTTCGCTCGATAGGTTCGGGAGCCTGACCATGAAACGAAGGGTTAAAATCGCTGTGCAGGTGGATAGCTTCAGGAAATAATTTTTTCATGATACGTTGGCCGGCTCCATACATCGCGTCATAGGCAAATGGCATCGCCACAGCCTGGATAGTAGGTATATCAAAGGCAGCTCTGACTTTGTCTTCATAGATTTTTTCGAGATCAACCAATTCTATTTTACCATTGCCATCCATATTAGTAGGAATGCTGTCCGGGATTAGATTTTCTATTTCCGTGACCTCACTGGGGATCATTGGACCACCATAGGATGCTTTAAGTTTGTAGCCATTATAGGAGGGAGGATTGTGGCTGGCAGTGATGACGATGCCCAGATCAGCCTGAAGGTGCAACACACCAAGAGAAACCATTGGTGTCGAGGCATAATCGTTAGATAAATAGACATGATGACCATCTCCGGCCAATAGATCTGCGACAGCTTTAGCAAATAAGGAGCCTCCAAATCGGGTATCATACCCTATGATGGCTTTTGACATATTTTTTTGCTTCATCCAGGTGGAAGTGCCTTTGGCGACTCTCCTCACATTATCAATAGTGTAATCATCAGCTATGATTGCTCTCCAGCCATCTGTACCAAATTTTATCTTCAACATAATAAGAGATTTATACACAAAGAAACAAAGAATTGGGGGATAGCTATCAATTTTTACATATCAAAAAAATGAAGAATATTCTGTAAGTGGTTAGGATCAAGCTACATCTTTTTAAGCCTCAATTAGTCTGTATGATGGCCGCAGTGCGTTCCATACTATAAAGCGGGTGGAATTACATTAATTTTTTTCTTAATATAAAAAGCATGATCTTCGGGCCATCATATGCCAGTCACCTCTTTTCAACATAGAATCCTGGGTGTAGATCCAGGCACCCTTTTCCTGGGCTATGCTATCATTGAGCCGCATCGGGAGGGTACTAAAATCCTTTGTATGGGTACTCTGATGTTAAAAAACCTGGGCGATCATCAAGAGAAGCTCAAGGAGATTTTTCTACAACTTCAGGAATTAATCGAGACCTACAGACCCGGTCAGATGGCTATAGAAGCTCCTTTTTTTGGTAAAAATGTACAGGCTATGCTCAAGTTAGGTCGTGCGCAGGGGGTCTCCATCGCAGCAGCCATCACGATGGGACTAGAGATCTATGAATATTCGCCCAAAAAAATTAAACAATCCGTCACCGGCAATGGCAATGCGGCTAAAGAACAGGTAGCAGCAATGTTGAATCATTTGGTCAAGACGCCAATACCAGCCGGCACGCTGGATGCCACCGATGCATTGGCCTGCGCCGTCTGTCACCATCAAAACTCCAGCCTGATGACTGCTTCACCAGGTAAAAAATTTAATTCCTGGAAAACCTTTGTCTCCGGCAATCCGGATAAAGTAATGAAGTGAACTTTTTTTTCGATGATTAGAGGCTTAAAATTTAAAATTTAATAATTGATCAACTAGCTCTGGCACTCCCTCCGTCGCTGATGATGTTATGACTTCTAATCTGGGGGATTTTTTTAACTCATGAGAAATATGAGGCTTGGGATCAATGTAATAAATTGGGCATTCAGCATCAAGATAACTAACCAGGCCAGCTGCTGGATACACCTGCATGGAAGTGCCGATTATAATGCATAATTGAGCAGAAATACATTCTTTAATGGCCCTTTCCAACATAGGCACCTCCTCACCAAACCAAACGATATGGGGTCGGAGTTGACTACCATCGTCTGCTTTTTGTCCAAGGGTTAAGTCTTCTTGCCAGGTATAGATCAAATCTGGGTTTCGTTCACTTCTGACCTTCAGAAGCTCCCCGTGAAGATGAATTATTTTTTTGCTCCCGGCTCTTTCATGCAAATCATCAACATTTTGAGTGACGATTCTGACATCATATTTATGTTCAAGAGCAGCTAGGCTTTGGTGTGCAAGGTTGGGCTGACTTAGTTTTAATTGTGCTCTTCTTTGATTGTAAAAATCCAATACCAGCTCCGGGTTTTTGTGCCAGGCTTCGGGAGTGGCTACTTCTTCTACGCGATGCCCTTCCCAGAGCCCATCTGCATCTCTAAAGGTTTTTAAACCACTTTCGGCGCTGATACCAGCTCCAGTCAGAACTACAATTTTTTCCATTAAAAATTTTTATCAGCCATGAAATATCGTGTGAAAGGCATGCCCCATATATTTGATGATATCTGAAGCGATCAATGATTCATAACTGGAATCCTTGTAGGCCAGGTCCCCGGCAAATCCATGGATAAATGTCCCAATCAACGCTGCAGACTGGCTGTCATAGCCCTGTGCCACCAGGCCTGTTAATATACCAGTCAGAACATCGCCGGTCCCAGCAGTGGCCATGCCTGGATTGCCAGTATTGTTAAAATAAATATGGCCATCCGGAAGACCGATCGCGGAATGGGCTCCCTTGAGTACGATGATCAAATTGTAGTCACAAGCGTTTTTACGCAATTTTTCCACCCTGTCAAAACAAGATTTACTGGGGCCGAATAATCTCTCAAATTCTTTAATATGAGGTGTCAGTATCGTTCCTGCTGGTAATTTATGGAGCCAATCCGGATGTCGTGCAAGCAGATTGATGGCATCTGCATCCAACACCATTCTTGAATCATTTTCGGATAGGAGCGTCAACAAAGCTCTTTCGGTAGATTCTTTCTGATCTATTCCGCATCCAACCCCAATAGCGGTATACTTCCTGATATCTTTTGGAAGCGAAGACCAATAGAATTCATGTTCATCCAAAGATGCCATGGCCTCTGGCACAGAAGTTTGCAGAATGTTATACAAATTGCTTGGAATGTGATTGGTCAACAAACCAACTCCGCTCCGGAGACAAGCTTTGGCTGCCAGGATGGCTGCACCGCCTTTGCCGTAACTGCCATTGATCAGTAAGGCATGGCCATAGGTACCTTTATGTGAAAACTTTTTACGTTTATTGATGAGGGTACGAATCAGTTCAATCTCAGATAAATAATAACGGGATGGTGTTCTGGCTGCAAAACCTTTAATAAGTCCGATGTCAACTGTTTCCCAAGTGCCGGTATATTGCTCATACGAAGGCAACAAAAAACTGATCTTAGGGATTTGGAATGTAATAGTATGATTGGCTTTGATGGCAGTCTCACAATCTGCATCGGCATATAAGCCCGAAGGGATATCCACAGAGACGATAGTATGATGAAGTGAATTGAGCCAGTGGATTAAGTCTTCTAATGCACCTTCTACAGGTCTGTTGATCCCAGTTCCGAGTAAGGCATCTATGACCAGCTCATCAGGGCTCAGCATGGGTGGTTCGGCCATATCGACTGCAAACATTGGGATGTGGTCAAAGTCCGGTAGTCTGTTCAGGTTTATGAGAAAGTCATTGGATTTGTCTTGACCAAAATCAGCTAGCCAGATCCTGACATCATAACCTGCCATACTCAATATTCTGGCTATAGCGAGTCCATCACCTCCATTATTGCCCATGCCACAGAAGACTGAAACTGGTCGGTTAGGAGTATATTTTCTTTTAAATATATCGGTAAAAGCGATAGCAGCTTTTTCCATCAATTCAATAGAACTGATTGGAGTTTCAATGATGGTAGCCTGATCCCACTCTCTGATTTGTTGGGCATTAAATAGTTTCATGCTTTGAATAATTTTATCAACTGAAAGTATAAAAATAATTGTGGAGTCCCGGGCTAAATATCAATTACTTTTCCTTTTTTCAAAATTACCCATTATCCTATTTTGAAGAGGGTATAAATTATTTAACCGATATGGGACAGATTTGAGCCATCCAAGCGCCAATCCCTGATATTTTGCCAGATAATATCCTGATGTTGTGGTATTATTTGGGAGGATGTCTTTCTTGAGAAAATGAATAGCATCGTCCAGGTTGTATTCAATCGAAAGGATACCTGGATGTAAGATTGAACTTAACGCAAGATGATGATCCGGTATGACTTCAAGATTTTTTAATTGCCCCAGTTTGATGCCCGCTTTTACTATCCTTAAGCTACTACTGAGCATCTCCAGGTCTGATACAAAATCCAAAGGGAAGGCAAAATAATTTTCTTTATGAAAAAAAGCAGCATGATCCCCCATATCCACGAATGGTTTGAATGCTTCCGGTAGTTCCAACCAATCCAATCTATTCGATGTAATATGCTTGGATACCTCGCCGGGCGGTTTTTTGAGCACACTGACGAACAGACCTTCACCCTGAATTAAATGAGGATATCCTTGATAACCAAAAGCATTTCCAGAGCTTATTTTGACCCAATCAGCCGATTCCAAAGATTCCAGGGGCAAGGGTTCAAACTGTTGTTTACAAAGATTTTGTATCTGAACTATGTTTTCTTCAGGATTAAAAGTACATGTAGAATAAATCAGGAAGCCACCGGGACGCAAGGTCTGGACAGCATGCTGCAAGATTCTGTTTTGACGCAAACTGCATTGGTGTGCAAGGTCTTTGGACCAATGTGCCATACTATTTGCATCCTTTCTGAATAACCCCTCCCCTGAACATGGAGCATCTACCAATACGACATCGAAAAAATTGGGTAAGGCATCAAACTTTTCAGGATCTGAACTTGTCACGACAACATTTGAAAATCCCCACTTATCTATATTCTGCACCAGGGAGGCTACTCTCGATTGAATGGTTTCGTTGCTGACTAATAACCCTCTGCCTTCTAATCCACTCAGGCATAGAGTGCTCTTACCCCCTGGTGCTGCACATAAATCCAACACTTTCGGTGTAATCGTCTCCTCCGATAAAGCTTTGAATATTTGGCCTATCACCATCGAAGAAGCTTCTTGTACATAATATCCACCTGCATGGAAGCATGGATCTAAAGTGAAGATCGGTCGCTCGCTTAAATAATATCCTTTGGAATACCAGGGCACCGAATTTGAAAGATATTCCTTCAGGCAATTCTCCCCCTTTGAGGGATGCAGGTGCACGCTAGTCGCCAGGGGAGATGTAAGAGAAGATATAAAAGCCTCAGATTGATCACCAAGTTGGGTTCTGATCCGGTCCACAAAATCAAGTGGCAATGCAGGGGAGACCTTCATTACCGGGAGGGTTTTGTTTTCTTTTTATCCATGCTATACAAAGGCCCACCCTTGGCAAATAATTGGTCGACAGCCCTGGAAGTTATCGGGTCAACCTCCAATACAGGTGCATGATGTGGTTTTATTCGTGCATCGATGATCAATGGCCCGTGACAACCCCAATGTTTAAAGTTGGTAAACGATTTTACTCCATAAATGTCCTGGGCGGGATTGGAACGGGTAAAGGTCACCCATAAAAAGTTTTTCCAGTCAGAGGAGGTAAAATGCGCATCATCAACCAGTATTATCCAGGCAATCCCTTCTAATTGGTTGGGCTGAATTTCTTTGGCAAAAATCTCAATAATATGTTTTTCATTTTGATAATTGGTAAATGTGCTTGCTTTTACGCACAATATTCCGGAATGAAAAAGGGTAGGGTCGTCAAATCCTCCTGGCAATCTGAAGTTTTCAGGTAGGGTGCGGAGTAAAGATCTAATAGGTGCTCCATGGCAAGCCATAATAATCTTAGAGCCAGCATTCCAACTCTCCCCGGAATAATCCAGTGTATCAATAGTCGTCTGAGTGATAAAGTGTAAGTCGCGGTCAAAACGAAGCCTGCTCAATAAGTGATCAAAAAACCGTGAATAGTCATGGGTGTCCAGTGTGGGGTCATCATCTGCAGCTATCAGAACAAACTTGGCCAGCGAAGTTTGACCTGAACCCAGGATACGATGGGCAATGGTCAGTATTTCTTCGGGTCGTCTTTCCCGGAAAGGCATATATCTTTCTTTGCCAATAGCCAGCAAAAGTGGATGCACTCCAGCAGCATCCACCGCATGCATTTGCTTCAATCCTGGAAACTCTTTGGGGATCAGGTCTTGCACCAATTGGTGTATCAGATATCCGAAGTAGGAGTCTTCTTGAGGAGGTCTGCCGACCACCGTAAAATGCCATATAGCATCTGTACGATGATAGACCTTATCTACTTTGAGTACTGGAAAATCATGTTGTAGTGAATAATATCCCAGGTGGTCTCCAAAAGGACCTTCTGGTTTTAAAGCAGATTTGTCTATTGTGCCGGTAATGACAAAATCAGCTTGCTCGGATAAATAATACCCGTTATGATAAGAATAAGGAAATCTTCGACCGTTGAGCAGCCCTGCAAAAGTGAGCTCTGACATGCCTTCGGGCAATGGAAAAATGGCAGCCAAAGCGTTAGCAGGAGGACCTCCTATGAAAATACTTGCTTTAAATGGTTGGTCGGAGTCGAGGTACTGTCTATGATGATTACCTATCCCTCGATGGAGTTGATAGTGTAGACCGATTTCCTTATTTTTAATGTATTGATTACCAGATAGTTGTATCCTATACATGCCAAGGTTGGATTCCATCAAATTGGTACTTCCGGGCGGAAGGGTTAACACTTGGGGCAACAAAATAAAGGCACCTCCGTCTTTAGGCCAGGACCTGATCTGCGGAAGATCTTCAATTTTGCATTCAAAAGCCAGATGCCTATGCTTTATTTTTCTGGGCAAAGCGTACCTCGATTTGAGCGCTGGGCCAAGATAAGTAGATGGTTTTTTGAACAACAACGAAGGGTCGCTTCGCAAAGCCCCGAGTGCTTTTATAAGTGGAATACTTTTATGAAATAAATATTCGATTCTCTCGGTAGTGCCGTACAGATTTGATAAGCCAGGAAATTTCGATCCGATGATATTTTCAAATAAAATCGCCGGGCCTTGAGCATCGTGTATCCGACGATGTATTTCTGATATTTCAAGATCAGGGTCTACGGGGGTTTTGATTTTGACGACTTCGCCCAGGCGATCGAGGTCGTTTACACATTGTCTAAGGCTATCATACACAGATCAAAAGTAAATAATTTTAACTCTAAATTTGGAATGCAGATTTAAGGTAGGATCCCATGTCGAAGGATACAAAGTAGTTAAATCAAATCTTCAAGCTCTACGACTGTTTTATAGATTTCGCCGTCTCGGATATATTGGACTTTTATTTTCCTATGACCTTTCCTGGAGAAAATAGCAATGATCTGGTCCAGGGAAAGAATGTTGGATGACAAGCCTACTACTTTTTTTATAAAATCACCTTTTTTCAGGCCAGCTTTGGCCGCTGGAGAGCCTGGTAGGACAGAGCTTACTATATACTGTTTGAGCTCATGACCTGTAGCCAGGATATCCATTCCGCTACGATCCACATTAAATTCTTTTGATAGATCTTTAATAGGGCTCATATACATGATACTTTTTTGATAGTCAATATATATGTCAAACCGATTGAGCAATTGATTCCCAATGAGTCCATCTCTAAAATTACGTTGGTTAGGATCTTGAAATTGGACGGTTACCGATGAATCCAGTTGTTGAAAACTAGTCACAGTATTAGGGAATTTAAAAGACTCTAATTGCAACTCATTGATCTTGCCGATATGCCCCTCAAGAAACCCGCCCAGTCCTTTACCAAGCTTTCCAGGGATGGATTTTTCAGGTGGAGCAAAATTTGGATTGGCGTCGGTATACAATAGTAAAGGTAAGCCTGCGCCTGTATCCACCAGCAATTTCACAGGTATTTTCTTGTTGTTGATAGAGACCGTGGCGTTGACATAGATTTTGCCATTACTTAATTCAATGGGCACTTTGACATACTTGCGGGATACTCTGAACGCATTAGGCTGAATAAATGAAAGATACCTGGATTTATAATTTATGTGGGTGATATAGGTTTTGAAAAAGCTTCCACTCATGATGCCATCCACATACAGGCCAGTGAGTTCTTCTAATTGAAAAAAATCTTGTTCCAGTACCAGGATATCTTGTGAATAGGATACAGTAGGCGAGAAGCTAAATCCTATACCTCTGGTGATTAAAGCATACATTTCTTCTGTGTGATCGGATCCTAAAAGTTTAATCCTCCTATCGTATTTGAGTCCTAGTAGATCTGAATATTCTTTTTTGAGCAAAAGCGTGTTTTCTGCCCCCGTATCAAAAATAAAATTGAGGGGAAATGATTTTTGCAGAAGGACCCTCAATAAAATGAAGTGATTCTCATATTGAAATGGTATATCAATCTTTTTTTGGCGCCCAATTATATCGAATTTGTTGAGGACAGATTGGCCAGAAATCTTTAAACAGATCAATAAGATTGATAAGGTAAGGGTCAGTCTGATCAGGTTTTTTATCATATCGAAGTATCCAAATTTAAAGCTTTTCTAAAAGTAAACGCTTTTCTAATACCTATTGTATGATCAAAACTTGCTAAAAAGCTGTTCAAACTAGCTTCATAAACAAAAAAAGCCAATCCGTATCGACGGATTGGCTCTAATCTATAATTAAATAGGATTACTTCTTAGTTACGACGACTTCTACACGACGATTGGTTGCTTTGCCTTCTTCGGTAGCATTGTCAGCGATAGGTTTGTCAGGTCCCATACCTGCAGTAGCTACTCTTGCACCGGCTACACCTTTTCCAACAAGATAAGCTTTTACAGATTTAGCTCTCATATCAGATAATTTTTTATTAGCAGCAGCATTGCCTACGTTGTCTGTATGACCTACTACTTTAATAGCTACAGTAGCGTAAGCATTCAATACGGCGACCAGTTCATCCAATTGAGCTGATGATTCAGCAGTCAAAGAATCTGATCCGGTTTTGAAGTTTACACCATCAAATGCAAAAGCCATATTTGGGTCTAAAGTGGCATTTGCATCAGAGAAATAAGTAGCGATTTTGTCAGTAAAGCTTCCTTTTTTGGCATTTAGTTCCACACCTCCTGGCAAAGAAAATTTGCTCACTGTGGCAGCTATACTATCAGCCACTCTCTTCATAGCAGCAGCTGCAGAGTCAGCAGCCATTTTAGCTGCATCCATAGTCGCCGTTACAGCAGCAGCTGGAGACTCCATAGAATTTGAGCAGCCTTTACGACCTAAGAAATAAGCCAAAGCTCCTAATAAGAGTAAAGGCAATAACCATTTAAGCATATTGTTGCCACCACCTGAAGTATTGCTTGATCCACCACCTGAAGTCATTTTGCTTGCAGTAGAAGCAGTGTTACCTGCAGTACTTGCAAGACCTAATACGCTACTTAAAGCTGAAGGCACCCCTTTAGAAATGAAATCACGTTGTCCGCCTAATAAGTTTTTTAAACCTAAGGCATCAATTGATTTTTCTTTGATATACTTACCTACAAAACCCATTAAAAGAGGTGCAGCCATTTTTAATAACGATGAAGAAGAACCAGTCTTTACACCAGCTACATTGGAGATGACATCTACGATAGATCCGAGTTTGTCACCAACCAGAAATTTGAGTATTCCACCACCAGCATTCAAAAGACTGTCAGTACCTTGTCCACCGGAAAACAAACCACCTAGATTGCTGAGGATGCTACCATCAATATTATTGGTTTTAATAAAATCTAATATACCACGGGCTCCAGATTCGCTAGAACCTTTACCTGCAAGGCTACCTAGAAGCGTTGGAAGAATGGATCCAACTGCTTTTGAAGTGTTTGATTCAGATTCACCTAAGAATTTACTAGCTTGACTTGCTAGCTCGCCACCAATTTGAGATTGGAGCATTTCGAGAAGATTAATAGCCATAGTTTAAATGTTTTGTTATTGTTTAAGTAAAAATTTTAAATTGGAAACAATTAGTAAATTGGAGGGAATTATTGGGGCGATCAATAATTTGTGATGCAAAAATAATCTGTATATATCTTAAAATGTTAAAATATTTGTAAATAAATTGCTAATGTTTAGATGGGGAATAATAGGGTTGGGGAGAATAGCGCACAAATTTGCTCAAGAATTAACTCAAACTAGCCTTGGAGTGGTAGGCGCTGCAGCATCAAGGGACTTGGCTAAAGCTGAGGACTTTACAGCATTATATGGAGGGGTGCCTTACGGTGATTACGATGATTTTATATCGGATGCCAGTGTGGATGCAGTATATGTTGCAGTACCTCACCATTTACACTTCGTTTTGGCTTCAAAATGCATTGAAAAAGGGATTCCTGTTCTATGTGAAAAACCTTTTACTATCAATCTTCATCAATCTGAGGCTTTGGTAGCTTTGGCCAGAGCGCGATCCGTATTCTTGATGGAGGCTATGTGGACACGATTTATGCCTCATATTTTATGGTTAAATGAATTTTGTCGGCAAGGTTCACTTGGACATATGCTACACTTAAAAGCGGAATTCTGTTTTAAAGGCAAAGAAAGGGGACTGACACAAGGGGTCTCCAGGTTACTTCAAAATGAATTGGGCGGTGGAGCACTTTTAGACATTGGCATCTATCCGATATTTTTAAGCTTGTTGTTATTGGGAGGTCCTGACGAAATCAACGCTCAGGCAGTCATCGTGAATGACATCGACGAATCCTGCAATTTGCTCTTTAAATATAATCGCGGCACTACTGCCTACCTCGAATC
>Ga0138256_10004198_pt1 | contig 15324 bp, 12 predicted proteins | sample KNB2016incub_MG_FD_105486 | JGI IMG/M metagenome (GOLD analysis project Ga0138256, IMG submission 105486) | Active sludge microbial communities from wastewater in Klosterneuburg, Austria - KNB2014incub_MG | ecosystem: Engineered > WWTP > Activated sludge > Unclassified | place: Austria... | reverse complement strand
TTTATTAAAATCTCCATTATCAACATCTTTCAAGAATTGTATCAACCCAGGAAAATAATGCTCCTGATCGTCATATTGAGAGCAATGGCTTCCGTTAGGACAGTATAAAAAACGACCATTTTGCACTTCTTTCGAAATCCACTTCATATGCTCTGGATCCATAGTATCGTATTTTGAACCAATAGCTAAAGTAGGAACCGTCAATGTTTTTAATTTTGAAGTGATATCCCAATCTTTTAAAGTAGCATCTCCGGTTATTCCAAACTCACTTGGGCCTTGCATATAAACATATACATTTGGATTTAAATGTTTGAAGGCCCTATTTATGGATTCAGGCCACTCTTCAATTGGCATTCTCAGAATATGTTCTGTGTAATAGTATTTGAATAGCAGTTCAGTATATTTCGGATTGGAGTACTCTTTGTTTTTTTCAAATGTTTTGATTTGATTGAAAACTGAAGGAGGTAATTTCGGACCCAGTACTTCCTCTGCATATTTATTGTAAGCTGGTGCGCTTGCCATCATATTGGAAATAATCAAACCTTTTAGATTTTTTTGATATTTTAGGGCATATTCCATCGCTAGAATTCCTCCCCAAGATTGCCCTAATAGATAAAAATTGGTATTATCCAATTTTAAAGCTTTTCGAACTTGTTCTACTTCATCAACAAATCGATCTGTGGTCCAAAGTCTGTTATCATTGGGTTGGTCACTGTAATAAGAACCAAGTTGGTCATAGTAAATGTATTCTATACTTTCATTGGGAAAATAGCCATCAAAACTTTCAAAGAATTCGTGAGTTCCACCGGGTCCTCCGTGAAGCAGAAGCACTTTTATTTTTGGATTATTACCAACTCTTTTGGTCCAAACCTTGAATTTTCCAATAGGAGTGTTTATGGGAATCATTTTGATACCACCTGTAGATTGATCCTCACTATTTGAATAATTATTATAGTTGGCTTTTACAGCATCTTCTTGTTTATTCTCTTTGCATCCAGAAAATAAAAGTAGCATTATAAATGTACTGATTAATAATTTTATTTTCATAGATGAAAATTTTAAACGTTAGTTATAAATTTTATGGAACAAGTCAATATATTTTTCCATGACAATTTTTCGTCTGAGTTTAAGGGTAGGAGTAAGCTCGCCTCCACTTATAGACCATACATCGGGTGTTAATTCAAAGCGTTTTATTTTTTCCCAATTACCAAATTTTTCATTCAGAATGTCAATTTCTTCCTGAATACGTTCAATCACTTTGGGATTGGAAATTATTTCTTCATTAGTTGTGCCTACAGCAATTCCGTGGAGTCTTTCCCATTCTTTAATAAATCCAAAGTTAGGTTGAATGAAAGCTGCCGGCATTTTTTGACCATCGCCAATGACCATGATTTGTTCGATAAAACGGGATTGTTTCATTGCATTTTCCAATAATTGAGGTGAAATGTATTTACCTCCAGAGGTTTTGAACATTTCTTTCTTTCGATCTGTAATTTTAAGAAATCCTTCACTGTCAAATTCTCCAATGTCACCCGTGTGAAAATAACCGTCGCGAAGGGCTTCGCTAGTCAAATTTTCGTCTTTGTAGTAGCCCATCATAACATTAGGTCCTTTGCAGAGGATTTCTCCGTCTTCGGCAATTTTAACTTCCACATTATTGATTAATTTCCCAACAGTTCCCACTCTGAAACCAAAGTTTCTCATATCATTTACTGCAATTACAGGAGAGGTTTCGGTTAATCCATAGCCTTCAACTACTGGTATTTCTGCGGCAGCAAATACTCGGGCAAGCCTTGGCTGCAAAGCGGCACTTCCAGAAACCAATAAATCCAGATTGCCTCCCAAACCTTCTTTCCATTTACTAAAAATGAGTTTTCGGGCTATTTTTAATTGGGTTTCATACCAAAATCCGTTGGCTTTGTAAGGTTCGTATTTTAATCCTAAATCGATTGCCCAAAAGAATAATTTTCTTTTAATGCCTTTTAGTTGTAAGCCTTTTGAATAAATACTGTCGTATATTTTTTCAAGAAGTCTAGGAACTGCGGTCATTACGGTAGGTTTTACTTCTTTGATATTGTCACTTATTTTGTCGATAGATTCCCCAAAATAAACAGAAACACCATAATATTGGTATAAATACAAAATCATTCTTTCGAAAATGTGACAAATGGGTAAGAAACTAACGGCCCGACTTTTTCCTTTTTCGAATGGAATTCTTGGAGCGCTATCCAAGACATTGGATACAATATTTTTATGCGATAACATAACGCCTTTGGGTTTCCCCGTTGTTCCTGAAGTATAAATTATTGTCGCTAAATCTTCGGGTTTGACATTGTTTTTTCGGTCTTCGACAACATCTTGATTGTTTTGGTCTTCGCCAAGGATAAGTAATTCTTTCCAATTTTTGCAACCTTCGATTTCATCAAACGAAAACACATCCTTTAGATTGGTTAGATTGGATTTTATTAAATTTACTTTTCGCAATACTTCGGCATCCGATACGAAACAGTAGGTCGAACCGGAATGATTCAGTATGTATTCATAATCCGTTTCGGAAATTGTGGGATAGATGGGAACATTTTGTGCGCCAATTTGCAGAATTCCAATATCCATAATATTCCATTCGGTTCTGTTATTGCTGGAAATTACGGCAATTTTATCGTTTTGTTGGACTCCCATTCGCAATAACGCCCTGGAAACGGCATTGGCTTTTGCGATATATTCTTCGGTAGAAGTTTTAACCCAAACACCGTTATACTTGGTAACCAACGCATCTGGAATGTTGTAATGCTCTAATTGGAAATAAGGAAAGTCAAATAATCGGGTGATTGCTGTCATTTTTAAATAGAATTAATTTGATGCAAAATAGTAAAAAATATGATTTATATAATAAATTTAATAAAAAAAGGAGTTGAAATGAATCAACTCCTAATTTTTATGAGATATTTAATATTTTTCAGTTGTACGTTTCGCAGTTTACAGAAACAATGCAATGAGGAAGTACTTGTTTTAGCGTGCTAATTTTTTCTAAAATGTATTCTTTGGTTTCTTCAGCCGAAATATGAAGTTCTCTTAGGTTTTTGAGATTGGACAAAGCTGGTAAATCTGCTAATGTAATTTCTGTTTTTGAAATGTCTAAATATTCTAAATCTCTCAATTGATTTAGAAAAGGCAAGCTTTCTTTGGTGATTTTGTTGTGATTCCTGAGGGTCAGTTCTTTTAGTTCTTTCAGGGTGCCGATGTGTTTTACCCCTTCATCTGTGATACAGGTGCATCTTAAATCGATGCTATGAATGACAGGAACTCTCGACGTCAGGTACAGGAAAAACTGGTCGTCTTCGTCTGAATCGATACCGGTAAACTTATCCATTTCTTTAGGAATTGCTGCAATGGAATTGATATTGAAATGACTTTTCCAGAAGTTCAGTTCTCTCTTGTCTTTACTCATAGACTTTAGTTTTTTAAATCCTTAGCGTGTTTGGCGCCGTTGTCTTTGTAAAGTTTATAAATTCGTTCATATTCTTCAACTTTTTCTGTACTACCGGCTTGTTTATACCTTTCCATAGAAATTTTCAGAAAATCCATAATTGTTTTTCCATCTTGAGGATCTATAAAATTCATATCTAACTTATATTTTTTAACGGCAGTTACTAGGAAAGTTGAAAATCCTGTATCGAAGCTGAACTTAAGAACGTTTCCATCAGGGACAGAAACACCATCATATTTATAACATCTAAATTCTTCCCTATACTTTTTCCACATACATTGAATTTTTTTGACAGCCACTTCAGGACTATCTTTTTTTGGGTCGGCACAAGAAATCTCCCATAATAATTCTTGATATTTATATCCAATTCCTAAATCCTCATTTCCATCTTCTTTATCATAAATGGCATTGCATATTCCCATAAATTGATCTCTTGTCGGCTTTGGACAATCGCAATCTTCTACTTTTTTTTCTTGTGCTTGGGTGGTCAAAACAGTCATTATTAACAGACAAATGATGATTAGGTTTTTCATAGTTTTAAAGTTTAGTTTTTGTTTTACAATTATTCGCAAATCTCATCTATCCAACGATTTGTGATTTTTCCTTGATTATCAATATTGAAAACCGCACCAACAGTACAGTTATTGACTCCGGTAGAATCTACTAAATACCGATAATCAAAACCGTTGTCAATTGGTTCACCAAGAATTCTTTTTACTTGCTGAGTTGTTATATCCTTAGGCATCAAGGCAACCGCTTTGACAAGACTTTTAAAATCTTTGTTTTTTTGGTAGTGTTTACCATATTCAAAGATGGCATTTTTGGGAGCGCAACTCGTCAATAATGCAACAATAATTATGAATTTTAAATTAATTTTCATTTTTGATTATAGTATTGATTAAATTTTACTTTTCAATTTGGTAATTATTTTCAGCAAACTTTCCCTATTTTTTGCTTCGTGGTAAAATTTAGGCAATTTCTCTAAAAGTGTAAAACCCGTTCGGTCTTTGTGTTCCCGAATAGTGGCCGCGATATATCGTTCTAAATAGTCCAAATGTTTGTCGTTGTACGCCCAAAAAAGGTCTTTTTTGAAAGAAGCCTGTAACCAAAGCTCTGCCTGAAAATAGTGATTTGCTGGCATTTCAATAGTGCCGTTTTTTATAGCTGTCGTCGTTTCTTTGTTGCAACCACAATGCAGGCAAAATAACCGAGCCGTTTTGTTTTCGGGATTGACTTTTGCTCTAGCTTTTTTGGCGCAAGTGGGACAGACAACCCACACTTCTTGAAAGAAGTCGGAAAGGAGTAAGTTTTCGTCTTGGAAGCGTTGGGGTTGGGGCATTATTGATTTTGAGAATTTATTATTTTGATTTAAGTTTTGACTTTTAGTACTTTATGAAGAAAAAACTATTCTTTAATAATAGTTATAGCAATAGTGTAACCCATAAGTAAAGTTAAAAGTTTATTTTTTTGTACTACTGTAATATCTAATTGAATTGTCTTTCCATTCTTTTCCCAATTATAAGAAACTTTATCACCATCCTTGCACCAAAGTTGACCGTTATATAATATTTCATCTATTGGAATATCCGAATAATCAAAACTTCCACTTTTGGAACGATAATTAAAATCATCGGATTGTTTTACTAATGGATTAAATTTGAATTTTGAATATAAATCTTTTTTTGTTTCATTACCTTTTTTAAACATTTCTGAATAGATATGATAATCGTTTTTTCTATCTATATTAGAAACAATTATTCCTTTAATCCCATAAATCCTATCATTTTTTACAAAGAATTTATATTGTTCGTCTGAAGAAATTAAATCATCACTATCTTTATTTTTTTTAAGTTTTAATTCAGGATATTTTCTTTTAGTTTCTTCAACTGAAAGACCTATTTCATATTTAAAAGGGTAATAATTTGTAAATTCTTCCTCTCCCTTTTTTAATATCGCTTTCTCTTTGTTTGCAATGAGATTTTTTCCTTGCATTGTTCTTATTGAATTGGGGTGTTTTTTTACAAAATTAGCCATTGTATTGCTTTTATCTTCCCAATCTTTATTTTCATTTTCTAATTCTTTATCGGTTATCATACCGATACTTTTTTTCATAGTATTGCATAATTCCGAAAAACTTTTAAAAAAAGATGGTTCTGACGCTTTTCTATTTGTATTTATATAAGAGTAAAGAATCATTTCGTTTTTGTAGGTGGTATCAATCAATTTTCCATCTTCAAAAATTTGGGTAGTTACCGTAAATTTTCCAAAATTTATTTTCCATACAACTATGTTATTGTCCATAACTTCAGATGTAAACCCAACAACTCGTCCTAAACTAATATTTTCTGTCAAGTACATTAGTTCTTTTCTGCCCGATTTTTTATAAACCACATTGGTAGCTAATTGGCTATTAAATAAAACGGTAAAATTCTCTTCAGGGAAACTGATTTCAATATTATTAGTACCATCGTTATACGATTTTCCGTTGGCTTCAAATTGTAACTGACTAATTTCTTTTGAAAAAGCTTCGAGTTTTTCGTAAGGAACTTTTTGCCCATAACTTTTCCCTACGAATAACATTCCGATTATTATAATTAGTTGTTTCATTTTAAATTATTTTAAGTTTATCACTTCTAACTCTCCATTTTTTGTAACACACAATAAAATAGTTTTGGTTTCATCAAAAATTTCTTTTTTTCCACTATATCTTTTATCATAACTATTTGTTGCTCTAAGTACAAAGCTATATTTACTTAACATTTCTTCGTTAATTATATTAGGAAACCAATTTATAAGTTTTTCTTTAACTTCTTTCATCATCCATTCTTTATTTAAATAATGTATTACATCTTTATTAAGTTCAACCGAGTTAGAAAAGATAGGCATAAAAATTTCATTGATTTGATCAATACTATTTACTTGAATAGGGTAATTACCTATTGTGATTTTTTTTCCAGTATTGATATTATATAAATATGAATTTTTAAAATTATAATTACCTGCTATTAACCACCCATCTTTAATATGAGCAATATGAGAAATTTCATCATCTCCTGAATCGTTAAATAAATACTCTCCTTTCGAATTTACTATATTTTTCACACGGACGCCTCTAGAGGATTGATAATTTACTATTCCTACATTTGAAGGGCAATTATTTGTCACTGAATAAAATGGTAAGGAATATGTTTCAATCCAATTTTTATTTTCTAATATTATCTCTCCTTTCTCATTTTTAAATGTACCCTCATGCTTTAGCCAACTATCTAAACCTATCATTACAGTTTTATTTGTAACATTTTTTACTTTTGTCTCATTGTTAGATGTTTTTTTTTCAATTTGATTATTTGTTACAACAGTATTTTTTTGCGCATTAATATAAACCTTTCCTGATTCGGCATTCTTTTTTTCTTCTGCTAATTTTGCCAAACGTACTTTTTCGCTTGCCACTTTTTTTGCTTCTGCCTCAGCCTGTATTGCTGCAAAACGGCGTTTGTCTTCGGCAATTTTTGCATTTTGCTCCTTTTTGTATATGGCGGTACAAGCTGGGCAAGGATATCCTTCGGTGTTTGGGCTTCCTTTTTTTAGTTTGCAATTGTATTTTGCTCCCATTTGGTGCGCTTGGGCTTGTGTAGCTTGTATTGCAAAAAACAATAGTATTGTTAAAAATAGTTTTTTCATAATTATTTGTTTTAATTTTTTACTTTAAAATGTATTATTTTTAACTCCCTGCAATCTCAATCAACCTATTTATTAATTTTTCGATTTCATCTAAATCATTCTTGGCATAAAATAAATCAACCATATCCCAGTCGGTTTCTGTTAGAATGGGCGTATTGTTTTTGTATTCTTTATAAATTATAGTATTTTTATTTGAGTCGAAATCCAATGAAATCAAACCCAAATCATTACTATGTGCAATGGCAGAATAATCACTAGAACCAATTTGTGCCGCTCTTAAATGATCCCAATTGATGTTAGAATATTCAATTTTGATTTTTGTTTTTAATTCTAAATCCTCAATTTGATACACTATGCTTTTTTCGGTAATTTCTTGAAAATTAATCTTTCCTTTATGGTTGTAATTATCAATTGCTTTTTCAATATCTAAATCGGAAGTTTTTATGTCTAATTTAATCTCCTTGACCAATTTATTCAACTTTACTAAGCATTCACTTCTTGTCATTTGAGCAAAAGAAGAACTTGTAACTGCTAATAATAGTATTGTGGTTAAAATTAGTTTCAAAGATGCCATAATCAAGTTATTTAAAATACTTTGTTCTTAAAACTTCCGTAATGTCATATTGTTGTTTGAAGCTCCAACTTACGAATTCAATTCGTACAACTTTGGCCTCGCCAGATTTAACCGCATCGTGCGGCATTGCAGTACTATTTGGGTTTGAAATATCAGTTGAACAATTCAAAAAATTCCCGTTTCGAGGACTCAATTGTATAGAACCCGTTTTGTATTCTTTGCCCTGATAACTCCAAACCGCCACAATATTGGCAGATTGTAACTGTAAATTGTCGCACAAACTTCCTATTGTTGCACAATTGTAATATTTGCACTTTTGCCCAGAAGGATGATAATAAAATCCTTTTGAAGTATTGGGTTTTATTTCGTGTATTTGAATAACATAAGATGTTTTATACATCGATTGTAAGCCATAAGTAACTGTAAAATCCACGTTAAATCCTTTTTGCCAGCCTGGACTTAAAAGTTCAGGGTTGGCAGTAATGGTTTGTGTAACCTCGTTTGTTGCTTCGGGTTGCCCTTTGTAATTTTTTATTTTTTGAGCATTTGTTATGAAAGTTGTTGCTATTAGCAAGCAAATCGTGATTAGTTTTTTCATAATTATTTTTGTGTTAAAATGTTTTTAATTCAGTTTTAGTCCAACCAATTCCCCATCATTCCTAGAAATCATACATAAATTATTGTATTCAAAAATATCGATGTGTGTAAATTAATCGTATTATGTGGGATTTAAAATGTTCTAAATGCCCTTACTTTATAGCGGTTTTTTCCATATTCAATAAGATTATGATATGGATAATTGAAGCTAAAATTAATAGATTTAGCATATTTGTCGAATAGTTTTCCGTTATTTGTCTCAGGTACTCCAGTAGAGCTCCAATAGTAGTCTGTTCCAAAACCTCCCAATACCCCCTTGTTTAAATATATTTTTTCTAATTCTTTTTCACTTGGTAAATACCAGTCATTATAGCCATTAAGTTCCAAGTTGTAACATATTGCTGCGGCATCTGTGCTTCGACTATAACTTCTATTGACCATATTAATGGTATTTTGATTCCCTGTACCAATATCACTTTTAGTTTCAGCATAATAACCTACACCTAAAAAATAAAACCACTCGCTCTCCAAACTCTGATCATTTGGGGCAATTATTAAACCATGTACTTGGCCGTTAATGTATCCTGGATCTCCCGGTTCTAAAATATAACCAATAATACCTCCTTGATATGATTGCCCGATAGCTAAACTCTTTTTTAAAACACAAGCAATATCTTTCACTACTTCTTGTCCGTCAATTTTTCGTTTGTAGGCAACTTTCAAATTAAAATTGATATCAGTATTACTAGTTGAACTTGCTTTTATAACCTGGTTTGTCCCCACTATTTTTGAGGTAATGGTAACTTTCGGGTCACTACTGCCTTTTATGATAATATCACTTCCTAAAACTACTGAAGTCAAGTTGCGTTCCGAAGTTTTTCCAATGGCAGGAGAATAACTTGAAAACATACCCTTTAGCTTTTCCGTAAAACTTGTTGCTTTTTGATATAAAGCTTTCACCTCATTATCTTTTGCTACCAATTCGTTTTCGCCTGTAAAAGCGGCGCTAATGTCGGATTGTATTGTAGCATCGGTGCTTTTTAAATTCCGAAAATTGACACTCATTGTTATGTTTTTCTCAAAATTATTAATTAACTCTAGTGCTGCTATTTTTTGAAAACTAAAATCCGTTACCGCTTCGGCAACTCCCTTCAGGGATCCCACTGCCACACCATTTCTTTCAGCGACTTCCTTTGAAACTATAAAGGTGGTAAATGAAATCAAAAATAACCCTGCTGTAATTGGATTTGGAGCAATTAAAAACACAGTTCCCGTTGCTAAAGTTGCTGGAATTGATTTTACACAAACTACTTGTGCGGTGATGTACGTTTTAGCATAAGTAACCAACTTGTCTCCTACATCATTTTGAACTCCATTTTTTTTGGCAAAATAACTGGCGGGTATGTCATTCGGAAAATTAAACCAATCGGTACTAATTTGTTGTTTTTGCAACGCATAAGCCAATAACTCTTTGTCTTTATCGCTGCTTTTGTTAAACTGAAAATCCCATTCTTGCTTAATTTGGTCTATCATTTGCAAGGTTTCTAGGGATGTTTTAAAGGGTATAACAGAGATGTTTTTGCTCATTTCATCAAAGCACTTGTTTCTTGTTACTATATATGCTGCAATCACCTCAGTTGGATTGGTGATTGGAGTATAAGTTTTTACTGTAAGATCTAAAATTAAATCTTTGTTGATAGTTGGCAATTTTAAATCATACTTACCGGAAGGAATAACTGGCAAAGTAAAAACATATGAAAAATCATTCAACTTATATGCCTTGATTGTGCTGTTATTTAAAACGATGTCAATATCCGACGACATAAGTGTTTTGTTTGATTTGATTTCAACAATATCTCCTGGTGTAAATTCCGAAATTACTAGGGTAAAAATAGGGCTTTCCTCAATAATAACAGGGTCTTCTTGTTTTGAACAAGACATAATAAATAATAAAAATAAGCTTGCGAATAGCGGTAATTTTCTTAAATGTTTTTTCATAATCATTTGTTTTTTTTAATTTTTTCTAATTCAGAGCCAATCCAACCAATTCCCCATCATTCCCAGCGATCAGCCAAAGGGTATTCCCATCCAAAACAACTTGATGGGGATTCCATTGGGTCAAATCGTAGGCCTTGGTAGTTTTCTTATTCTTGAAATCGTAAACGCCAAGGATGTTTTCGTAAAAGAACCAAACGGTGTTTTCTTCTACTTTCAAAATTTCTGTATAGTCGTTAACATCAGTTTCCAGTAGGGTTAGGATTTTGTCCAGAACAATTTCCTTTTTTGCTTTATTCTTTTCGTTGATTATTTTGAGTTTGTTTACTTTTAAAATTACGGCGGCGTTTTTGGCATAATGGTATTTGGTTTCTTCGATAGTCACATTTTTTACCGCAAAGTCTTTGTGAAATTGATTGAGTACATCATAATGAATGTTGCAAAAGTGTTCCTCAAAAGGTGCTTCGGGATTTTTAGAATAGCAGGTTTTGCTTTTATCCAGTGCATTGCCGTCGTAATCCAACTCAAACCAAAACTGATTTTCGTAATTGGCTACTATTTTATCCTTCAAAAAATAAGGTTGGTAGGAAACGCCGTGACCAATGTATTTTTGCCAAACGATTTCGTTTTTCTTTAAATCATACGCCAAAATAGCTCCGCCAATCGCGGGAGAAATGCCTGCGCAATACATTATATCTCCTTTGAAAAAGGGTTGGGTTGTGAGATCTTCAATTTTCAAGGTCTGAATGGTGTCGCCAGTTTTAGCATTGAGTAGTACCCATTTATCCTCGTTGATACCAACTAATAAATTGCTTTGATGGAATTTTGGAGAGGAATTGGATTTATAATAGGAATTATATTTCCAATTCAAATTACCTGTTTTTTTATCGTAAGCATAAACCTTATAATCATTGGCATTAAAATAGACTTGTGTACTATCGACATTAATGGAAGAATAGAAATTTTCTAATTGACTTTGCGGTAAATTGATTTTGGAATGGAAAAACTCGTTTTGAGACCAAATATTTCCATAGAAAAAAACTACAATAAATGTTAAAAATTTTGTCATATTTACTCTAGTTTTACTAGTAACTATTGTAAAAATATAAAAAAAATGTTAAAAAGAATAATATTTAAACAAATGTTAAAATTAAACAAAAAAGCGTCCTAATATTTATCGGGACGCTTTTAAAAATATTTAAGTTTAATTACTGTTTCTCAATCCACAATCTAGCATTCACAAAAGCTTCATGCCAAGGCGAAACTTCATCGTTTCGGTCTTTTGGATAATGTGCCCAATTCCATTGGAAAGTCGAACGCTCAATATGTGGCATCATCACCAAATGACGACCTGTGGTATCACAAAGCATGGCCGTGTTATAATCGGAACCATTAGGATTGGCTGGATAACTGTCGTAACCGTATTTCCCAACGATGTTGTAGTTTTCTTCACCCATTGGCAAATGGAATTTTCCTTCACCGTGAGAAACCCAAACTCCCAAAGTGCTTCCCGCCAATGTCGATAACATTACCGATTTGTTTTCTTGAATCGTTACCGATGTAAAAATACTTTCGTGTTTGTGGCTGTCGTTGTGCAACATTTTTCCGTGTACTTCGTGTTCTGGATTTACTTTCTCCAACTCCATCAACAATTGACAACCGTTACAGATTCCAACCGACAAAGTATCTTCTCTTTTAAAGAAATTATTCAAAGCGTTTTTGGCTTTTTCATTGTATAAAAACGCTCCAGCCCAACCTTTGGCTGAGCCCAAAACATCTGAATTCGAAAATCCACCAACAGCGCCAATAAACTGAATGTCTTCTAGATTTTCACGTCCCGAAATCAAATCGGTCATGTGAACGTCTTTCACGTCAAAACCTGCCAAGTACATTGAGTTGGCCATTTCACGCTCGGAATTACTTCCTTTCTCACGGATGATGGCTGCTTTTGGTCTCTCAACTGCGCTCGAGATGACAGGTGCTTTTCCTGTAAAATGAGTAGGGAAAGTATAGTTTAATGCTTGGGTTGCATAATTATCAAAACGTGCTTGGGCAGTTCCATTTTTGGCTTGTTTTTGGTCTAATAAGAATGAAGTTTTAAACCAAATGTCTCTGTATTTAGCAATGTCTAATTGACAAGGACCGAAGTCTAAAGTTGCTTCAGTAGTTGCACTTCCTAATTTGTAGAAAGAAACTCCTTTGGTATTCAATACGTTTTCAACAGCTGTATCGTCTTTGGCTTGGAAAACGACTGCGATATTTTCAGAGAATAAATATTTGATGATGTCTTTTTCTTCGAAAACGGAGAAGTCAATTTTAGCACCCAAGTTTACGTCGGCAAAACACATTTCCAATAATGTGGTAATCAAACCACCGCTTCCAATATCGTGTCCGGCCAAGATTTGATTGTCTAAAATCAATTCCTGTAAAGTATTAAATGTATTTTTAAAGAAAGCAGCATCTTTGATGGTCGGTGCTTCGTTTCCAATACTATTTAAAGTTTGTGCCAATGAAGAACCACCCAATTTGAAGTCGTCTTGAGATAAGTTGATATAATAGATTGAACCTCCGTCTTTTTGTAAAACAGGTTCAACCACTTTTCGAATATCTGTACAGTTTCCACCAGCCGAAATAATTACCGTTCCTGGTGCAATCACTTCGTCGTTTGGATATTTTTGTTTCATCGAAAGCGAATCTTTTCCGGTTGGAATGTTGATTCCCAATTCGATGGCAAAGTCGGAACAGGCTTCAACGGCGGCGTACAAACGAGCGTCTTCGCCTTCGTTCTTGCAAGCCCACATCCAGTTGGCAGACAATGAAATTCCTTTCAATCCGTCTTTGATGGGTGCCCAAACAATATTCGATAAAGATTCTGCAATAGCTGTTCTTGTTCCTGCAACAGGGTCAATTAATGAAGCGATAGGAGAGTGTCCAATTGAGGTCGCAATTCCTTCTTTTCCTAAATAATCCAAAGCCACCACACCACAATTGTTTAAAGGCAATTGCAAAGGTCCCGCACATTGTTGTTTGGCTACTTTTCCACCCACGCAACGATCGACTTTGTTGGTCAACCAGTCTTTACAGGCAACGGCTTCCAGTTGCAAAACTTGTTCCAAATAAGTAGAAATATTTTTTACATCATATTCTAATGCTGGATAATTATAATTGATGGTTTTGTCCGTCATTATGGTTTTTGGCGAACTTCCGAAGAAATCTTCCAAAGCATAATCCATAGGTTTCAAGCCAGTCGTTTTAGACTCGAAAGTAAAACGGTGATCTGCTGTAACGTCACCTACTTGGTACATTGGCGAACGCTCACGGTCTGCAATTTTTTGAAGTAAGTCGATGTCTTTTTTGCCAATAACCAATCCCATTCTTTCTTGGGATTCGTTACCTATAATTTCTTTTGCCGAAAGGGTAGGATCGCCCACTGGCAATTTATCCAAATCGATTAATCCACCTGTTTCTTCCACCAATTCCGAAAGACAGTTCAAGTGTCCGCCAGCTCCGTGATCGTGAATGGAAACAATTGGATTATGGTCACTTTCCACCAAACCGCGAATGGCGTTGGCAGCCCGTTTTTGCATTTCAGGATTCGAACGTTGTACAGCATTCAACTCGATCCCGGAACTCATCGCTCCAGTATCGGCAGAGGAAACTGCAGCTCCACCCATTCCAATTCTATAATTTTCTCCACCCAAAATAACGATTTTGTCGCCTTCTTGTGGTTTGTGTTTGATGGCTTGATCCAGTTTTCCGTAACCAATTCCACCCGCTTGCATAATTACTTTATCGTAACCCAATTTTCTACCCGTCACACTGAGCTCGTCGAAGTGTTCGTGTTCGAAAGTTAAAACCGAACCTGTAATCAAAGGTTGTCCAAATTTATTTCCAAAATCAGACGCTCCGTTAGACGCTTTAATCAAGATATCGATTGGCGTTTGATACAACCATTTTCGTTCTTCCATTCCGTTTTCCCAAGGTTTGTCATCCTGAGCGGAGTCGAAGGGCAAACGAGAATAAGAAGTCATATAAACTGCAGTTCCTGCCATTGGCAACGAACCTTGTCCACCTGCTAATCTATCTCTAATTTCTCCTCCTGAACCTGTTGCGGCTCCGTTGAAAGGCTCAACAGTGGTTGGAAAGTTATGTGTTTCTGCTTTCAAGGATATAACCGAATCAAATTCTTTTATTTCATAAAAATCGGCTTTGTCGGCAGTTTTGGGAGCAAATTGTTGCACTCTTGGTCCTTTTACAAAAGCTACATTGTCTTTGTAAGCCGAAACAATATCGTTAGGATTTTCCTGCGATGTTTTTTTGATTAATTTAAAAAGAGACGTTTCTTTTTCAACACCATCAATAACAAAAGTTCCGTTGAAAATCTTGTGGCGACAGTGCTCTGAATTGGCTTGGGAGAAAGCGAAAATTTCGGAATCAGTTAGTTTTCGTCCTAATTTAGTGGCCAAATTATCCAAGTATTCTACTTCTTCAGCACTTAATGACAAACCTTCTGATTGGTTGTAAGCAGCAATATCATCAATATTTAAAATCGCTTCTGGTTGAATGTGAATCGTGAAAATATCTTGATTCAACTCGGTGTATTTTTGCGAAAGCATTGGATCGAAATCAGTAAAATCAGCAGCTACTCTTTGGAATTCTTCAATTCGAATGATACCAGAAATACCCATATTTTGAGTAATCTCAACAGCGTTTGTACTCCAAGGCGTAACCATTGTAGCGCGAGGGCCAACAAAAAAATCCGTCAGTACGGATTCTTCAATTTTATTAGCGTCGGCAAAAAGCCAGTTGAGTTTTGAAATGTCTTCAATCGAAATTTCGCTTTCGCTCGTGTGAACTGCAAAAAGAGTCTTGCTTTGGTTTTCAAAGAAATGAATCATTGTAATAGGGAAGTTAGTGTTGTTTTGTGCGCAAATTTAATCAATTAAGATTTAAAAAAAAAGCGTCCCGATTTTTATCGAGACGCTTTAGA
>Ga0138256_10004197_pt1 | contig 15327 bp, 14 predicted proteins | sample KNB2016incub_MG_FD_105486 | JGI IMG/M metagenome (GOLD analysis project Ga0138256, IMG submission 105486) | Active sludge microbial communities from wastewater in Klosterneuburg, Austria - KNB2014incub_MG | ecosystem: Engineered > WWTP > Activated sludge > Unclassified | place: Austria... | reverse complement strand
TTCGGTCGTACAGACGCGATTTATCGCGTCTCATCTCATATCGCTTTGCATATCACACACCCCGGAGACGCGATAAATCGCGTCTCTACGACCATCGAGAATCCGTATATTGATTCCCATCCTTGCGCCCATCCAGACGCGATAAATCGCGTCTCTACGACCACGCTCCTGCACCCCATGAACACAAAATAAATCACGTAGCGCTTACCCTAACCCCTATATTTACCCTAACAACCAGTTGAAAACATGTCTGATAAATTCCGAAACCGATATCGGATAGAAACTTCGCGTGCCCAATGGTGGGAATATGGTAATGGCTCCTATTTCATCACTATCTGTACCCGTAATCGTCTGCATTTCTTTGGGGAAATAATCGAAAAGGAAATGTGCAAATCCAAAATCGGAGAAATCGCTGAAACCCATTGGAAGGAAATACCAGACCGTTTTGTACATGCACGATTGGGTGCGTATATAATCATGCCCAATCACATGCATGGCATCATCAACATAGAGGGCTCTCATCATGAATCATTGGATCTCGAAAAAAATCCTATAGATTTTCGTGAAATGATTGAAGACCCGGAAAATAGTTGGAAACCATCTCGCGGTGGTGTCACAGGAATTCATAATCCAATGTTAAACAGAAATTTATCCACCATGCTCCGATGGTATACAGGAAGGGTTAGCTATGAGGCCCATAAAATCAATCCAGATTTTGGTTGGCACAAAAGATTTCATGATCGCATCATTAGAGATCCAGAAGAATATAAAATAAAGACCATCTATATTCAGATGAATCCAATGAATTGGAAAGAGGATGAATATTATTGACTTGAGACGCGATAAATCTCGTCTCTACGACCAAACACAATCGATCACATTCTTCGGTCGTACAGACGCGATTTATCCCCTTCATTCCCCGGTCGTACAGACGCGATTTATCGCGTCTCATATCATACGCCCAACAGACGCGATACATCGCGGCCCACGACCATCTCTCGACACAACATGAGACGCGATACATCGCGTCCCCACGACCATCTCTCGACACAACATGAGACGCGATAAATCGCGTCTCTACGACCATCTATATATAAACATCAAGGTGAAAATGTATATTTGAACGAAGGAAATACCGTCAAAGAAAATACAATACCATCCATGCCCAAAAAGAATGCAAAAAAGGACATTGCCCTTGACGAAATCATTGACCCTGCGAATCCAAAAAAACTTGACATCGAGAGCCTTGTCCAGGAACAAATCAAAAGGTTCCAGGTCATCAGCAGTTCTAAAAATGATGCGATCATCACCTCGGATGAATCTAAACGGATATTATTCTGGAACAAAGGAGCAGAATACATATTTGGATATTCTCCCGAAGAGGCCATTGGCCAACTCCTGACATTGATCATTCCCGGTCATCTCCATCAAAGACATGACGAAGGCATAGAAAGAATGAACCAACGAAAGGAGCCCCGCGTCCTTGGAAAAGCACTTGAATTGAAGGCTGTAAAAAAAGGCGGGGAAGAATTCCCTATTGAACTTACGCTCGGCAGTTGGGACAATGATGGTAAACGATATTACAGCGGCATCATCCGGGATATCACCGAAAAGAAAAATGCAGAACAGATCATCCTGAATGAAAAGAAAAAATCAGATGAACTATTGTTAAATATTTTACCAAAGCCGGTAGCTGATGAACTTAAAAGAAATGGAAAGGCAACTGCAAAAAGATATGAGAATGTTTCTATCCTATTTACCGATTTCAAGGATTTCACATCGATGGCTTCTGCCATGCCCCCTATCAAGCTAGTGAAGGAACTCAATGAGTTGTTTAGTCACTTTGACGATATCATGGAAGCCTTCCAGATTGAAAAGATAAAGACGATCGGCGATGCGTACTTTGCCGCCTGTGGATCCCCGGTAAAAAATGACAATCATGCGATTCAGTGCATCGAGGCAGCTAAGCAAATGTTAGGATATCTGGAGGAGCGGAACAAGAAAAGCGATATCCAATGGGAAATGCGCGTAGGAATTCATTCAGGTCCGGTGGTGGCCGGCGTTGTTGGTAAAAAGAAATATGCTTATGATCTTTTTGGGGATACCGTCAATACGGCCAATCGAATGGAGACCCATGGAGAAGTCGGAAAGATTAATATCTCAGAGTCCACCTACGAGTTAATCAAGGGTAAATACAATTGCATTCCCAGGGGCCAGATAAGTGCAAAAGGGAAAGGAAATCTGAATATGTATCTGGTAGGATAACATTTGCATAAAGGACACATTACCTATCAGATCACTGTGCTTCATTCTATTTATATTAGTAGACAGATTTATAAATACACCAAGATGGATTTGCCGGATTTTTTAAAAGTAGCCATCCCCTTAGTGGTCGTACCTGTTGGCGGAGCCTTGCTTTTCAAGCATCATTTTGCCGGTCACAATAACGCAAAACGCCTGCTTACCTTCAAGAACCTGGATGAGTGCGTAGTGGAGCTTGAAAAAATTCAACAAGCCTCTTCCCTTGATATCAAAAGCGATTGGACACTCTATCAAAACCTAATTCATTGCGCACAAAGCATCGAGTATTCGATGTATGGTTTTCCTCAGAACAAAAGTGTCCTCTTCCAAAAAACCCTTGGCAAACTCGTGCTAAATCAATTTGAAAAGCAGGGCTACATGCGCCACAACCGCAACGAACCTATTCCCGGAGCGACACCCATTGAACCAAATGGAAATGCAGTGGAAGCCGTCACACGTCTACAGAAAGCTATCACCGATTTTGATCAATTCGATCAGCCCCTCAAGCCCCATTTTGCATATGGAGCCCTAACAAAATCACAATTTGCCAATGCACATTGCATGCACTGTGCTGATCATTTTGCGATGATGACGTATTGAGTTAACATCTCACGCAGAGACGCAGTAAAATTATCTCGCGCAGAGTAGCAGATCGAAGATCCCGCCAAATGCTTTAACATTTGTAGCGGGAGACAAAGTAAAATTATCTCGCGCAAAGACGCAAAGGCGCAAAGACACAGTAAAATTATCTCGCGCAGAGTAGCAAATCGAAGATCCCGCCAAATGCTTTAACATTTGTAGTGGGAGACAAAGTAAAATTATCTCGCCCAAAGACGCAAAGGCGCAAAGACAAAGTAAAATTATCTCACGCAAAGACGCAAATCAAAGATCCCGCCAAATGTATTAACTATTTGTAGCGGGAGACGCAGTGAAAAAGCTTTTCCACCCGAAACTCGAAACTCGAAACTCGAAACTTTTTACATATTCCTCCGGTACTGCCCTCCCACTTCATACAACGCATGTGTGACCTGTCCCAGCGAGCAGGTCTTCACGCCCTCCATCAAAGCAGCAAATGTATTCCCATTGTCAACGGCAACTTTCTGCAGTTGTTTTAAGGTATTTTCTGCAGTTAAGGCATTTGCATTCTGTAGTTCTATCAGGCGGCGGATCTGCGCTTCTTTTTCTTCCGGATTGGAACGAATGACTTCTTTAGGCAGTATGGTTGGCGATCCATCTGCAGACAGGAATGTATTCACACCGATAATAGGGAATTCACCTGAATGCTTGAGGGTCTCATAGTAAAGACTTTCTTCCTGGATCTTGCTACGCTGATACATCGTTTCCATTGCACCCAGTACACCACCACGTTCTGTGATGCGATCAAATTCAGTAAGCACGGCTTCCTCAACAAGATCTGTCAATTCTTCAATAATGAATGCACCTTGCAATGGATTCTCATTTTTTGCAAGACCCAACTCATGGTTGATGATCAATTGAATCGCCATCGCCCGACGTACACTCTCTTCAGTAGGCGTTGTGATAGCTTCATCATACGCATTGGTGTGGAGGCTGTTGCAATTGTCATAGATGGCATACAATGCCTGCAGGGTCGTACGAATATCATTGAATGAAATCTCCTGTGCGTGCAAAGACCGCCCACTGGTCTGAATATGGTATTTCAGTTTCTGGGAACGCTCATTGGCATTGTATTTATATTTCATGGCCTTGGACCAGATACGTCGCGCTACCCTACCGATCACTGCATACTCCGGATCTATCCCATTGGAAAAGAAAAAAGAAAGATTCGGCGCGAAGTCATCGATGTTAAGCCCCCTCGACAAATAATATTCTACAAACGTAAATCCATTGGATAGCGTAAATGCCAATTGCGTAATCGGATTGGCGCCCGCTTCAGCAATATGATACCCGGAAATCGAGACTGAATAAAAATTGCGGATATTCTCCTCAATGAAATACGCCTGCATATCGCCCATCAGACGTAATGAAAACTCTGTAGAAAATATACAGGTGTTCTGCGCCTGATCTTCCTTCAATATATCGGCCTGCACCGTGCCGCGAACGGAATTGAGTGCTTTTGCCTTTAACTTGTTATATATCTCAGGTTCGAGGACTTCATCGCCAGTCAGGCCGAGCAACATCAAGCCAAGCCCGTCATTACCTTCAGGTATTTCCTGATCGTAGGCGGGGCGTGGATAACCAAACTTATCATATTTCTTTTGAAAGGCCTTTTCAACTTCGCCTTCAAGTTTATGCTCTTTGATGTACAATTCACATTGCTGATCTATCGCTGCATTCATAAAGAACGCACAGATGGTGGCAGCCGGCCCATTGATCGTCATCGAAACAGAAGTCTTTGGATCACACAGATCAAATCCGGAGTATAATCGCTTAGCATCGTCCAGCGAACAAATACTCACACCTGCATTACCGATCTTACCATAGATATCCGGACGATAATCAGGATCCTCGCCATATAATGTCACGCTATCAAACGCCGTTGACAAACGGATCGCAGGCATCCCCTTTGAAACGTAATGAAAACGTTTGTTGGTGCGCTCAGGTCCGCCTTCACCGGCAAACATTCTTGTAGGGTCTTCACCTTTACGTTTGAAAGGATAGATACCAGCGGTGTATGGAAAACGGCCAGGAAGATTCTCTTGCGTCACCCAATTTACAAGCGTTCCCCAATCTTTTGCAGTTGGTAATGCAACAACAGGTATCCGTGTACCAGAGAGCGAGCACACATACGTATCGACCTTTATGACCTTATCCCGAACTTTGTAAGAGTAATCATCATCTACATATTGATGACGGATTGCAGGCCATTCTTCCAGCCAACGCCAGACATCTCCATGCACATCCTGTTTAAGCCTGTCAAACTCAGCAGTCAGTTTATCACTGATCTCCTTTACACCTTTTTCTTCAAAATGCTTTCCGGATTCCTTGAGGGAATATAGCAACGCAGCTTTTTCAGCTTCATCTTTTGCCCATGCATCATATTTACGGTTGCTATCCGAAATCTCAGAGAGGTACCTTATCCGATGTGGCGGTATAATGTATATTTTTTCACTCTCGCCTGTTGTAAAATTGACTGTACTGCGAAAAGGCATTTTCGTTTTTGTCTCCAGTACCTGTATGATTTTTTTATACAGCGCATTGGTGCCGGGATCATTGAATTGGGAAGCAATCGTTCCAAACACAGGAATATCTTCATCCTTCACTTCCCACAACTCATGATTGCGCTTGTATTGCTTGCGCACATCACGCAATGCATCCTGCGCGCCACGCTTATCAAATTTGTTGATCGCGATGACATCCGCAAAATCAAGCATGTCGATTTTCTCCAATTGCGATGCGGCACCAAATTCAGGTGTCATGATATACAAGGACATATCTGCATGATCCACGATCTCTGTATCGGACTGGCCAATACCAGACGTCTCAAGGATGATGAGATCAAATGCTGCAGCCTTTAGTATATCTACTGCTTGCTTGATATGCTTTGATAATGCGAGATTTGATTGTCTTGTCGCGAGCGAACGCATATACACTCTTGATGAGATCAATGCATTCATACGTATGCGATCACCCAACAATGCACCTCCTGTCTTTCTTTTACTTGGATCTACGGAAATGACAGCAAGATCTTTTTCCGGAAAATCGAGAAGATATCTTCGTATGATTTCATCGATCATGCTTGACTTACCTGCGCCTCCTGTCCCGGTAATACCAATCACCGGCACATGTGCCTCTTTTGATTTAGCGGAAATCTCTGCAATCCAATGTTGATTTTCTTCAGGAAAATTTTCAACAGCTGTAATCAAACGTGAGATCGAAAGGTGATCTTTCTTAGAAAGTTTCCTGAGCTCACCATTTACATTTTCACCAAGAGGAAAATCACATTGTTGCAAGACATCATTGATCATACCCTGCAAGCCCATGTGACGTCCGTCATCGGGAGAGTATATACGGGTGATACCGTATTTCTGCAACACGTCAATTTCCTGAGGCAAAATAGTACCGCCACCACCGCCAAAAATCTTGATGTGGCCAGCACCTCTTTCCTTGAGCATGGCAAAGATGTATTTGAAATACTCATTGTGACCACCCTGATAGGAAGTAAGTGCAATACCTTGAGCATCTTCCTGGATGGCGGTATCGACGATCTCCTTTGCGCTACGGTTATGTCCGAGATGGATGATTTCTGCACCTGAACGTTGCATGATCCTCCGCATGATATTGATGGCGGCATCGTGGCCATCAAAAAGCGAAGCAGCAGTGACGATGCGGACATGATGCTTTGGCTGGTAGGCCGTGATAGGTTGATTCGGTTCCATGATAGAATTGCAAAATACGGAAAATGTGCCCTTCCGGAGGTTTTCAGGCAGAGAGGATATCGATAAACTCGCTCAGGATCATTGCAGTGGCACCCCAGATGAGATGGCCATTGATCTGAAAAGAAGGCACTTCATTGAGGATAATGCCCGGTCGAATATGAATTCGGGTCAATTGCATGTTTGAAGCCTCAAGAAAACTTGAAAGTGGAATTTCAAGTATTTCCTCTACCTCACTTTCCTGACGGCTTAGCTGCTGCGGCTTCCATGAATATGCAACGAAAGGATGCACCATAAATTTGCTCACCGTGATATACAAGGGGCTCAAGGCTCCAAGCACATCAATACCGGAGAGGTCGATCGCTATTTCTTCCTCGGTTTCCCGCAACGCGGTGTACATAAGATCAGGATCTTCCACTTCTCTTTTACCCCCGGGAAAACCAATTTGTCCTGCATGTTTATCACCTTCATGTGAAGACGTCCTGCGAATAAAAAGTATATGCCAGTCACCGGGTGTTTTTTCGAAAAGAGTAATCAACACCGCAGCATCACGCACAATGGACGGGTCAGGATTAGGATCCACCTTCCTGACTGCATGGGCCATTTTATAATGAGATATTGAACCTGGAAGAGGTTGTAGCAGCAACTTTGATTGAAGTTGGTTGATAAGCGCTGGACGCGACGTAGTTATCATCACCATCAGTAACACAAATCGTTATTGGATGTTTTATTTGTAGAGGAACCGTTCTGCCCTTCCGCCGTTTTGCCCCTAAATCCCCTGGAGGGGACTTGCATATTTAGGGTAGCTTTTACCTCTTAATCCTTTCTGCCGTTCTGGCTGGTTGCTGAGCTGTAGCATATGGATGTGTGATAGCAGGTCGAAGCATCCGCCGTTCTGCCGTTCTTATACGTTCGATTCCTGCAGATACTTATCCAATGCCATAGACATGGAAGGTATACCCGGAGCAGGTGCAAGGACATTAATTTGAAGATGATGCTCTTCTGCGGCTTTCGCGGTAATGTTGCCAAAAACGGCGATCCTGGTATTGTTTTGCTGAAAATCAGGAAAGTTTTCAAACAATGACTCAATACCCTGCGGTGAAAAGAAGATCAACATGTCATAAAAGATGTCCCGCAGATCAGACAGATCACTTGAAACCGAATTGTACATAACGGCTGATTCGAAATTGACTTCCTTTTGCTTGAGGTAATCTATCACATCTTCTTTACCGAGGTTGGAACATGGAACAAGAAACCTTGTCGTGGATTTGTGCTTCTGGAGAGGGGCTGCCAAATCCTGGATGGACCTTTCACCAACAAAGACCTTGCGCTTACGATACTGGATAAACTTCTGCAGGTAATGGGCGACGGTCTCGGAGGTACAGAAATATTTCATGTCCTGGGATACCTTGACGCGCATTTCCTCGCAAAGGCGGAAGAAGTGATCAATGCTGTTCTTGCTGGTCATCACCACGGCCTGGAACTCATCCGGGCGAATGCGATGCTTACGGAATTCCTTTTCCGTGACAGGCTCCACATGGTTGAAAGGCCTCCAGTCTATCTGGATGCCGTATTTCTTCTCAATATCATAGTATGGTGATCGTTCCGGCTTCGGCTGTGAGACCAATATGGTCTTCACAATTCGCTTTGGGCTTGTTGTTGTACTTGCTTTGATACTTTTTGTACCCATTCGACAGTTTTTAATGGATCAATCACTCACCAGAATAACTTCGAAATGGCCCATAAGGGGAGGATTTCGACAGCGCAAAGATACACAAAAAAGAGAAATAGACTATTCGTTATAAGTTGACGGGAGGTGAGCATCCACCTGAGCTGGCGTAATAAATATGCTGCTGCTATAGTTGCAATACCCATGAATATCAATGGTTTATGGATTGATTCAGGGCCAAAAACGATCAGAATGTTGATCGGTAGCAGCACCAACCCAACCATCGTATTGAAGATGCTGATGTCAAACCCAAATAGAGTAAGTTCCTTGTCGTTGTTGAACAGCCATCTCAAATAGCGTATCATTCCATGGCGCGTCAGATAAATCCCTAATACCAGTGCGGTTGTGATCCAAACATTATCCAAAGAGCTCCCATAAGGCCTGAAAATCCGGAATCCATGATAAATAAACAGGCCTGCCTGGATGATAAATACCGTATATCCCATCATGAGGAGGATCTGCCGCATGGTATTCCGCTGATTCCTATGGTGGAGCGAACTATAATTTTCATTTGAAATGACCCTCCACAGATCTCTTACGAAACTCCGTTCCACATTGACGATAAAGATCAGGAAGAGCAGACTCAACAGGAGAAAGAAAATCTGAAAGCCCCGGGCAGAATTTTTCTTGAGGACTGGTGGGACAATTTTTCCAACGTCAGTCTTGCTTGCAGTATCTGAAAGGACTTTTGATTCCTGAATAGTTGTGTCGGGACTTAGATTGACTTCAAAAGGGTTGCTTTCTACACTTCCTGGAGCCACCGCGGTAGTGTCTGGTGCAGGTTTTACTGTATCCCTGATGATGGCTGGAACAGGATCAGGTGTTTGGACTTTTCTGAGTGAATCAATTGGAACCTGCTTAACGACCGGAGGCGTGGTATTTGCAGGCTTAGAGGTCCTGTATTTGAGGTCAAAAGGATTCCCGCTGGTTTGTCCCCAGGCTAAAGCCGTCGACGCCACCAACAAGAAAATTCCCAGGATCCTGATCATAGCGGCAAAGGTAGCCACCTCAGGGGATTTCAACTAGCTCCTCCAGGTATCACTTTCGAGAATGGTCGTGTCACCTGCTACCTCGAGCCCGGCCGTAGTCCCGGTCGAAGCCCAAATCTCCTTTCCTTTTTTCGAAAGTTTTATTTCTACCCTCGCCTGCAGACTTTCATTGACCTTACCTGTCATTTGTCCAAGGATAGGTGATCGCAACACTGCCGTTTTGCCTTTAAATGCATGAACTGAAAGTTGGGCATCTCCTTTTTTAAATTCGAGTAACACCTTGTCTTCAAGTACTGCGCATTTCATCTTAGCGCCATTATACGTCGCAAATCTGTATTCCTTACTGTCTATCCATAAGACCACAATAAACCCAGGAAAATATTTTCCCATCCAGGGAATATGTGCGACGGAAGCCATAAGTGAAGCAGGCTCTGCATTTTTAAAATGGTTGCAATGAGTCCATATCCAACACTTCGGAAAAGAAGAGCCCCAGTCTTTTTCTAAATAGCCTATGCCTTCATTCCAATTGATCGCACCGAGAGATCCTGTAGTGGTGCCCTGCAGTTTATGATACAGACTGACAATACCATGATAACATTGCATACCCGGCACAAAGGAATACCATCCCATGATACCGGGACTGAGCAAAGAAGAAACAAGAGGTGTTGTATTTTGTAATCTGATCTCACCTTGCAATTCAGGCAAGTCCAGCTGCATGGAGGAAGCAGAAAAGTGATTGGTACCGATTGTAATATTCAATTCATCCTTGCTATATGAAAATGCTTCAAGCGGAAATTTATAATAGGATGTGACTTGCTTCACCCCATTAATTACCTGGATAAAAGCATGGCGGTCAGATTCATCATACAATGCAATGCCGGGAATGACTGCAATAGCATGCTCTTCATTAGCTGATACAATCTTATAATACCAACCCTCGAAGTATTTCTGCTTCGTCAGGTTTCCCTGGAAGATCTCAGAATGGTATAAAGCATGGAAAATTCCTTTCATAAAAACAGTCGGCTGCGTGAGTATTGTAATAAAAGTATTAAATCCTATTCAGGGATACTCACTTCATGTAAAATACTAAAGGCACTAATACTTTGACACTGACATTTCTGCCCATATTGTAGACGCCTGTCCTGCCGGTCACCGTATTGATATCAGCATATTTCAATCGGCTCAGATGGCTTTGATAAGCGACATCTGTGATATTGCTTGCATTGATATAAAGTGAAAAGAGCGTTGCGCCCTTCTTCGAAATTACATCTGCTCCCAATCCCATATTCAATACTACGAAGCCAGGTGTAGCTGTTTCTGTTCCAAAGGCTGAGTAGTACTTATTCTGCGCCCAATAATTTTCGAGCTCAATAAAGGCATATGCATTTGTAAAAATACGCCCAACTTTATTCGCTGTGGCCTTAAGTTCTGAACTCCACTTAGCAGGTGGTATCAATGGAAGGTATGTTGTACTATCCGGTTGATCTCTTTGTATAGCACTGACATACGAAAAGGAATTTTCAAAGTGCAACCAATCAAACGGATGTGGATGTATATCTATCGTTATTTCACCTCCGCTCAAATCTGCAACACCTGAAACAAACTTAAAAGTGCTGTATCCATCTGACAGGGAATCTCCACCCATGGCACTTTCCAGTTTGTTTTGGAAAATATAATGATCGATTCTGCTGGCAAATACACTTGCTTCTGCAGTGACATGGATTGTATTTACACCAAGTGCATAGTCCAATTGCAAACTGGTCTCGGGCTTCAAGCCTGGGTCGCCAATTATATAATTGAAGGTGCCTTCATGTATTCCGTTTGCAGACAGCTCAGCTATGTTAGGAGCACGAAATCCCCTGGAGATATTCAATTTGGTAAAGAAGGTTTCAGAAAACTGATACGTGGCTCCAATACTCCCAGATATCCCTGTGAACGCTGAATGGAATGCTTTGAATTGATGGTACGCACCAGGGTCATTACCTGATACGATTTCACCTTCTTCATTCAAAAATAAATCCTCCGCTTTCTCATCACGCGCATCATACCTGATACCTCCGCTAAGATCTACTTGGCCAATCGTTTTCCTCCCCATGACAAATACACCAATGTCAAACAGCTCATAGGCGGGAATCAAAAATTCCGTACCCTTATTCTGCGAAGATTGTTGCATTCCATTTACCCCGAAAGAAAATGTAAAACTATTTTTCGCTGCAAGATTGTACCTCAAATCATAATTGATGGTATTGAGCAAAAAATACAAACCGTATTGGTCTTCATTCAGCACGTCCGCGTATTCCTGTCGTTGGTTTTGTTGAAAACCAAACGTTGCTTTCAGACTTCCATCGCCAATAATGAAGCTGTTGTTTAGCACTGCCTTGTAATGATGAATTTGTTGGTAGGGCACCAATGGTACATACGATTTGAAATCATTATCGGTTGCGATCACACTTATTTCGGTCGAATCATTCAACGCCATTGGTTTGATAAACTCACCGGTTGTGTCATCCCGATCGCCTTCTATGATACCAGGCGCCAAATGATATGCGCTGACATGCAGGTGCGTATATCCCCATTATTTGTTGAAACCAAGAATACCACCAATGGTGTTTTCTTTAAATCCTGAATTCAGTACATAACCATCATATTTATTCTGATAGGCATGTGCATTTTTTCCACTATATCGTATGTCCCAGATAAATCCGTTTTTATTTCCGGCCAGGTTGGCTGAATAGCCTATGAGGCCATTATTGCTTTGATAATTTGCCAACACATTGCCATTGATTTGTCCATCAGGAAGCGTGGGAGCGGTGAGCAAATTAATAACACCTGCCATAGCATCAGAACCATATGATAAGCTCGCAGGTCCTTTTAAGATCTCCACTTTATTGATAGCATATTCATCCACTTCAATGCCATGTTCATCGCCCCATTGCTGTCCCTCCTGACGAACACCATCCATAACAGTGACAACGCGATTGTAACCGAGCCCTCGTATGACCGGCTTTGAAATACCGACACCTGTTGTCACCTGTGACATACCGGGTTGCCGCGCAATGGCATCCATAATATTAGTGGAAGCATTGTGCAAAAGTTCAATTCGGGGGATCGTGGATATGGGGGTGGGGGTGCGGTTTTGTTCCAAAGCATTAGTTAATCCTGTGACAACGATTTCATGCAATTCGTTGACTGCTTCTTCTAAAGCAAAATCATAGGTAGTCGTCAGGGAAAGATCAATGATTTCAGAAATCGATTTATATCCCGTATAGGTGACCTGAACGAGTACTTTGGAGGAAGGTAGGTTTTCTATTTTATAGCTACCATCCATATTGCTCACTGCGCCGGTTTTCAGATCCGGTATGTAGATATTTACGCCCGGCAATGTTTCTCCTGTAATGCGTTCTGTGATGATTCCTGACAAGGTTACTTTTCCCAAATCAGGATACTCCTTGGCAAATGATATGAATGGGATAGCGCATATTATCCCAAGCAGGTTGAATCCCATTTTAGACATGGTTTCAGTATTAAGAAAAGTCAATAAATAGTATGAAAAGGCGGATACTGCCATGCAGTAACTCCTTACATGACAGATCTACAATGAGTTCATCACTTTCTTAAAGTGTGTCTCAGATGAAACTTTTGAAAGGCGGGCCACGATCATCGTGATCAATAGGAACTTTAAAATCTTTGCCAATTATTGCCGTTGGCGTAAAAGATGGTCTGGCGCAAACAAGATCGTCAGTAACGATAATTTGTACTGGAATATGCCGGGTAGCAATAGAATGACAAAGAAGGCATTCCTCCGGAGCTTTGGTAAAGTGAAATTTATGTTGGCATCCGGCTTCGCTTCCCGGGTGGTAGATAGCGATATGGCATGCATCTTTTTTACATGCATCTTCCTCATGCAAATCATGCCCGGTGTGAACATGTGGGGCTGATCCCTGAGGAAAAAGGAATGCGGCGAGATAGAGGAACAACAGCAAGCAAACTCCAGCCTGAATGCTCAGGTGGGATAATTGCTTTAATTGCATTGTTATTGTTTTAGCCATCTATTGAGACAGCAAGATACTGTGTTGCCTGAAAAAGGCAAGGGATAGATTCACCATTAACAAAAGAAAAGGAGGTACCTTTTGGGATCATAACCCCTTCTAAATCAGCATTGGCGTGTATTTCGACGAAATACTTTTTAAGCCCGATTTCACCTTGAAAAATACCTTTCAAATCTGCCCATTTGGTTACCTGGCAAATTTTCTACGACTAGGGGTATCTTTGATGCAACCGATTAGTCGTTTTAACCATCCTCGATCCATCCAAAGCATCAACCAAGGTGAAAAATATAGAAGATCTCCGCAAATCATACCACAAAGGAAGCCTTGATATCGCTGACCTTACCACCGATCCATTGGATTTGTTTCGCAGTTGGTGGCATGAAGCCATCGAATCCGAAATTGAGGAAGCAAACGCATTGACGTTGGCCACCGTCAATCACATAGGCCAACCTTCTGCCAGGATCGTTTTATTGAAAGGTCTTCACCAGGATGGTTTTGAATTTTTCACCAATTATCAAAGCCAAAAAGCAAAGGACATGGATGACAATCCACAAGTGGCATTGTTGTTTTTCTGGAAAGAACTGGAACGCCAGGTGAGGATCGAAGGATTGGTGGAGAAAGTGAGCAGTGAGCGGTCAGAAAAATATTTTCAATCACGTCCGCGCGGGAGCCAGGTTGGTGCATGGTCGTCCCCGCAGACAAAAGTTATATCCGACCGATCAGTTATCGAAGACAATATCAAATCAACCGAAGAAAAATTTGCCGGCCTTGATCCTCTTCCCCTTCCCGATCATTGGGGCGGCTATCTGGTGAAACCAAATCACTATGAATTCTGGCAAGGCAGACCGGATCGATTGCACGACAGATTTCGCTATGCGCAGCAGCCTGATGGCCTTTGGGCCATTGACAGGCTGGCGCCATAGCAAGGAGCAAGGAGCAAGGAGCAAGGAGCAATAAAACTTAAAAAAAAGGACGCGATAGATCGCGTCCTTTTTTTTATTTAGATTTTACACTTCAGAGTCTCCTTGCTCCCTGCCGCTTGCTCCTTGCTATTAAATAACAAGTTGTTTTTCATCCACCAGTTTGCGGATATTGATGAGTGCATAGCGCATGCGGCCAAGGGCGGTGTTGATACTCACGTCAGTGAGGCAAGCTATTTCTTTAAATGACATATCACCATAGTGGCGTAAGATGACTACTTCCCTTTGTTCGGAAGGAAGCATATCTACGAGCGTGCGGACACGGTCATACGTCTGATCACGGATCATGCTGGTTTCGCGGTTTGGATCATCGCTTTCGAGGACATCGAAAATATCGAAGGTCTCGGTGGCGGATACTTTGGTGCGGCGCTTGGAACGGCGGAACTGATCCACGCACATGTTGTAAGAGATTCTCAATGCCCACTGAAGGAATTTGCCTTCGTGGTTGTACTTCCCTTTGCGGAGTGTGTCAATGATCTTGATAAAGACATCCTGGAAGAGGTCATCAGCCAGTTCACGGTCTTTCGTAAACATGTAGATCGAGGAATAAATCTTGGCTTTATGCCGATGTAGAAGAGTGGAAAATGCGGACTCGTCACCCGCTAGGTAGAAATCAATTAATTGGTGGTCATCAAGAGCTTGCACTTGCATACTACACATGTTTTGACAGTTAGAAATGGGCGGATTCGAGGGTCAAATCCTTGTCTTACAAACAGTGTAGAGTAGTCTCTATAGAAAAAATTTAATGTTGTCCAATTGTAATTTCGCTGCTAAGTTAATGGAATTACTTTCTTTGTACCAAATATATTTTCAAAGATTATATCTATTAACTTGAACTTAACGACTTCTCCAAGGGTTTTGCTGCCTGGCAGTTTGACCATGAAGTGTAATCATTTTAACTACAAAAACTGCGCCAAAACCTGA
>Ga0138256_10004196_pt1 | contig 15332 bp, 13 predicted proteins | sample KNB2016incub_MG_FD_105486 | JGI IMG/M metagenome (GOLD analysis project Ga0138256, IMG submission 105486) | Active sludge microbial communities from wastewater in Klosterneuburg, Austria - KNB2014incub_MG | ecosystem: Engineered > WWTP > Activated sludge > Unclassified | place: Austria... | reverse complement strand
GGACCTTCAATGGTGTTTACGAATGTATTTAATCCACGCAGTGCAGTTAGCAGAAAGCATGAATATATGCAGACGTTGGTTAAAAAAGGTGCCAGTATAGGGGCCAATGCAACGATCGTATGTGGAAATGAGATCGGGGAATTTGCATTTATTGGAGCAGGGGCGGTGGTTACCAAGCCAGTGCCCGCCTATGCATTAGTTATTGGAAATCCGGCCAGGCAAGCTGGTTGGATGAGTGAGTACGGGCAGAAATTAAAATTTGATGAGAACGGTAAGGCTGTATGCGAGGAAAGTAGTCAGACATATATATTAATAGAAGGGAAGGTTAAAAAGGTTAACAAAAGTTAATAGTAAGCAGGTTGGCTCACCTGTAGTAGTTAAGAAAATATTATTTACCAACTTAATTTAAAATGAAAAATATTTTAATTACCGGTGGCGCTGGTTTTATTCCTAGTTCTCTGGCTGATAAATTATTAATGAATACCAATTATTTTGTAGTGGCTATTGATAATTTGCTTACTGGCTCGTTGGATAATTTGCCAGAAACTAATAAACCTAATTACCGGTTTATTAAAGCAGATGTCAATAATTATAATGATATAGCCGCAATAATGACCGCTTATAAGTTTGATTATGTATTTCATTATGCAGCCATAGTGGGGGTAAGCCGAACGCTTAATAACCCTTGTATGGTGTTGGATGATATAGGTGGTATTAAGAATGTCCTTCAGTTGGCCAAGAACACATCAGTGAAAAGAGTGTTTTACTCCTCTTCCTCTGAAGTCTATGGCGAGCCAGTAGAGTTTCCGCAAAATGAGTACTCCACACCGCTGAATTCAAGATTACCCTATGCTATTGTAAAAAACCTTGGGGAGTCTTTTTGCAAATCATATTTTCAGGAATTCGGATTATTTTTCACCATTTTTCGTTTTTTTAATACCTATGGCCCAAAACAAAGTATTGATTTTGTGATCAGTAAATTCCTCCATGCTGCGTTAAAAAATGAAGATATTACCTTGTACGGAGATGGTTTGCAAACAAGAACTTTTTGTTATATCGATGATAATATTGACACTACATTATCCGTGTTAGAGAAGAACCTATTTTTGAATGATATTATTAATATCGGTAATGATAGAGAAATATCAATCAAAGGGCTCGCAGAACTTATTTTGGAAATTACAGGCTCAGGTTCCAAGATAATCAATTTGCCCCCTTTAAAGGAAGGAGATATGACCCGTCGTAACCCTGATAACTCCAAAATGCTTCAGGTACTTCAACGGGAGCTTACTCCCTTGCGTTCTGGAATCGAACGGGTGCTGGAATCTACAAATTTTAAAAAAACATTATAGGGGATCAGTAGCAACTGTATTTGTATTATCAGATAGCGTTTGGATTTTATAATAAAATTTAAGAAATGAAAAATTTTGTATTAATTGGCGCAGGTGGTTATATTGCTCCCCGCCATATGAAAGCGATTAAGGATACTGGAAATAACCTTTTGGCGGCACTTGACAAGCATGATTCAGTTGGAATTTTGGATAGCTATTTTCCTAATGCAGATTTTTTTACAGAGTTTGAGAGATTTGACAGGCATATAGAAAAATTAAAACGTCAAGGTATTCATACTGATTATGTAAGCGTTTGTTCACCTAACTATTTGCATGATGCACATATAAGGTTTGGCCTGCGAATAGGCGCAAATGTTATTTGTGAAAAGCCACTGGTGCTAAACCCCTGGAATGTAGAAGCCCTGATGGAAATAGAAAAGGAAACAAAAAAAAGGGTATTTACTATTTTACAATTGCGCCTTCATCCGGGAGTAATTGAATTAAATAAAAAAATAAGCAATTCCCCGGCCGGAAAAAAGTTTAAAGTTAAACTAACTTACATTACTTCGAGGGGACATTGGTACAATACAAGCTGGAAAGGTGATATTCAGAAAAGTGGTGGTATCGCCACCAATATTGGAGTTCATTTTTTTGATATGTTGCTTTGGATTTTTGGGGATGTAACTGAGAATATTGTGCATGAACATAGTGAAGACACAGCATATGGCAAACTTGTACTTGAAAGGGCTGATGTGGATTGGTTTTTAAGTATCAATGCAGATACATTGCCCAATGAAGAAAAAACGACTGGTAAAAGGACATTCCGTTCTCTTTCGGTAGATGGGAATGAATTTGAATTCAGTGATGGCTTCACCGAATTGCATACACTTTCTTACCAAGAGATACTGAATGGGAATGGCTTTGGGCTATCGGAATCTTCTAAATCCATAAAATTGGTTCAGGCGATACGAACCGCCCAAAAAAATAAATAGGATACCAAAGTTCTCTAAATATATATATAAATTTTTTTTAATCAACTTAATAATTATGAGCTGCATTACAGGTAAAAATATTTTTATTACCGGAGGCGCCGGATTTATTGCTAATACGCTTATACGTAATCTTATAGCAGATAATAAGATTACGATATATGATAATTTTCACCGCGATACATTATCCGCCAGTGTATATTTTAAACACGAAAATATAATGATTGTAAAAGGAGATGTGCTAGATTACACATCACTGGAAAAAGCGATGAAAGGGGCAGATCTTGTAGTTCATGCCGCAGCCATTGCAGGTATTGTAACTGTTGTGGAAGACCCTGTAAAAACAATGCGGGTAAATATGATTGGCACAGCCAATGCACTGGAAGCTGCACGGGTAAATGGTATCAACGACCGTTTTGTGGACTTTTCCACTTCAGAGGTTTTTGGCTCAATGGCATACAAGTCTACTGAAACAGAACAGACAGTCTCCGGTAGTGTGGGTGAAGCCCGCTGGGTTTATGCAGTTAGTAAACTGGCTGGTGAGCATTTGGCACATGCCTATTATAAACAGTATAAGTTGCCAGTGGTTACTGTTCGTCCTTTTAATGTATATGGTCCTGGACAAACAGGAGAAGGCGCCATTCAGATATTTATAAAGAGAGCATTAAAAGATGAGGATATTTTTATTTACGGAGATGGGACACAGATCAGGGCTTGGTGCTATGTGGACGATTTTGTTGACTGTCTGATGCGTTGCCTTGAAAACCCTAAAGCTATTGGGGAAAGTTTTAACCTGGGAAATGCAAGGACGATCATTACGACTCTCGGACTTGCAGAAGCTGTATGCAGAGTATTAAATTCCAAATCAAAAATTATTTTTAAACCTGCACTGTCAGCAGATATTGAATTGCGGATTCCTAGTGTTACGAAATCGGAAGACCTGCTTGGATTTAAAGCAAAAGTTGACCTTGAAGAAGGAATACTGCTTACAGCAAAATGGATCAAAGCAAACCTGTAGAAATGGACAGTATAGTTGCAGTAATGGGTAGTAATGGCTTTATCGGCCAGTTTCTGTCAGCCTATTTTAAGGAGACGGGGAATACAGCCCTGCTGCTACACAAACCTGTATTTGATATCACGGACCGCACTACTTGGTCAATGATAAAGCCGGGTACACACTATCTTTTTTTTGACACTATAACCGTCAATAATGGTAGTCCGCAGGATATTAAGGCTGTTAATATTCATGGTGTACGGCAATTTATACTTTGGCTCAACGAAAGTGATATCAGCTACCACTACGTATATTTTTCCACTCTTTCCACTCTTAAAATTGACCAGTTTCCGGATAATGATTATATACAGTCTAAGTTCAGTGCAGAGCAATTGATACGCTCCGGGTGCCTCTTGTATACCATTATACGGCTTACATTTCCCTTCGGAAAAAATGAAAATGAAAAACGGTTGTTGAGCCGGATAATCGGGAAATTGAAAAGAGGCGAACTCGTGGTGGTGGATGATGTTTGGCTGAACCTGACCCCGGTGGAAGAACTTGGCTACCTGATGGAAAAAGAGAAATTCGCAGTGTCTGCCGAGATCAATTTCACAGATGGTAAAGTACATCGCTTACAGGACATCGTAGATTTTATCGCCGAGCTACTGGGAGCTTCAGACCTCGTAATGCATGGCACTATGCATTCGAATATTTCCTATTCGGGCAAATATTTTACGGATGGGCACACTTTCGATGTTTACGGCGCTGTAAAAAGAATGCTGGAATGAAGCGGAGTGATAAAATATTCTTCATCATTCAATCCTGTATAAAGTATAACAGTTTTGACTGGGGTATCAGGTTGCGCTCATTGCTCTACCGTCGGTTTTTCAAAAAACTGGGCAGGAATGTGCAAATAAAAGATGGGGTTACATTTAAGTACCCGTCAGAAATTGAGATAGGCGACAATGCCAAAATCGGGGAGTATTGCTACTTCGTGGGCAAGGGAGGCCTGCGCCTTGGAAATAATATCCTGATGGGGGCCGGTACAAAGATCATAACCTCCAACCATAATTTTGAGGACACAGGCGCTTCCATGTTTGATCAGGGACTATCCTTTCAGCCGATTGAAATTGGTAATGATATATGGTTTGGCTTTGATTGTAAAATTTTCGGCAATACTAAAATCAGTGATGGCGTGATAGTAGGGGCCAATTCTGTAGTAAAGAATATGGAAGTACCTTCTTATGTAATAGTTGCAGGTACGCCGGCAAAGATTATAAAAGTAAGGAAAATGTGAAAATTAAAATCTTAACTTATCCGTTTTATTTTTTGAACATTATAAATGATACTTTTTTTATTTGCGGATCATAAATATTACGTACCTACATTCAGTGTACTATTCTCAGAGATTTTAAGGAGGAGTAATTTGGGTATGCAATTAGTAGATGTTAATACTACTTCAATTGACAAAATAAGGCTAAATATCGAAAGCTCATCAGTCATTGTATTCGATATATCAATCTTTAATATGGTTGGAATTGGTGATTTGCCACCTTATTTTTTTTCTGGAAATCGTAAAGGAGTCAATCATTATTATGATATATGGTATTATGTTGAGAAAAAGGATACGCCTGTATTTCTTCTGGCTTCTGTATTGGATTTACATTATGCGAATTTTAGACTCGAGCGTCAGATTTACCTGAATATACTCCGGAGATCCAGTTGTATAGTCTGGCCTTACGGCGATCAACCTGCTAATTTACATGCAGTTCCGGAAAAGTATCATTCTGTTTTTAAATCTTATTCGTTGGAGAAGGTAAATACTAGCCAAATTTGGAAAGAGATTGTTTCAATAATACCTATAAGTATTGATTTTCCGCATTCGGTTTCAAAAAGTGAAATAATTATTAAAAATAATAAAAAATATTGGGACATTGTTGTTCCAGGAGCGGCTTATAAAACAAGGGTAATCGCAAAAGAAAGCGTACTTAAAGAGGGACTAAAACTGGCGCCTTATAAATTTTGTTATCGCTGGTTTGCCAATGTTCCATATTATATTTATAAAAAAATTGCTAGCAAAGAAAAAAGCACGGGTTTTCATCAGCAAAGATCGTTTCAGGTTCAGAATTTTCTCCTCAGACATTCGAAGACATCTTTTGCATGCGGTAGTGAATTAAAATATTTTGTAAGGAAGTTTCTTGAAGTGCCTGCCAACAATAGTGTCCTCATTGCTTACCCGTCAAACTCCATGAGTAATTATGGGTTTATTGACGGGGTAAATTATATATCCTGTTTGCCAGAAGAGGCCGGAAATAAAGCTAGGGAAGTGATTAGTAATAAAATAATGCAGGAAAATATTAAGATTAATGCTAGGAATTTATTAACTAGGCTTCATACATCAGCAGTAAGGGTTGATCAATTGATGAATGTAATACAAGCATTTCAAAAAGGCCAGCTTAAAGGGGCTAGATTTGTTTCAGGAAGTTTTGAGATTTTTTAACAATTAGTAATTAATTAGATGAAGTATATTCTTAAAGCTTTTTTTCAAACAAGCACAGCATCTATAGTTTATCTAGTAATGGCTTTATTATCCAATAAGGTTATTGCAACTGTAGTGGGCCCTGTTGGCACTGGGATTTATTCATCATGGGCCAACTTCGTTATGGCGGGTGTATCCGTTGCCACCTGCTTTGGGGCCACTGCTATTGTTCAGGGTGCCGCTTCTAGGGAGATTGAAAATAAAAAGGAATTTTTACATACCAGTTTCAGGATCATACTGATCAGTTCAATGTTGGTTGTATTATTCCTGAATATTTTAGCCGTGCCGATTACCCAAGTGCTACTAAAAGAGGTTACCCCGCAATCGGTATTGGCTACCCGGTTCCTGTCGATTCATATAGTTCTGCAGGCATTTGTTACTTTTTTTATTAGCCTGCTTACAATCGAAAAGAAATACTGGCAAATGGCCATCATCAGTATTCTTGCTGGTATTTGTAATTTTTCTTTTTCATGGCTAATCAGCACTTCTATGTTAGCAGGTAAACTGAACATAGCTTCGCTGTATTATATCGCTACTTATCTCGGAGGGTTCTGTACTGGTTTATTTTTTGTTTACCGAAACCGGTTAATGCATTTTTTCTCCTTTCGGCTTACCGGCATCAAACGAGAGTATATAAAGGCATTCTTCCGAGTGGCAGTCATTAATATTTATTATGTACTGCTCCAGCAATTCTATTTTCTGCTCATACTCCGTAAAACAATCGTTTACAAGGAGGGGCTTTTTGAACTGGGTGTTTTCAGCCTGGTTTGGAATATTCAGATGAGTTATGTAGGCATTGTATTAAGCAGCTTTAGTGCTTATTACCTTCCAACTTTTGCAAATCTTAGAAATATAGAAGAGAAGAAAAATTTCATAGACAATATGTTCTTTATTACTACTCTAATCATTGTTCCAGTTTGTATAGGGTTAGCAGTATTAAAACCATTTGCTATTTCCCTAATGGGCTCTCAAGAATATTTTGGTGGACTGAATATGATGCGGTGGATGATAATTGGTGATTTTTTTAAGATAGCGGTTTGGGTTTTGGGTACAGTCGCTGTGGCTTCTGCTGATTTTAGAAACGCAATTGTGTTGGAAACTGTTTGGTATATTCTTTTTAGTATTTCTTTATTTTTTTATAACAGATCTGTTGATACAGAAGTACTCGGTATTGGTTTCATGTTTGCGTATATTCTAATGTTTGTAGCAAATTTAATTTATGTTAAAAGCAAAATAGGATATACATTGAAAACTAAGCTTTTTTATCTTTTTTTTGGAGGAGTATTATTAGTTAGTATTGCCTCTTTTATTACTTGGAATGATCATTCTGTAAATTGGCTAAAAGCAAGTATCTGCATCGGTCTTTCTTTAGTTTTTGTAATAATTGGAGTTGGCAAAAGCAAAATCTGGGTTTTAATGAAAAAAGAAAATCTGCTGTTATTAAAGGAGAAATAGTAGAACTACGATTTTCGAATAAGTAGTATTTCCCATTTTTTGTATTAAACATAAGTGCAATTGATCATAATGGTTAATAGTAAACTAATTTAGTATTCCAAATTTGAATTTGAAAAACCAGTACTGATGTTTTCTTACAGGAATTTATTGCTTTTAACATTTGCTGCAGGGTTTGCTATTAACCTGATATTCACAATATTTGAATTTATTGGGTTGCCATCCTTTCTAAGAAAATATAGCTTCAATCAACCTAAAATGGAATATTCAGAGGAATTTGATCCTTCATACAGCAGGTTGAATTCCGTGAATAAGTTGGAAAAATATACTGACAGTATTTTTAACTCATTAGGCCCTGGAGAAAAAGACAGTTCTGTATACCCGGAAATACTTGTGAGGGTAATTCAACGAAAATTTTATCACTCGTATTCCTACTATGATATTGGAGATAATTACATGTCTTCACTGATTTCGCCCTTGATATATGGAAGTGGTCTAAATGCAGTTGTTAGCCCCGATGCAATTTTGGAAAAGCCATATGCTGCATGCAGCCAGCAATCTAATGTTTTTATGACATTATTAAAGAAGAAGGGGTATAAGTACAGATCCGTTATTTTTGACTCTGGGACATCAAAGTACGGGAGACATTATACTTGCGAGATTTGGTTTAATAATAAATGGAATTTTTTTGATCCTGATATGGAGCCAGTTGTTGAAATGAGAGATTTTAAATCTATCCGACCTGATGTCAAATCTCTGGTTGGAGATAGTATATTGCTTCAATCATTTTATAGGAATTGGAAGGAAGATAAAGTGAAAGCCTTATTTAAACAGTATCAGTATGGTGTAGTAAATGCACCTATAGCGGTAAATGCTACTTTGTATCATAAGATCACCCGATTTCTTTCATTAGTTATGTGGCAGTTATTCCTTCTGGCATTTCAGTGGGTGCGATTACGAAAAAATTCTTTTAATGTGCGTTTTTATCAGATATCTGATTTTCTGCCGTGGTACAAACAGCTTTGGCATAGATATATCTACAATTGATTTCCCTTAAACTCATAATCTGACAGTTCATTACTGGCAGGCTTAACAAAATGACTTCATCAAAAGATAAAGTTCTTCATATATTATATAGCGGTCTAGGTGGCCCCGGTAGTGTTTTTTTCACCTTGGTTAATGCCGATAAAAACAATGATTTTGAACACATAGTGATTTTTTGTGGAATAGAACCCCTAGTGATTGACTATGAGCATCAATGTATAAGCAAAGGAATTCCTTACTGGTATATCCATAAAAATAAGGGCTTTGATGTAGTTATCTATTTTAGAATTTTAAAGATATTATTCAGACAACGTCCAAATATTATCTTATTACATGGAGCTTCGTTTATTTTACCTGTTATTCTTTATAGAATATTATTTTTCAGAAGTAAGATATTTTTACGGGATACACAAGCTCATCACCTGAAAAGTAAAAGTGATTGGTTCTGGTTTAGATGGGCTATTATCTGGTGTAGAAAAGTGATTGTTTTGACGGAGGCCTCCGCAGAATATTTAAAGAATAAATTTCAGAGAGCCACATATAAAAAAATTATCATTATATCCAACGGAATTAATACTGAAAGATATGCACCCGCTGTTTTTCGTCCATTTTCCCAGAGAATCATTATTGGTATGCAGAGCAGATTGCAAAAAATAAAGGATCATCCTACCTTATTTAAAGCATTTGATTTAGTTGTGCATAGGAAACCCAATTTAGATTTGTACTTGTACATAGCCGGTGACGGAGACACGAGGAAACAGCTTGAAAATGCGATATTAGAATTAAAAATGGAAAGTCGAATAAAATTATGTGGTACCTTATCTGAGAGTAAGCTAATTGAGTTTATGCAGTCACTTGATATTTATGTACAAGCAACAATGGGTGAAACAATGAGTAATTCTGTCATCCAGGCTTTCTCATGCGGTCTTCCAGTTATTGCATCAGATGTTTGGGGTATTAATAATATGGTATTTCACGAAAAAAATGGGCTTTTATATGCATCTGGAGATATTGAAGCGTTGGCAAATGGTATTATACGGTTAATCGACGATGCAAGCCTCAGGGATAGTCTGGCTAAAAATGCTAGAGAATATGCACTCACTCATTTTTCGGGCTTCGTAATGTATAATAGGTATAAAAAACTTTTTTTAAATTAAACTTTTGGAGTAATGAATTTCATTCCTTATATCAGAATGCCTGATATGATACACAAAAGAAACAAAATTATTGCCGAATTCAAGAATGACGGTAATTGCAAAAATATTGACAGCAGTGTAGTGTCGTCTTTCGGTGAAGAATGGAGCAAGTTCAATGCATTTGATGACAACGAAATTCAAAAAATTGGAGATTTATATTTTGATATTTTACCTGATGAATTGTTGAATGAGCGTACAAAAGTATTGGATGTGGGTTGCGGTAGTGGCAGATGGAGTAAATATTTTGTAAAGAAAGTAGGTAGTGTAGATGCTGTAGATCCGAGTTTAGCCATATTTGTAGCTGATAAAATGTTGTCAGATTATCAAAATATACGTTTGACAATGGCAACTACAGAAACTTTACCATTTCCTGATGATAGTTTTGATTTAGTTGTGTCTGTTGGTGTGCTACATCATTTACCTGATACATTAAAGGCTATAAAAGACTGTGTAGCCAAGGTGAAGTACGGCGGATACTTTTACATTTATTTGTATTATTCTCTTGATAATAGAGGAAGGCTGTTTTATTTGTTATTTAAGATGGCAAATGGTATTCGTTATTTTGTATCCAGATTTCCTTCGGGATTAAAAAAGCTAACTTGTGATATTATTGCAGTGATTGTTTATATGCCACTTATTTTTTTATCACGACTGTTCTATAAGCTAGGGTTTAAAAAAATGGCAGAAAAAGTTCCTTTGGCAATTTACAGGGATAATAGTTTTTATATTATTCGTAATGATGCACTTGACAGATTTGGAACGAAACTGGAACATCGATTTTCAAGGACGCAAATAAGCCAAATGCTTTTTGAATCTGGGATTTCTCAGATCAAGTTTTCTGAGAAAGCTCCTTATTGGCATGTAATAGGTAAAAAAGTAAATTCTATATAAAAGAAGTATGAAAATTTTATTTGTTCAGCGAATGATTGGTATATCTGGCTCAGAGTTATACCAGATGCAAATCCTTCCGGAGTTAAAAAAAAGGGGATATCAGGTTGAAATGCTAATAATTCACTCTAAAGATGGGACTACAGCAAATCAAAGAATGGTAAGCCATCTGTCAGATCATAATGTGCCTGTTTTCCAACTTTATGGTAATAGAAGTATGTCGCCATTATTGCTTATAAGAATAAACAGGCTACTAAAAAAGGGTAATTACGACATAGTTCAAACAAATCTTATACATGCTGATCTTTGGTTATCACTCGTGAAATTATTTTTCAAGCGAAAACTCAAAATAATTAGTGTAAAGCATGGTTTTGATGAAGGGTATACTGCCCAATATGGGTACGATACTAAGTATTTGAAAAAAAGTTTATTTGCATTGGTGCAAAAGTTTTCAGACAGGTTTATTAATTATAATATAACTATATCAAAAGGGCTATACAATTTATATGTTGATGGAAAGATTACCCCCAAAGGTAAGATACGTAATATTTATTACGGGGTGAGTTTGTTGGATAAAACTAAAAACGTAATATTAAGGAAGCCTGAAGTTAAGTATGCACTTATTCTTGGTAGATTGATACAATGCAAGGGCCATGAATATGTATTTGAAGCATGGAGAACGGTTTCAGCAAAATGCAAGGACTGGAAATTGTATATAGTTGGGAGCGGCAACTATGAGAATATGCTAAGGGAGATTGTAAAGACAAAAGGACTTGAAAATGGAGTAGTTTTTTGTGGTTATCAACCGAATCCACATCAGGTCATCAGTGACTCACAATTTATGATTGTAAGTTCTATCTCTGAAGGATTTGGACTTATAATTCTTGAGGCATGGTTACACAAAAAGCCTGTAGTCTCATTTGATGTACCAGCTATGAACGAAATTATTAAAGATAATGAAACAGGGTTTATAATTCCGGCATTTGATACTGCTAAACTGGCAGAAAAAATAATATATCTTTTTGAAGAAAAAAGTATTGTGGAAAAGTGTGGAGCTGCGGGATATGCAAAATTATTTAGTTATTATACTGTTTCAAGGATGACAGATGAAACAATTGAAGTTTATAAAATGATATGCTCTCCAAAATCTTAGATCATTTATGTGTGGTATTGTCGGTATTATTGATTTTAATGGAAATTCAGACAGAGAAATTTTAGAGCAGATGACCAAAACATTAGCTCATCGCGGGCCTGATGGAGAGGGTTTTTTCTATAATGAAAATCGCATTGCTCAAATTGGTTTGGGCCATCGTCGCTTGAGTATTATTGATTTAAGCAACGCGGCATCACAACCTATGCAGTATAAATCATTTCAGATTGTCTTCAACGGAGAGATTTATAATTACAGAGAAATTAAAAAGGAACTCTTGGGTAGGGGACATCATTTTATTACCAATAGTGATACAGAAGTTATTTTACATGCTTTTGAGGAGTGGGGTAATAATGCTGTTAATCGGTTCATTGGTATGTTTTCCTTTGTAATTTTTGATCAACAAAAGCAGCAGATTATAGCTTTCAGGGATCGAGCTGGCGTTAAACCCTTTTATTATTACTGGGAGAATGGTCTTTTTCTTTTTGCTTCTGAACTGAAAGCTATAGTAGCACATCCCCATTTTGTAAAGGTCCTTAATACTGCTTCTGCTGCTGCATTTTTGCAGTATGGAAATGTTCCGGCTCCTTATTGTATATATAACAATTGTTTTAAACTAGAACCGGCTCATTATCTTACTTTAAATTTGGAGAAGAAAGAATTAACGACGAATCAATATTGGGATGTATTTGGAGCTTATAATCAGCCAAAGCTCAAGCTTTCAGAGTCTGAAGCAATTGAAGAAACGGAGCGTATTATCAAAAGGGCCTGTGATTATAGGATGATAGCTGATGTTCCAGTAGGTGTTTTTCTGAGTGGTGGATATGACAGTAGTTGCATTACTGCATTGCTTCAAAAAGATAAGACAGAGAAAATCAAAACATTTGCAATTGGTTTTCATGAAGCAGGTTTTAATGAGGCTCCTTTTGCTAAAAAAGTTGCCAAATACCTAGGAACTGATCATACAGAGTATTATTGCAGCCTGAAAGAAGGGCTTCGAATTATTCCAGAACTTCCATTTTATTTTGATGAACCATTTGCAGATAGCAGTGCAATTGCGACAATTCTTGTTAGCAAGATCGCAAAACAAAATGTGACAGTTGCTCTTTCAGCTGATGCAGGAGATGAATTATTTGCTGGGTATTCAAAATATGATTCAATTTTCAGGTACAGAAAAAAAATTCAAAGCATACCTAATATTTTCAGAAAATCGTTAGCTCCGTTTGCAGCTCTGATTGCTCAACTGAAATTCGGAGACCCTGCATTTTCCACGAGGTATCAAAAGCTTAGCTTAATCCTGAAAACACCCTCTGTACAGCAACTAATGTTAAATTCTAGTAAGCTTTTTGATGATAAAACTGTTTTAAAATTATTAAATAAAAAGGTTAAATTATTAACAACACATCATGATTCTTGTGCGTTGAGCATTTCTTCCCTTGATGAGCTTAATTATATGCTTGCTGTTGATTACCAGACTTATTTGTCAGATGATATTCTTCAGAAAGTTGACAGAGCTTCAATGTCAGTTAGCTTGGAAGCAAGAGAGCCTTTGTTAGATCAACATATTATTGAATGGGCAGCTAGATTGCCAACAGAAATGAAATATAAGAATGGGGAAAAAAAATATATTCTGAAGCAGATAGTTCATAAGTACCTCCCGGAGAGCTTAATGGAGAGGCCTAAGATGGGTTTTGCTATTCCAATTAATAGTTGGCTTAAAAAAGATATCAGAATTATAGTTGAGGATAGTTTAAATACTGAAATCCTTAAAAGACAAAGTATTTTCAATGAAAAATATATTGAGAATATAAAAAACAGATTTTATAATGGGGAAAATGAATTTTCTGTTCAATTATGGTATGTATTGATGTTTCAAATGTGGTATGAAAGATGGATGAAATGATATTTCATATATAATAATTATCTATATAAATGTTTGATTTGGATGATTTAAGGCTTATTAAAGAAAATGATATTTACTTAGTACCTATTTGTTTTTTGGTATTAATTTCTTTTGCATATTCGGTGAAAAATAAATATAGTAAAAGTGTAATTAAAAAATATTTCTTCCCGGCTCTCTTATTGAAATTTTTTTTTGCATTTGTATTTGCGTTAATTATAGAGTATTACTATGGTGAGGGGGATACAAAAATGTATTACCAAGCAACATTAGATTTACAAAAAGCTGTTACCTCAGATATATCTTATTTAAAAGAAATATATGGGTCAGGGAAGTTGGATAAAAGCAGTGAATTAGTTTCTTTTTTTATGTTTGACCGGTTGGGATTTACACACTATTATATGTATGATGTTAAGAACTATATGGTAGCAAAATTTGCATTGCCTCTATCCATACTTACATTTAAAAGTTATATATGCATATGTTTTCTTTTAAGTTTTTATTCTTTTGCGGGTTGCTGGCGAATTTTTAAAGTTTTTTATGAAATGTATCCCCATCTGCATAAAAAAATTGCAATAGCAACTTTGTTTCTTCCCTCTGTTATGTTCTGGGGTGGATCATTGCTCAAGGATTCAATATGTCTAGGATCTTTTGGATTTGCTTTTTATGCTGCGTACAACATTGCGATTAAAAAACATAAAATCCCAATATCTTTTTTTATTCTAATTATAACTGGATTACTACTTTTTTATATAAAACCATATATATTATTATGTGCTGTTCCTTCTTTTTTGCTGTGGTTGTTTATTCGATTCAATAAAAAAATTGAAAGCAAGAGTCTTCGGTCAATTGCAACTGTCTTGTTTTCAATTGTCTCGCTTGTTATTGCTTTTTTACTTATTCAGAGTCTTACCAATTCAGAGATAGCTTCTCAGTATTCATCTGATAATCTATTCAAATCAGTTCAATCTCAGCAAACAAGTTTTAATTATTTTAAAGGAACGGGTTCCAATTTTACAATTGGAGAGTTTGACAATTCACTTGGGGGGTTTCTGAAATTATTTCCTGTTGGATTAATTGCAACTCTTTTCAGACCATTCCTTTGGGAAGCTGGTAGTCCCCTTATGTTTCTTAGTGGTATTGAGGCTTTTGGATTTTTAATTTTGACACTCATGTGTTTTTGGAAAGTTGGTTTTTTCAAATCATTCAAAATAATATTTTCAGATCCTGTTCTTATTTTCTGTTTTGTATTTTCTATTCTTTTTGCAGGGATTGTAGGTATGACTACAACTAATTTTGGTGCACTGGTGAGATATAAAATACCTTGCTTAGCTTTTTACCTAATGATGATTTTTATCGTTATGGATAAATCTGGAAAATTTTCAACTGATATTGTTTTTAGTAAAAAGTTTTTCTAACTATGTGCGGAATTGCCGGTTCCATCAACTTTAAATTAGATATACCCGTTCTCACCAAAGCCCTCTTTCACCGGGGGCCGGATGAGCAGACGACTTTTGAGGAACATAATCTTCAGTTGCATCATCACCGGCTGGCCATACTTGATATTGCCGGAGGTCATCAGCCCATGCATTTAGGTCATTTCACCATTATTTTTAATGGAGAAATATACAATCACCTGGAAGTAAGAAAAAAATTTAAGTTATCCTGTAACTCCAACTCCGATACCGAAACTATTCTGCATGCTTATGCACAACTTGGCTCCTCCTGTTTGCAAGAATTTGATGGCATGTTTGCGATGGCGATTTATGATCGGGATAAACAGGAACTTTTCCTGGCAAGAGACAGGGCCGGAAAGAAGCCCTTGTATTATTATTCAGAGGGCCAGGCT
>Ga0138256_10004195_pt1 | contig 15333 bp, 12 predicted proteins | sample KNB2016incub_MG_FD_105486 | JGI IMG/M metagenome (GOLD analysis project Ga0138256, IMG submission 105486) | Active sludge microbial communities from wastewater in Klosterneuburg, Austria - KNB2014incub_MG | ecosystem: Engineered > WWTP > Activated sludge > Unclassified | place: Austria... | reverse complement strand
TCTTGTGTCTTCTTTCAACGTTCTACTATACCCCGACTTGGTCGCCTTCTACCGTATCGATCAACTCACGATCCCGTAGGTTCGCCAAGAACACCACAACGCACCGTGAATGAACCCCTCCACCATGCAAACCTGGACACTCACCGCCCACGGAGAACCATCGTCCGTGCTGGAACTGCAACAGCGCGACAAGCCCGAGCCTGGTGCCAACCAAGTGCGCATACACTGCGAAGGTTTCGGATTGAACTATGCCGACGTAATGGCCGTGAAGGGCTTGTACCGCGAGGCTCCACCATTGCCCAGCGTCTTGGGGTATGAAGTCGTAGGCCGTGTGGAGGCGGTCGGGAGCGGATCGCCAGCAACCCTCATTGGAAAGCGTGTAGTGGCCATGACGCGCTTCGGCGGGTATGCGCAGTATGCGATCACCGATCACAGGGCCATGGCCGAGATCCCCGAACACATGCCGATCGGTGAAGCTGCCGCACTTGCCACCCAAGGGTGCACGGCCTGGTATGCCGCACGTGTGCTTTGTCTATTGCGGAAAGGAGAACGCGTCCTGGTACACAGCGCTGCTGGCGGCGTGGGTCATTTGCTTGTGCAACTGGCGGTGGCCCAAGGCTGCGAAGTGTTCGCCGTCGCGAGCGGAAAAGAGAAAGGCGACTACCTGCGCGGCCTTGGCGCAAAACACGTGATCGATCGCACACGAGGTGACTACGCGGCGCAGGTGCGAACGCTGCTGAAGGGCAACACCCTCGATGCGATCTTCAATGCGGTGGGCGGCTCGTCGTTCAAGAAGGACATGCGCATGCTCGGTGGCGGTGGCCGCATCGTCTTGTTCGGTGGTGCCGAGCGCGGTGGCATCGGTCTGTTCGGTACGTTACGCTTCGTGTGGCGCATGGGACTGGTGGTCCCCATCTTCTTGATGATGCGCAGCCAAAGTATTCTCGGCCTCAACATGCTGCGCATCTCCGAAGGCCACCCGCAACTGCTGGCCGAATGCCAACACGCCGTTGTACGCGCCTATCGCGAGGGCACTTTGAAGCCTCGTGTACACAAGGAATACCCGGCCACAGAACTGCCTCTCGCCTTGGCCGATCTGGAGAGCGGAAGAACGGTGGGGAAGGTGGCGTTGCGGTGGTAGCGCAGGTTGGAAGTTGAGGGGTTTCTAAGCCACTGGGATATACCCATATAGTTTTCAAACAGTCTTTCGAATGTCATGTTCGCAATGCTACATTCGTTTCGCTTTCGTGGGAAACGTTTGCTTCGTATCCACGCACGGTGAATTGCCTTGTTGCTGATGGACCTGTCGAGCTCACATCCTACTACGAGTTCCCAAATTGGAGCGCAGTGGCCGCATGCAGTTATTGGTCAACAGCAATGATGGCAAGGAATTGCGTGTGCTGAAGGCATCCAGATTTCAGGCGGATACCTACCAATACGCATGGGAACAGCAGGTCTTGCTCCCGGGGTGTGATCCGTAACCCTCTCGTTGAATGGCCAGTCCATATCAAAGCAAGTGATAAAGATCGATCGGTAACGGATCGGTACACGAACCGCATGAACCCCAAAGCGCACAACGCTGCGGGGTTCATTGCTTTTAACCCGTTCATCCCAACGCTCGGTGACCACCTGTGCAACGCTTTGCCACTAGGCGTTAAAGCTGTGTTGAACCGCGCGTGAAGCGCTGTGGAGTGCCGGTAGGTTTGTTGGTGAGATCAGGATCACACCAACAAACCCACCATTCCGGGTGCGTCATTCCGGCCACCGAGCCGGAACCCGGAACAAACTCCCAGCACCATGGCACGCTTCGAACTACCTCTAATACGCAGCATACAATGCGGGATCGTTCTACTGTTCGCACTTCCAACAACAGGTCAGGCACTTGTAAGGGAAGAGCAGGTGGCACCCATCGGCAGTACGTGGCAAATGCTTTCCATACAGGATGTTCCGGACATGATGCCACCAACTCAGGACAGTATTTGGGCTTTCTCCAACCTGACGACGAATACGGTGTTCGGTGCCGCCTATACAGTACTGGATCCGGACGACGTACCGGGCCATTTGGCCTTTCCCGGCGCGGATCGCGTTGTGCGGGAGGTCTTCAATAATGCACAGGACGAGGCCACCCATGTATTCCAGAATGTGGACGAGTCGGATATCCATGAGGTCGGACGGACAGGTCCCGTCTCTTCGCGCAGTTACGTTCAACCGGCCTTGGTGGCCATCTATCCCATGGACGAAGGGGCTACGGTGACTGCCAATTTCTGCTTCGTTTCCAGCACCGCTTCCGGCAGTTCGGACCATTGTGGGAACACGACCATAACGCATGAGGCGACCGGGCCGTTGGAACTGCCGTACGGCAACTTCCCCGTTGCCAAGCTGGTCTCCACACGGTGGAACATCGGAGGTGCTTCTGGCACCAGTCCATCGCAAGTGGTGGAATACGCATGGTTCGTTCCGGGCACGCCTTTCCCGGCGTTGCGTTTTACGTGGAACCTATATGCGGATGGCTCCTCCAGCAGAATGGGACAACTCTTGGAAGAAGGGTCATTGACCACGGTCCAAGAATTGGCAAGCGCGCGGTCCTTGGCAGTTTTCCCGAACCCCACGAACGGAACGTTGACCATAGCCAGAAGGATCGGTGATACGGATGTGCAGGTGTACGCGGCCGATGGTCGTTCGGTGAACGCGTTCGTTCCAACAGCTCAAATTACGAGCCAACAAGTGGACCTTTCAGGATCTCCGGCCGGTGTGTACCATGTGGTCGTGAATGGTACATCGGGTCGGCGTTCAGCACGTGTGGTGCTCACGGAGTGAACGGATCTGAACCTCTGAAGAGACCCCGTTCGTCCCATGTCGGATGATCGATCGTGACGAATAGTTTTGCACGCCTGTCCTACGTCGATCGGGACGATCCACCTAAGCCGTTCAGCACCCATGCTCTTTTCTATCCGCTCAACAATTACCGGGCTCTCCATTCTCCTGTCAAGTGCGTTCATGGCACAGAGCAGCCCGCTGTGGTTGCGCCAACCTGCGATCTCACCGGATGGCTCAGCGATCGTATTCACCTATCAAGGTGACCTGTGGCGTGTGGATGCGAAAGGGGGTAATGCGCAGTTGCTCACCACCAACGAAGCCGTGGATGCCAACCCGGTCTGGTCGCACAACGGAAAGCAGTTGGCCTTCAGCAGTGATCGATACGGCAACAACGATGTGTACCTGATGCCAAGTGAAGGTGGCGCGGCCATACGGTTGACCTTTCACAGTGCAGGCGATACACCCACAGATTTCACGCCCAATGACAGCGCGATCATCTTCAGCAGTCACCGGTTGGACGCCGCCGGCAACCAGCTCTTCCCGGTGGGTGGCTTGGGCGAATTGTACCGCGTTCCCGTGAAGGGTGGTCGGGCATTCCGTTTGCTTACCACGCCCGCTCTTTCGGCACACTTCGATCCGGCGGGTGATCGGTTGGTCTTCCATGATATGAAGGGCTACGAAGATGAGCTGCGCAAGCACCACACATCGAGCGTAACCCGCGATATCTGGACCTACGACCTGAAGAACAAGACGTATGCACAACTCACCACCTTCAACGGGGAGGACGTTGATCCGCTATTCAGCGCCGATGGAAGTACGGTGTATTACTTGAGCGAGGAGAAGGGCAGCTTTAACATTTTCAAACGGCCGGTTTCCGGTGGCACCTCAACACAGGTCAGCTTCATGACCGAACATCCGGTACGTGGTCTAAGCATGAGCAAGGGCGGGTTACTGTGTTTCAGTTACCGGGGCGAATTGTACACGCTGGTCGAGGGTAATGGACCGCAAAAAGTGGAAGTACGGATCGCAGCCGATGATCGGTACCGCGAAGAAAAGATCATTCCGGTGACGGAGGCGGATGAGATGCACGTTTCCCCGAACGGGAAGGAAATTGTCTTTATACACCGGGGCGAGGTCTTCGTTACGTCGGTGGCCGAAGGCACTACCCGTCGGATAACCAACACGCCAGAGCAGGAACGCAGCGCGAGCTTCAGTCCCGATGGACGAACGATCCTGTATGCAAGTGAGCGCAACGGGAGCTGGGACGTGTACACCACGAAGCTGACACGCAAAGAGGAGAACTACTTCTTCAACGCCACGGTACTGAAGGAAGAACCGTTGTTGACCACACCTGCGGAAGAATTCCAACCGGCATGGTCGCCCGATGGAAAGGAGGTTGCCTACTTGGAAGAACGAACCGCGATCAAGGTGATCAACATGGCGAGCAAAGCGACCCGGTTGATCATGCCGGCAGACAAGAACTACAGCTACTCGGACGGGGACCAATATTTCGAGTGGTCGCCGGACAGCAAGTGGCTGTTAGTGGAATTCCTTCAACCCGACCAATGGATCACCCAATGCGGATTGGTGAGCGCAGAGGGAGGCAAGGAGATCTTCGACCTGACGCATAGCGGCTACGGTGGCTACCATCCGCAATGGGCCATGGACGGCAAAGCGATGACATGGGTAAGTGCCCGCGATGGCATGAAGAACCATGCGAGCTGGGGCGGACAGATGGATGGTTACATGCTGTTCTTCACACAAGCGGCCTACGACGAATTCAAATTGAACAAAGAGGAAGCGGAGCTGATGAAGGCGGCCGAGGAAAAGAAGAAAGAAGGCGAAGAAGAAGATCCGAAAGGAGCGGCGAAGAAGAAAGAGGAAGACAAGAAGAAAGAAGAGGCGAAGAAGGATGAGAAAAAGAAGATCGAGCCCTTGAAGTTCGAACTCTCAGGGATCGATGAGCGCAAGGTGCGCCTTACGCCGCACAGCAGCGACCTGAGCAGCATGGTGTTGAGCAAGGATGGCGAGAAGCTCTTTTACATCGCCAAGTACGAAAAGAGCTACGACCTCTGGCAGGCGGAGTTGCGCACCCACGAGACCAAATTATTGACATCGCTGGGCAAAGAGCACGCCGGTGATCTACAGATCGACGATGAAGGGACCACGCTCTTCTTTGTTGCGGAAGGGGGAATATCGCGGATGGAGATCGAAAAGGAAGAGGTAAAGCCCGTGGGGATCAATGGTGAAATGGTGCTGAACGAGACGAAGGAACGTGCCTACCTCTTCGAACATGTATGGCGGCAGGTGGTGAAGAAATTCTATACCATTGATCTGCACGGAGTGGATTGGAACGCGTTGAAAGTGGAATACGCGCGTTACCTTCCATTCATCAACAACAACACTGACTTCGCCAATGTGCTAAGTGAAATGCTGGGCGAGTTGAACGCATCACATACCGGAGCAGGGTACCGCGCGAAGCTGGAGAACGCCGATGCAACGGCCAGCTTGGGTCTCTTCTATGCCGACCCGGAAGAACCCACATCAGGTGTGTTGATCACCGAGGTCATGGAGAACGGTCCAGTGATCAAAGATGGTGGCAAGATCAAAGTGGGTCATGTTATTGAGCAGGTCGATGGCGTTGTCTTGGCTGCGGATATGGACCCTGCCAAACTGCTGAACCGGAAGGCTGGAAAACCGACGCTGCTGTCCATGTATGATCCCAAGACCAAAACGCGTTGGGTGGAGAGCGTAAGGCCGCTGGACCGTGGTGAAGAGCGGGAACTGCTCTATCAGCGCTGGGTAAAACGGTGTAGGCACATCGTCGACAGTCTCAGTGGTGGCACGATCGGATACGTGCATGTGCGCGGCATGGACGACCAGAGCTACCGTATCGTCTATGAGGATGCGTTGGGCCGGAATTACGCGAAGAAGGCCTTGGTGGTTGATACCCGCTTCAACGGAGGTGGTTGGTTGCACGATGATCTCGCGACCTTCTTGAGCGGAAAGACCTACATGCGGGAAGAACCACGCGGACAGAAATTGGGCACCGAACCACAATTCAAATGGCAGCGCCCCAGCGTGGTGGTCATGAGCGAGAGCAATTACAGCGATGCGCACATGTTCCCGGTCACGTACAAAGCATTGGGGATCGGAAAACTGGTGGGCATGCCCGTACCGGGAACCGGAACTGCGGTCTGGTGGGAAGGCTTGCAGAACGAGATGTGGTTCGGGATCCCGCAGGTTGGCATGGTGGACATGCAGGGCAAATTCCTGGAGAACCAGCAATTGGAACCGGACATTCGCCAGGCGCTCGACCCCGCCATAGTGATCCAAGGCCGCGACCAGCAATTGGAAGCAGCAGTAAAGGAGTTGCAGCAGCAATTGAAGAAGTGATGTGATCGGCTGATCTTGGATCAGATCACTAGAACGTGTCAAGAGCACAGTACCGCGGTTTGCACAATAGCTCCGGACTCTCCGGGTTAGTCAACCCTCTCCTTGGGAGAGGGGTCGGGGGATGAGGCCGTATTTCATCAGCCAAGGCGCACCGCACCATACTCCCTACAAAAGCTCCTCCCGATCCTAGATAGTCATCCCTCTCCTTGGGAGGGGGGCAGGGAGTAAGGCCCTACCACGATCATGTTATTGCGGACGACATCCAACTGTTGGTCCTTTGTACCGGTCCGATAAAAGACGGCCAACAAAGCACATGTCCACCACCATTTCAAGGGACCCACAAGAACTGAAAGTGCGTTGGGAAACCCTGCGCACGGAACAACCGAACCTTTACATGCGCAATGCCGCTGCAGAGCTCGGGGTAAGCGAGGCTGAATTGCTCGCAACACGGGTGGGTGATGGTGTAGTCTTTTTGAACACCGACTTCAAAGCGATCCTTTTGGACGTGTGTACGCTGGGGTATGTGATGGCGTTGAGCCGCAACAACGATGTGGTGCACGAGCGCAAAGGGCCGTACATCAACCCGCAACTCGATGGGCACGTGGGCCTTTTCCTGGGCGCGGATATCGACCTGCGGATCTTCTGGGGCTCATGGGCCTATGCTTTCGCGGTGGAAGAAACCGGAAAGGACATGGTGCGCAAGAGCATCCAGTTCTTCGGCAAGGACGGCAACGCCATCCATAAGATCTACTTGACCGAACAAAGCAATGTCGCGTCCTATAACGAGTTAGTGGCGAAGCACCAAGCCGCCGATCAAGCCCAAGTGGTCACCGTGCAACCCGCACGCGCCGCCCGCCCGGAGCAACCCGATAGCGCGATCGATGTCGCCGGCTTCCAAGCAGGTTGGCTGGCCTTGAAGGACACACACGATTTCCACATGCTTGTGCATGGCATGGGACTTACGCGCACCCAAGCGTTGCGCATGGCACCAGTCGGCAACTGGTCCGTTTCGGTATCTCCATCAGCCCTGCGTGCAACACTCACGAAAGCAGCAGCAGACAAAGTGCCGATCATGATCTTCGTTGGAAACCCCGGAATGATCCAGATCCATAGCGGTGAAGTTGTGAATGTGGTCGATGCTCGTGGTTGGCTCAACGTTCTGGACCCCGAACTCAACGTACACATTCGCGAAGAGGCGATCACCCAAGCATGGATCGTACGCAAACCCACCACCGATGGCTTGGTCACGGCGTTGGAGTGCTACGATGCGAAAGGGGAGCAATTGATCCAACTGTTCGGAAAACGCAAGCCCGGGATCCCCGAACTGGAGAGCTGGCGCGAATTGGTGCAAAATGTGGAGGAAGGATGCAAAGCCTGAGCACAGTGATCGACCCAACCCCAATGCGCTGTGCCGGTGAAGAGCAGCAGCAAGTCACGGCCAAAAAGAAAGGGTGGTTGAAACGGATCGGCTGGATCGGTTTCTTCTTCTTCCTGATCAAGGGGCTGATCTGGCTCGTGGTGTTCTTCGGGGTGGGAAAGATGGTGACCGGATAAGATCGATCATTGGGTCCAATTGGGTAAGGCCAACTACGATCATTACCCAAGGCCGCGCTAGCACTCCAGCTTTTCGTTCATCAATTTCACTACGGACAAGGCGGCGAAAGTTGGTTGATCCATTCTTGGATCAATGCCACCCCTTCTTGGTGTACCACGGTGCGTCCTAAAAGAGGCATGCGTTCTGCCTCGTTGGTCGAATTGATCCGATAATAGAGCATCGAGCGTGCTGCATTGCCGCGGGCCACGATGTGTGTTTGTCCTTCTGCGATGGGATCATCGGGTGGTACGCACTCGCCGAGGTTCTCCGGTTGGGTGGTCTCAGAAAAAGCGAAACGCATGGACCGATAGTCGCAGTGGGTGTTATCGCTATGGCAGTGAGCACAATTCATGTCCAAGTACGAGCGTACACGCGTCTCCAGGTCCTGTGAAGTATCGTTCCATCGGACGGTCGTGTTTATCCGTTTTGGAATGTCATTCGCCAAGTAGCCATTTCGCACCCACTCGATCAGTTGATTGCGGTCACCACTGGTATAAGGGTAGGTACTGTTCAGGTTCTGGGGTTTGGGACCGATGGGTGTATTGAGGCCGGAATACTTATGGCAGGTATGGCATTCAGCCTCGGCCGGGATACGGTAATTGATGCTTTGTTGCATGTTTTCCTCGTCGGTCCAAGTAATAGGAGTGTTGGACCCGGACATGTTGAAAGTGGCATCGGTCTGTTCAGCATTCCACACGTATTCGGCGAATTCCCAAAGGCCGTCCCGCTTATACAGAATGCGGGTCTCTATGATGCGCGTTGTATTGGTCGGTGCCACGTTGTCGTAGTAGAAATTCTTGATCAATACAGTGCCATCGGGCATATCAAGTATCACATGGTCGCCGGCATAGTGTGCCATACTTCCTTCAGGCATCCAGACGAAGCGCTTTTTGTGGGCATAGTCCGTGAACAGTGCGGTGATCGGTTCATAAGGTATAACGCCGGTGCGTGGGCGTTGGTCGGCCATCGGTCCTTTGAAGAAGCGGTACTCGGAAAGATTCGTGTACGGGAACTCATTCACGTTCAAGACCAACCTGTCCGCGCCAGCAGGGCTGCCGGGTAGGCCCTCTTCCAGTTCATCCTTGGAACACGAAACGAATACAATGAACAGGAGCGAGAGGAAAAGAAGGACTTTTTTCATGATGTTCTGACCGCGAATATCGGAAAGACGCAGGTGGGAATGAAATCGTGGCCTCACAAAATAAGGTCGGTTATGGAAAGGCAATGACCTAAGAACGAACAAGAGGTGAGTAAGTTCTGCAATGCCCCAAATAACAGGTCGTTCCAATTCCCGACGTGGAACATCCCCATACCTTTGTGCAATGATCGACCAAGCACAGGGCACCTTGCATCCAAGACCGTTCGCCACTTGGGGCTTGGAGATGGCGCATCCTTTGTTGATCGCAGGGCCGTGCAGCGCCGAAAGTGAAGAACAGCTTGTTGCAACAGCACGGGGTATTGCCGCCTCTGGTAGAGCCCAAGTTTTGCGGGCGGGTCTGTGGAAACCGCGCACTCGTCCCGGTAATTTCGAAGGTTCCGGTGCGCTGGGTTTAGCCTGGTTGCAGCGGGCAAAGGAGGAGACCGGATTGTTGACGATGACAGAGGTGGCCACTTCCGAACATGTTGAAGCCTGTTTGAGAGCAGGTGTGGACATGTTGTGGATCGGAGCCCGTACGACACCGAACCCCTTCAGTGTGCAAGCCTTGGCCGATGCATTGCGCGGTGTGGACATCCCAGTATTCGTGAAGAACCCGATCAATCCCGACCTGCAATTGTGGGTAGGGGCATTGGAGCGGCTGGCAAGGGCGGGAGTAACGCGGTTGGCGGCCATCCACCGGGGCTTCAGTTGGTTCGAACGCACTCCTTACCGGAACAGTCCAATGTGGGAGTTCCCGATCCGGTTGAAGGCAGCATTCCCAGAATTGGAGATCTTGTGCGATCCGAGCCACATTGCGGGAAGTCGCGAAAAGCTGGGGACCATTGCTCAACAGGCATTGGACCTTGGCCTGAGCGGCTTGATGTTGGAAGTACACGTTGACCCTGAGAATGCTTACAGTGACGCGGAACAGCAGGTTACGCCGCAAGCGTATGGTGCACTGTTGGACAGTCTCATCTTTCGACAGGCGCGGCCGAACCAACACATGCAGGACCGATTGGACGAACTGCGGGACCTGATCGACCAATTGGATGATGAGATCGCCCAAAAGCTGGGAACACGAATGGATATCGCCGAGCGGATAGGCGACCACAAACGGGAGAATATGGTGGCCATCCTTCAACCCGAAAGGTGGGAGCGGATCATGCAGAAGCAATACCGATTGGCCGAACACCTAGGGCTCAGCCCATCTTTTGTGTTGGAGTTCATGGACGCGGTCCATCGCGAGAGCATCAGACGCCAAAGCGTTGTACTACCAGAACTTGGCACGCGCGCCAAGCCTTCAGGAACCCCAGCCTTCCCGATCGATTTGTTGGACAAGTGATCAGCGTCCCACTACCTTGTGCAAGATATCCGGATCTTTTCCACACCGACCCAGCCCCAAAACACCTTCATGATCAAACACGTTACACTCGGCCTCTCCGTGGTTTGCATTGCAACTATGGCGAGTGCCCAATTGAGCTTTACGGATGCTTCATCGCTCATGACACCCTCGAACAGTGGTGGCTGCATGGGGGTGGTGGATATGAACGGGGACGGCTTGGACGACATAGCCAAGTTGAACAACGCGAATATTTGCCAAGTGGATTACCAGAATCCGGACGGCAGTTTTACGTTCGTTGATTATGGTGCGGTCAGCAATGCGGGCCAATGGGGATGGGCGATCGCGGATATCGATAACAATGGACACAAGGATGTTTTGAGCGGGGGCAACGGCGATGGAACGCATTATGTGCGCATCACTTCCCCCGGGGTGAGTGCGTTGTCCAACCTGAACGGACCGAACATCTTTACCCAAGGGATGAGCATCGCGGATGTCAACAATGACGGTGATCTGGATGTCTTCGCATGTGGTGACACCGGCCCGTCAAACTTGTGGCTCACCAATACAAGCGGCGTGCCCATTAGCAACAACAGCTACATCAATTGGGCGACCAACCCGGTCAGTGATATGAGCGGCAACTACGGTTCATGCTTCACGGATTTTGATGGGGATGGCGATATCGACCTGTATATCGCGCACTGCCGCCAGGGAGTGAATAGCCCGGATGATCCCCGCCGTTGGGACCGGTTGTTCGTGAATGACGGCAACAACAATTACTCGGACCAAGCAGCCGAATACGGAGTGCAGATCCGCAACCAGACATGGACCACGGATTTCGGCGATTATGACAATGATGGTGATCTGGACATGGTGGCCACGAACCACGATGCCACGATCCAATTGTTCGAGAACGATGGCAACGGTTATTTCACGGAAGTTACCGCGGGTTGCGGAATGGAATTCAACAGCAACTACCTGCAGAGCAAGTTCGTGGATTTCGATAATGATGGAAATTTGGATGTCATGGTCGCCGGGGGCGATAATTTCCTTTTTATGGGAAATGGTGATGGTACCTTCTTGAAGGTCGATGGAAAATTCCCATCAACGCGTGAAATGCACAGCTTCGCCACAGGTGATCTGAACAATGACGGTTTCCAAGATGTGTTCGCGAACTACGGTTCGGGATACATTACTCCATCCTCTAGCTTCCCGGATCGACTTTGGTTGAACGACGGAAATGACAACCATTGGTTCACTGTTCGGCTGATCGGTACGGTAAGTAACCGAGATGCCGTGGGTGCAAGGGTCACGATCACCGGTCCATGGGGCAGCCAGGTGCGCGAAGTGAAAGCCGGTGAGAGCTATGGAATGGTGACCACGTTCGCCTGTAGCTTCGGTTTAGGTGCGGCAACTCAGGTGCCGACCGTAACGATCACATGGCCAAGCGGTCTTGTGGAAACCTTCAACGATCTGGATGCGGATGCGACGATCACGGTGATCGAAGGGGAATGCATCAGTCCAGTTGCAGTGATCACCCCGGCCTCCGAGCCACTGCTTTGCGGAAACGGTGATGCATTGGAACTTTCCGCGAATGAAGGATTCAACTACCTCTGGAGCAACGGTGCAACCACACAAACCATTTCCATTGATGAACCGGGCAACTACAGTGTCACCATTGATGATGGAACGGATTGCGCAGGGAACACAAGTCTCTTCGTTGCACAGCGCCCGGATGAAACACCGATGGTGACCGCTTTGGGCGAAACGGATATTTGTGCAGGCGGAACCGTGGTTCTTACCACCGAGGCATCCAATTCCGGTTATTCATGGAGTACAGGAGAGACCACGCAAAGTATCACGGTCGGTACCGCGGGTTCTTATAGTGTTACCACAGAAAGCGCTTTCTGTGGTGCGCTTAGCAGTGCTGCGACCGAAGTGGTCGTGTTCGCTACGCCCGATGCGCCAGTTGCGGAAGATGTTACGGTCCCTTTGAACAGCACGGCCAACTTGGATGCAACTGGGGTGAACATTGAATGGTTCGATCAGGCTGTCGGTGGAACACCGGTCGGAACGGGAAGCACGTTCACCACACCGGTGCTTTTTGCCAACACGACGTATTGGGTTTCATCAACCAACGATTTCGCCGGAGCTATTGAATTCGGTGCTCGTGCAAACCGGAGCACAAATGGCCAGTTCCACACCAACGCGGACAACTACCAGATCTTCACGGCCAACGAGGATCTTGTGATCCGCAGTACCAAGGTCTATGCGAACGGAGATGGCGACCGCACATTTGCAGTGGTCGACCAAAGCAATGGCGCAACTATTGCGACCGGAGTTTTCAATGTCCCAAATGGAGAAAGTCGGGTCGATCTCAATTTCTTCGTTCCGGCGGGTGGTCCTTATGGCCTGCGTGCGGTAGGGGGAAACCCACAGTTGTGGCGCGATGGCACAGGGAGCGGAACGTCCTACCCGTACCCACTGGGAACCTTGGGTAGCATGACCAGCAGCAGTGCAACGGGCACCAACGCATTGGTGTACTACTACTTCTTCTACGATGTGGAAGTGCAAACCCCAGGTATCTCATGCACTGGACCTCGCACACAAGTGGATGTGTTGGTTGGTCCTTCAGCTCTTCAAGAGGTTTCGAACAGTACTGCGATCACTGTATTCCCGAATCCGACCACCGGCCTTATTTCGGTTGGTATGGGTGAAGTGGAAGGTCGTGTTTCCTTGGATGTGCTCGACGTCACCGGCCGTGTTGTGTTGGCAGTGAATGCGGATAATGCAGCCCGTAAGAACGGTATCGTTACAATGGACCTCGGCAAGCTCGCTTCCGGCGATTACACACTGAACGTTCGTCACCAGAATGGTTCCAGCGTGCATCGCGTAGTGGTGCAATAACGAACACCTCAAGCTTCGAAAGCCTCCGTTCCAATTTGGAACGGAGGCTTTTCTTTTGGGACCGGTGGAGTGCAAGTAGTTCGGGAGGGACGTCATACTGGAAGCCCCATCGGGGCGCTACAAAAAGATCGTCCATCACCTGTTACCTTGGTCACGTGGAAAACACGGAGGGGGACCAGAGCGGAATGCACGATGCACGGATCGCGGTCATAGGTGTCGGTGGCACAGGCTGTGCGCTTTTACCCTTGCTCGTTGCGTTGCCTGTGCATACCATCACATTGATCGATGGCGACACCGTGGAACGGCGCAACCTTTCGCGCCAACCTTTGTACGGTCAGCGCGACGTGGGCAAGACGAAAGTGCTCTGTGCGCGGTACCGTATGGGAGCTGTTGCTCCGTTTGGATCGCAGATGGAGGTGGTCCCGCAATTCATCGATGCGAACAACTGTTTTGAGTTATTGAAGGACCATGCTCTAGTTGCGGACTGCACCGACGATCTCGATGCTCGGAAGCTGATCGCAAGCACCTGTTCCGAACTTGGGATCCCACTGGTCAGTGGTGCTGTCCACGGCATGCAAATTCAAGTCACTACGGTTGATGCAACAGTGAAGGGAAGTGGATCGAACCCCGCATTCTTCCAAGGATCCCCGGCCGAGGAACAGACCGGTTGCGACATGCGCATCGTTCCCGCAGCGGTCACCACCATAACGGCCTCGCTCATGGCGTTGCGTATCGAAGACCTGTTGCGCGGTGGCCACGGTCACGCTGGTATGATGGATCTTTTGGATATCGCAAACGGCCGTTGGATGCGCATCATGGGTCCGACTGGTGGTGAGATCATGGACTCGCCGACGAGACCCCAACGTCACGTTTAATGGAACCTTGGCTCCCCTTACTCTTGCTGCTCGTCGCATTTCTCTATGCCAGCGTCGGGCATGGCGGTGCGAGTGGTTACCTCGCGCTCATGGCAGTGCTGGGCTTCTCCAGTGACGTTATGCGGCCCACGGCGTTGATATTGAACTTGGTAGTGAGCGCCATGGCCTTTGCACAATTCGCGCGAGCTGGACATTTCAATTGGCGGCTGTTCTGGCCTTTTGCATTGGCTTCCGTGCCGTTCGCATGGTTGGGTGCCCATGTTCAGTTGGACCCGCTGGTCTACAAACGCGTGCTCGCCGTTTGCCTGTTGATCGCTGTTGCACGGTTGTTCGGCATTTTCGGGAACGGCAAAGAGGGAACGCGCATGCCGCCATTGCTCTTGGCCTTGGTCATTGGTGCGTTCCTCGGTTTGGTCAGTGGCATGATCGGCATTGGCGGTGGTATCTTGTTGAGCCCATTGCTTTTGGTGTTCGCTTGGTCCACGGCGAAGGAAAGCGCGGCTGTAAGCGCGGCGTTCATTTTGGTGAACAGTTTGGCCGGTCTGTTCGGACTGGAAGAAGTTCGATCCGTGATCACCACGCAACACCTTTTGTGGATCGGTGCGGTATTGGTCGGTGGTGCCATTGGTGCTTATGTAGGCGCACAACGTTACAGCGAAACGCGGTTGCGCCAAGTGCTTGGTGGTGTTTTGCTGTTGGCTTCGTTCAAATTGTTCTTTACATGATCACGGTGGAACAAGCTACAGTGCAGATGCGGCAAGCTGTCATAAGGCTACCGGCTGAAATGATTGCGGTGTCGGAAGCGACCGGTCGATGTACTTCACGTGAAGTGAAAGCACCGCATGATCATCCGTTGTTCGATATGAGCGCGGTGGATGGTTATGCCTTGGCATTGACAACTCACAATGAGTGGGAAGTTATCGGCGAAGTGGCCGCGGGATCCGTGTTCGATCGTGCGTTGACAGAAGATGAATCGGTGCGAATATTTACTGGTGCCATCGTTCCGGAAGGTGCCGAAGCCGTGGTGATGCAAGAGTTCGTTGAACGCATCGGCGATCGCATTTCACACACTGATGAGCGGTTGCACAACGGGGGCAATATCCGCCGCCAAGCGGAACAAGTACGCAACGGGGATGTGCTCTTGCCAGCAGGCATCACACTGAACGCAGCAGCGATCGGGTTGTTAGCTTCTGTTGGCGTTGGCATGGTTGAAGTTGCTAAAAGACCGAATGTTCTCGTGATCGTTACCGGCGATGAATTCACAGGG
>Ga0138256_10004194_pt1 | contig 15335 bp, 11 predicted proteins | sample KNB2016incub_MG_FD_105486 | JGI IMG/M metagenome (GOLD analysis project Ga0138256, IMG submission 105486) | Active sludge microbial communities from wastewater in Klosterneuburg, Austria - KNB2014incub_MG | ecosystem: Engineered > WWTP > Activated sludge > Unclassified | place: Austria... | reverse complement strand
TCCAGGCAGATAGATTTGGGATGGTTTGTTTTTATTCAGGTTTTCACTGTCAGCTGTTACGGGAGTGTTGTCATCATAAAATGTATAACGAAACGCAATACCTGCCAGTACATCGTGTCCGGCAAAAGATTTGTCCCATGTCAGTTGTGTAAAACCGATCTGTTGTTTAGCCAGATAAAAGGTGGTGCCATACACAGAATTCTGATCGTGCAGATTGTAGGAATAGGCGAGGGTCAGTTTTTCTTTTACAGGCAACTGATAGTTACCTATGAGTTCTATTCTTTTGGTTAGGATGCTTTCCCCATATATGCTGTCTCCTCCGCGAAATGCTGGTGTCCACTGCAATTCTCCGCCCCAACGGTCTTCCCATACATATCTTAGCGCAATAGATGCCAATCGATTTTCTTTTCTTTTAAAATTCCATTTGTTGAACAATGAAAATCTTTTCTGTAAGGTGATATCGGTAAAATTATCTCCGTTGATATCAAATATATTGTCAAAATGAAAAACATTGGCGCTGAATAATCCTGAAGCTTTACCTGTCTGTATTTTTGTGCCCAGGTCCAGATTAAAATCACCATAATGGGTGGTATTAAAATCGAGCGAAAATCGGGAAGCAGTTTCCGGATTTTTTGTGATCACATTGATCAATCCTCCTACCGCTTCAGAACCATACAGGGTGGAAGCAGGACCTTTGACCACTTCTATGCGCTGCACCATACTATTGGGGATGCCCATCAGTCCATATACTGTAGAAAGTGCTGAAACAATGGGCATGCCATCGATCATGACCATGGTGTACGGACCTTCCATCCCATTGATATGGATATCTCCTGTGTTGCACACGTTACAGTTGAGCTGTGGCCGCACGCCGTTTACATTTTCCAGTGCAGTAAAGAGGTTGGGGGTTGGGTTTCGTCTGAAAAAAACAGGGGTATAAACCTCAATAGGAATAGGACTATTCATTCTGGTGACCTCCTTCATGGTACCGGAAACGACTACTTCATCCAGAACTGAAGACGATGGCTTTAGTACAAAATGAAGTATTTTATCCTTTACCCAGTACAAAGTGTCATTTTCATAGCCCAGATAAGAAGCGACTACTGAAGCTTCTTTGCGATCTGTGGGTAACTGGAAATTTCCGTCTATATCTGCTGTTGTACCAGTCATTGCACCTTGTATGATTACATTTGCAAAGGATAGTTTTTCACCTTCGGACGAAACGACTGAACCGGTAATAGTTTGGGATTGACAAAACAATGGCAAAGCTAAAGTAAACATAATGAAAATCAAAACAATTAATTTAGTACTAAAAATATACTTTGTCATTATTAAAATAAAATTTAGATTAGTCTAAAAATTAAGACAAAGATAGTTTTTTTTTATATTCCGCATTAAATTTTAAGCAAAATATGGTGTATTTTTTTTATTCTATTTTGAAGAAATATAATTGACCGTTTATATACATCGGGAAATTTAAAAAAATCATCATAAAATCAACCCTGAAACAATTATTTTTATTTCAATGACCCTTTCAAGACTGACCGGATTTTTATTATGGTCTATTCGCATTTCTAAAATCTAATTGATGCTCTTATCTTATTCAAATCAGTGTGATGATTCTGTAGTTTATTGAGACAGTCAAGCCATATTAAAATATCTCAAATCAATTCATTTTATGCATTGCTTAAACAATATTTACTTTAGATTAATTTCCTTCTATAGTTCCTTTGAGCCAATTACCATTTAATATACACAGTTTATTACCACCCAGTATAAAATTAATAGACTGAATAGTTCAAAAACTAATTTTATCTTTGTTCACTAATTGAATGATATGTTAGAGTATGATATTGTAATCATAGGCAGCGGCTTTGGGGGGGCAATGATGGCTGAACGAATGGCTGGTCATGGCAAAAAAGTAGCTGTGATCGAAAGAGGAGATTGGGTTGAAAGAGGAACACACAATTGGCACAAAACAGGTAGCATCGACCTGACAAAATACTATGACAAATCCATTCCGTACAATGTCATTAAAGGAGGAAATAAAAAACAAATGGGAGTTTACGCTGCCGTGGGCGGACCTTCCAGTTTTTACGGAGGAGTATCTTTTCGATTTAGAGAAAAAGACTTTAGCCCTCCGGATGAGATTATTGGCGATTCAAAGGCGGAGTGGCCAATAGATTATAATGACCTCAGTCCTTACTATGACGAGGCAGAAAAAATACTCAACATTGCCGGTGAATCAGGCGTCGATCCGACAGAACCATGCCGAAATATAGGGTTTCCGGCGAAACCAGCTCCTTATGCCGACATATCAATGCGCATTAAGATTGGCGCTGAAGCATTGGGATTGAAGCCTTTTCATCTACCCATGGCAATTAACTACAGTGATACCAGACGCAATACCTGTAAGCTTTGTACTACGTGTGATACTTATGCATGTGCTATTGGCGCAAAAAATGATTTGGATACAATGTTATTGCGAAAGGCTCAGGTCAGTTCAACAATTGATATCTATGCAAATACTTTGGTTGTAAAAATTGAAACAAATTCACACAGGGTAAGTTCCGTCAAATGTTTTTCTTTGAAGGATGAAAAAAAAATGGAGTTTAGAGGTAAAATAGTAATACTGAGTTCAGGTGCATTGGCTTCCCCTCATCTTTTACTTCATTCTCAACTCGATAAATTGAATCCGGCAGGTCGATATGTGGGCAGATATCTCACGAGACATGCCAATGCCATTGTTTTCGGAGTATTTGCCGGAGTTCCTGATAAGCAAAATAGATTTCATAAAGAACTTGCTATTATGGACTACTATTTTGGCCACAACGAATATCCTGAAGTGAAGCATAAACTAGGGAGTTTGCAGCAAGTGCCGACTCCTGGTAAGGGATTGGTTGAAGATGCGTTGCCATTTCCTGTTGGTACTCTTTTATCCAAAGGTGTGAAATATATAACAGGCTTGCTGGCGATAGCAGAAGACCAACCTCAATTCGCAAACAGAATTTTTCTGCCGGACAATTACGATTTTTCAAAATTATCATCACCATCTATATGGCACGACTATAGCCAAAGAGATTTGGCAGCTTTGAAAGCATTGATTGGAGCAGGAAAAAAAATAATGAGTAAAACCGGAAGCATGTTTCAGTATGTGCATCACATTCGCACATTTTCTCACTCGGCAGGCACAGTGCGAATGGGCATTGATGAAAGCACCTCGCCGTTGGATAAAAATTGTAATTTCAGAGGAATAGAAAATCTATATGTGGTAGATGCTTGTTTCATGCCTACCAGTGCTGCTGTTAATCCTTCACTTACTATAAGTGCCAATGCTTTGAGAGTAGGTGATCATCTTTTAAAAAACAAATTATGCTAAATAAATTATGAAATCATATCACAAAATATCTTCGTCAAATATTCATATTTGTTTTTTGGGTTGCGGCAAAATTTGCAATTCCCATGCAGGCACATTACGAAGCATACAGACTGACATAAAGATCTCATTCGCAAGCAGAGAAAAATCAAAGGCAGAGCAATATAACAAAAAACACCATGGGCAAATGGCATTTGATTCGTATGAATCGGCCATATCTGATGAAGATGTAAATGTAGTTTTTATTACGACTCCACCGGACAGTCATTATGATTTGACCAAGAAGGCGATTCAGCATGGCAAACATGTCATCTTAGAAAAACCACCCTTTTTCAGCAGTCAGCAAATGAACGAAATTGGGAAGCTTTCAGATGAAAAGAGATTGCACCTGCTTATTGCGGAAAATTATTTTTACAAACCTCTTTTGAAAAAGTTGAAATCATTGCTTGAGGAAGATGTAATCGGCAAGTCATTGATTATCAATATTAATGCTATGAAAAAACAGTTGAGCAATGATTGGAGAGCAGACGAAAATGTGTGTAAGCATGGAGCGCTCTTTGAAGGAGGTATTCACTGGGTTAATTTTATTAATAATCTGGGATTGAATTTGATTAATGTGACAGGTTTTTTTACTGATAAATCAGCAATGGACAAAACATCTCAATTGGTTTTCAAAAGTGCAAAAGGCGTTATTGTAAATTTATTTTATAGCTGGGAAGTGAATACTATTTTTAAAGGGCTGAGATTGTCAAAAATTTTTGGTACCGAAGGTTCCATCACATTTGAGACGAATGGTCTCTTTATCTTATTGCGTGGTAAGCGAACCAGGATTATTTTTCCGGGCTTGAAAAATATAACAGGACGTCGACCAATGCTTGCCGATTTTTTGAAATGTATTGAGTCGGGAACTTCTCCGCAGCTCACCTGGCAAATTGCTACGCAGGATTTGGTTTATATTGAGAAGGCTTATGAGGGCATAGAGAGTTAATTTGAAAAAAGTTGGAACCAGACACTATCAACTGGTTCAGAAAGGTTTATCACTGGATGGGTACATAAAGTATCAGACGAAGCAGTACAACAATTACACATTTTTCGAAGCAAAAATCTTTAAAAATACCTATGATCTGTTTCATTAATTTTAGTCCTTCAAGTCAGGAGTGTCTATGAACTAAGATTGATAAAAAAGAATAGAAAAATCAATTTAAAGGAAATGAAACAATTGACAGAAAACTAACCCAAAATCTTAAAATAGGTGGAATACATTGAACTTGGGGCACAAAGAACCAATTTCGAAAATATAATTATCTTTGCAAAAAATCATATATGAATCTTTTTCTTTCTGCTGTAGTAGGGCTAATGGTAGGATTTCACAATGCAACCTGGGGTATGTATAAGGATGCTCCCCATGAAGGCTTCAAATCCAGTATATATTTTAGGAGTGTCATCGCTGGATTGGTTTATGGAATACTATTGCAATACTTATTCAGATTAGACCTTTCTGAGGCTGCCAATCTTTTTATACTTTTCGGTTCCGCTTATGCATTAGAAAGGATTACGATGGAGGTGTATAAAACTTTCATACGGGTAGAAGATCAAAGTAAATATTTTATTCCTATGCAATTGTCTGTATTTGGAAAACCCGTAGAGAGTTACAGCTTGCGTTTGTTTTATGGCTTATTGTACATTCTGGTACTGGCATTGATATCATATGGCATATATACTCTGAATATAAAATATCACAGTGGTACACTGAATGTTAGTCCATTTCTTATCCTGTTGCCTTGCTCTGTTTTTGGCTGGGTATCAGCATTTGGTGGTGCATGGAAAGATGCTCCACTGGAAGGTTTTGAGACTTTTAAGTTTTTTAGATCACCAGGTGTCGCTTATTTTTATGCTTTTCTGGCATCATTATTTACAAACAATCTGCTCATCATTTCTATGTGCAGCATCGGATTTACAATAGCAAGCATTGAAACCTACAAGACCTTTTTCTTTTTGGATAAACCACGAGGAAAATTTCAGGGCAAGCCAATAAGCTATCCTTCTGCATTGACCTTTCGTAAAAAATTTATCCCACTCTATGTTATTATATGGATTGGGGTTATAAGTTTTATGATCTTTGGCTTGATGAACAGACCAGAAAACCTGATGAGCGGAATTATTTAATGAATAACCAATAGTTTTGGATCAATCAGGAAAAAGACCTAGCCTTGGAAGTCTTAAATCGATTAAAAGAGGGCTCTTCCTTTTTATAATATTGTCAGTAATTGCATTTTTGTATTTATTGCTTAAAAACAATGCCACTGAAAATATTAAAGCCTGGAATCAGTTGAATGTTTTCTATTTACTGCTTGGTTTAGTATTTGTAGCCATTGACCTTTTCATTGGAGGGTGGAGAAATCACATTTTTCTTAAAGAATTTATGCCTGGAGTTAAACTCATGGTTTCTGTCAAAGCCAATGTAGCCAATATGTTTATGGGTGCGGTGACACCGACACAGAGTGGGGGAGGCCCGGCGGCATGGTTTGTATTCTATCGCAATGGAGTGTCAATTATCAATATGGTAGGCACCAGTTTTTATACATGGATCACAACGCTCATATTCTTGCCGATTTCTGGTGGCATTGCATTACTCATTCTCAAAGATAGTATACCTAATGAGTTTATTCACAATCTGGCAAAATTTGGACTTGGTGTATTCTTTACTGTTGTAATGTTGATATTAATTGCCCTGAAAGCTCCAAAATTTATTGAAGGTGTGTTTTCAGTATTGCTATTTTTTCTTAAAAATATTTTTCATAGGAAAGGTGATAAGCTCATCTCTTTAAAAGAAAAAACTGTAAAAAAAATTTTAGTTTATCGGGAAAATTACCTGGAGTTTATTGTAAAAAGAAAGTGGTTGTTGCCTCTTTGTCTTTTTTTTACTTTTATATTATTTGGTATCAAGGGCACACTGGCTTATGTTTTTACGATAGGTCTTGGTCTGGATGTCAATTATTGGCATATCATAGCAATGATGGCTATATCAAATCTTCTATTATATTTTGCTCCTACTCCCGGCGGTAGTGGTATTGCTGAAATAAGTCTTACAGCATTGCTTTCTCAGCTAATGCCAGCAGAATATGCATTGATAGTGACCGTACTCCATCGCAGTTTTCTGACATTTATTCCGGCTATCATTGGGGCAGTGGTCCTGGTGACAGAGGCAGGGAAGGATGATGTGTAGAGTATTGTAGCACTATTATAAATAGCTATTAACAATGACAACATAAATCTCATACTATATACTCTCCGGCCGGAAATCATTTATTTAGGATTATTGTATATTGCGGGTAATACTAAAATAATGTTTTGTACTTCTTTAAATTTTGTCTTTAAATCGTAATTTTGTATGGTATTAATTGATTTGTGTTATTATACTTAAAAAATATGGAGAAGAGAGCAAAAATACTGATGGGCCTTTCTCACCTTCTGGACCAAAGAAAGAGTGACTTATTAGCCGCCAACAATAAGGATTTTGCCGAACATAAAGGTTTAGACCTCTCGCTGGCTGAGAGATTGAAAGTGGATGAAGGAAAAATACAAACAATGATACGATCTCTTCAGGAATCGGCAGACAAACCTGATCCTGATGGCAAAATACGGTATGAATACAGACGTGAGGATGGATTATACATGGTCAATAAATCGGTGCCGTTTGGTACCATTCTGATCATTTATGAATCCCGTCCTGATGTTACCATAGAAGCAACAGCCATGGCTTTTAAATCCGGCAATAAAATTCTGCTGAAAGGTGGTAAAGAAGCAAGACATACCAATCTGTTGCTCACATCATTTTGGCATAAAGTGCTGAGTGAGCATGGTTATGATAAAAGCTGGGTGAAATATCTGGACATTTCCCGCCAGGAAACACAATATCTCATTGCTGATAAAGATTCTGGAATAGACCTTATTATACCACGTGGAGGTGATTCACTGATTGATTTTGTAGTCAAAAATGCAAAAGCACCAGTCATTGTCAGCGGTCGGGGCAATAATTTTATGTACATTCATAAAGATGCAGACCTGGAAATGGCCACACATATTATTATTAACGGTAAGTACCGGATATCCGTTTGTAATGCCCTTGATAAAGTATTGCTGCACACAGATTTTTTACAAAATAAAGACACAATAGCTAAATTGTTAAAAGATTTAAACTCAAATAAAATTGAAATAATGGGAGACCAAACCATGGATGAATTCGTGGAACTGATCGAAATAAACACAGATGAAAAACAATGGTATAATGAGTTTCTCTCTCCCATGATCATGTTATCAATAGTGTCTGATATGGATGAAGCGATGGAAAAAATAAATACATATTCAGGAGGTCATTCGGCTGTCATAGTGACCCGTGATCAGGAACAGGCTGATTTATTTATGGAAAGGGTAGATTGTGCAGCAGTATATCATAATGCGTCCACCCGCTTTACAGATGGTAGTCAGGTAGGATTTGGTGGCGAAATGGCTATCAGCACCCAAAAATTGCATTTCCGCGGACCCATAGGTATTGATCAGCTGGTGACCAATAAATGGTTTATTTATGGAGAAGGTCACATCAGAAATTAAATTTTATGAAACAAAGAATAGTAATCAAAATAGGATCATCCACCCTAACTTCAGGCACAACCCGTATATCGTATGCCAAAATTGAAGACCTGGCAAGACAAATATTAACTTTAAGGACTTCCTATGATATTGTAATCGTTTCCAGCGGAGCTATTGCAGCAGCGCGTCAGTATGTAGATCTCAGTGGACGCACAAATTACGCTGATTCCAAGCAAGCCATGGCAGCCATCGGTCAGCCCAAACTCATGAAATTGTACGATGATATCTTTGGGAGTTTTGGACTTCATGTTGCTCAATGTCTGCTGACTTACAGGGATTTTGAAGATGTAACGGCCCGTGAAAATACCAGAAATACGATTGAAAAGTTATTGGAGCATACCTATATTCCGATCATCAATGAAAATGATACCGTGGCTATTGAGGAAATATTATTGGGTGATAATGACAAACTTTCAGCTTTGGTGGCGGGTATTATTGAAGCAGATATTCTGATTATAGCATCCGATATTGATGGTTTGTATGATGATAATCCTCATTTGAATCCGCAGGCAACATTAATCACCGAAGTTAAAAATCTGGATGATATCCGTCGCTTTGCCCATGAAAAAAATTCTTCTTTGGGTACCGGAGGAATGACCACCAAAATTCATGCTGCTGAAATATGCCTGAAAAACAATGTTGAGATGTGGATCGTCAATGGAGGTGATAATAATTTTGTAGTCAATGCGCTGGATGATAAGATCAGGTTTACCAGATTTAAAATATAGTCATTTATCTGCGTAGTAAAAACTCAAGTGGAATAGGTAGTCTTTTTTTCCAGGCTTTTTCACTATGATCTTCGCCTTCAAATTTTAAAGTCGTCCAGGAACCGGCTGAAAAGCCTTTTTTTATCATGATTTTGTCCACTTCTGCCTGCAAAGGCGGATACATGACATCCAATGTGGCCGTGCCATAATCAAAATAGATTTTATTTTTTGTGGGATCAGGCAGATTATTTTCCAGATAACGATAAAATGATTCCGGTATCGGATTATTTTCCATGGTAAAAATTCCGGGCCAGTGGGTAGACAAACAGGCTGCTGCTCCAAAAACATTTGGATATTCACATATGGCATACATAGAAATAAGACCTCCCATACTGCTTCCCATGATGCAGGTATTGTTTTTATCTTTTTCTACTGCAAAATTGCTATCAATATATGGTTTAAGTTCATCCACTATGAACTTAAGATAAAGATCAGATTTTATATATTGATCCTGAAATACGCTGTAACCATTGTTTCTTGCAGCTTGGTAGATGTCTTGTTGTTGGGTTTTAGGTAATGACTCAAATGGTTTTTGCGGAAAATATTCAGAGTGTCTGGCTGATCCGCCATTCCATATACCAACCACAATAAAGGGACGAACTTTTTTTTCATTCATCAGTTTTTGTCCAACATCATCGATGTCCCATGCCTGATGATTCCAATTGGTTGTGCTGTCGTACAACATCTGACCGTCATGCATATAAAGTACCGCATATTTTTTATCGCCTGGGTACGCTTCAGGTAGCCAAATATCTATATTTCTTTTTTCCACATTCTTTGATGAGAAGGTATCTATTCTGATCAATGTTCCTGAGCTGACTTTTGGAAAATTGATTTGACCACAAAGAAAAAATGAGCAGGTAAAAGAAATTATAAAGGTGCAATAATAATGCATGATGTATGTTTACCGACTTTAATACAAGTAAACAAAAGTAAAATTTAATCAGGAATAATCATAGAGAAAATAAAAAAACTGTATCATTGCAGTGGTAAACATCAAGCCAGATAATGATGTCCAATTTTATTATAAAAGCAAAAAAACGTCCCTGTTATGAGTTATTTTAATCCGGAAGATCTTAAAAAATTTGGAAATATAGTCGATTTGCAGCCTGAAATGGGAAAAAAATTTTTTGAATGGTATGGCGAAGTTTTTAAAGAAGGTGCACTTACCGTCCGGGAAAAAAATCTGATTGCGCTTGCTGTGGCACATACCGTACAATGTCCTTATTGTATGGATGCGTACACCGGTGCATGTTTGTCTGAAGGAGCCGATGAAGAACAGATGATGGAAGCAGTTCACGTGGCTGCTGCCATAAAAGGCGGTGCTACATTGGTCAATGCTGTACCTATGATGAATACAATAAAATCGAAACTTATGTAACAGATCATTGTTTCTTTCTGATAAATCGAAACAATTTAAGTTCCAAATGGGAGTAAAACAAAGATCACGTTCGTTAAGTACAACGGACAATAAGCTGGCCAATACTTTTTTTCAACTCGAAGTTCTGAATGGGCATGAGTTGACCCATGATATCTTTGAGCCTTTTGTTTCGAAAGTGGGTTACTCTTTGCAACCTCGAAATCCTGAAATATTTCAGATAAACATAGGTAAACTTTGTAATCAGACCTGTGCTCATTGTCATGTTGATGCAGGACCTGACAAAAAAGTTGAAAATATGGACAAAGCCACTTTATTGCGTTGTCTTGAGATTCTGAAATCATCTGATATACCAACAGTTGACATCACAGGTGGTGCACCTGAAATGAATCCACACTTTCGCTGGTTTGTAGAAGAATGCTGTAAATTAGGTAAAAAGGTGATGAATCGCTGCAATCTGACCATCATCATGTCCAACCCCAAATACCATGATCTGCCTGATTTTTTTGCAGAAAACAATGTTCATGTGATTTCATCTTTGCCTTATTTTACAAAATCCAGAACCGACAGCCAGCGAGGAGATGGTGTATTTGATGACAGTATTGAAGCGCTTAAAAAACTCAACAATGTAGGTTATGGAGTAGAAGGAAGTGGACTTGTTTTGGATTTGGTATATAATCCATCGGGGGCATTTTTACCAGGGCACCAATCTTCTCTGGAACACGAATTCAAGCTACAGCTGACCAGACGTTACGGCATTACCTTTAATAATCTGTATGTAATAACCAATCTTCCGATCAGTCGTTTTCTTGATTACCTGATCGAATCCGGTAATTATACTGAATATATGACTTCTCTCGTGGATGCTTTCAATCCCGGGACAGTGGAAGGACTTATGTGTCGGTATACACTTTCTGTAAGTTGGGATGGATATATATATGACTGTGATTTTAATCAGATGCTCGATTTAAAGGTAGAAGGTAATTCGCGTCACATCAATGACTTTGATCCTGATGTTTTGATGAACAGAAATATTGTACTCAATCAGCATTGTTATGGTTGTACAGCGGGTGCAGGCAGCAGTTGTGGCGGAGAAATAGCTTAGAGAGGATACACATCTGATGTATAAATGGTAAGAACTGGTCTAAACAAATCCTCTTAGTCCCAATTCTACAACTCTAAGATTTTGGATTTTACTGTGTTCTATTTCAAATTTTAAGATTGTTCTTACTTTGTGAAAGCCATGATGACCATATGCTCCCGGATTCATGTGCAATAGATTATTGGTCTGATCAGGCAAAACTTTACAAATGTGTGAGTGTCCGCAAATATATAAATTGGGTTTCTCCTGTTTGATAATCTGATGTACTCTTGCATTATAACGGCCCGGAAATCCGCCTATGTGTGTCATAAATACTTTGATACCTTCGCATACAAATACTTCATTTAATGGAAAAATCTCTTTGACTGACTGGTCATCTATATTGCCGTAAACTCCTCTGAAAAATGCCATTTTCATGTACTTTTCAATGGAAGAGATATCTCCTATGTCACCTGCATGCCAGATTTCATCCACATCGCGGAGATGCTCTGTAATTTCATCTCCATAGTAGGAATGATTATCAGATATTAATGCTATTTTTTTCAAATCTGAAACCTTTTTTTTTGCAGATTAAGCATTCATCTCAATCTCCTAGTTTCAATCTTACAAATGTATCACTTCATCGTATGCTGCTGCCGTTGCTTCCATCACTGCTTCACTCATGGTCGGATGAGGATGTATAGATTTCAGTATCTCATGACCTGTACTTTCCAGTTTTTTGGCTACTACCAATTCAGCAATCATTTCAGTAACATTGGCTCCTATCATGTGTGCACCAAGCAACTCACCATATTTTGCATCATATATAACTTTGACAAATCCTTCTTTAGCTCCTGAAGCACTGGCTTTACCTGAAGCTGAAAACGGGAATTTGCCTACTTTAAGCTCATATCCCGCTTCTTTTGCCTGGGTTTCTGTCATACCTACACTTGATACTTCCGGCCAGCAGTAAGTACATGAAGGAATATTATTATAGTCAATGGGTTCAGGATGATGTCCGGCTATTTTTTCTACACAGGTAATACCTTCAGCACTGGCAACATGTGCTAAAGCCTGAGTAGGAATGACATCTCCTATAGCATAAATACCGGGAACATTGGTTCGGTAATATTCATCTGTTTTTATCATGCCTTTTTCTGTTTCGATACCCAACACATCCAAACCGATGTCTTCTGTATTTGGTGTAACGCCGGCCGCTGATAGTACCACATCACATTCTATGACCTGAATACTATTGTCTTTTCTGCTTTTTACGGTTACTTTACACTGACTACCTGATATATCAACATTTTCTACAGCACTATTTGCCAGTATATTCATTCCTGCTTTTTTATATATTTTGGCCAGTTCTTTGGAGATATCTGCGTCTTCACGAGGTAAAATGCCTTGCTCAAGAAATTCCACTACGGTAACTTCAGTACCAATGGAATTATAAAAATAGGCAAATTCAACGCCTATTGCCCCGGCTCCTACTACTACCATCTTTTTAGGTTGTGAAGGCAAAGTCATGGCATCACGGTAGCCTATGATTTTTTTGGCGTCTATTTTAAGGTTAGGCAATTCCTTAGCTCTTCCACCTGTGGCAATAATGATATTCTCAGCATTGTATTCAGCTTTTTTACCATCTTTGTCCGTAACCACTATTTTTTTACCTCGCACAAGTCTGCCATACCCTTCGATAACGGTTACTTTATTCTTTTTCATCAGAAAATTTACTCCTTTTGACATACCATCAGCGACACCACGACTTCTTGAAATCATGTTGCCAAATTCTGCTATAGGTTTAGCCACCGTTATACCATAGTCAGAGGCATGGTTGATATAATTAAAAACCTGGGCACTTTTCAGTAAAGCCTTCGTAGGAATACAACCCCAATTTAGACAAACTCCTCCAAGACTTTCTTTTTCGACTATGGCTACTTTCATACCCAATTGTGACGCCCTTATTGCTGCCACATAACCACCCGGGCCGCTGCCTAATATAATTATGTCAAAATTCATATTTACCGATTTTGGCTCAAAGGTAAGATTTATACCACCTTAATACAAAATTTATATATTTTTTAATAGAGAAGTGCCCCGAAAAAGTGTATAAAAAGGAATATCAAGTGTTGTCTGTAATTACAGACTGTAAGTGTTGGTAATCTTATTGTAAATGAGCGTTTGATATTAGAAAGTAAAAATTTTATAATATTGGTTTTGTCTTTCGATTTTGTATTTTTATCTAAAAAAAGGTACTTTTCCTAATCATATTTTGATTTTATCCGTTATAAGGTCGTAAAACAGATTATTTATCGGAATTGTATCTGAAATTTATTCAAGCTAACAGACGAAAAGTGAAAATATTACACGGTGTAATTTTAATATTACTGAGTCAGGTATTGACGGGCCAAACAAAGTTTACTATCAGTGGATACGTTAAGGATGCTTCGTCAGGAGAGACCCTGATAGGTGCCAATATATTTAATGTGATAAATCCAACTCAGGGTACAACCACCAATACTTATGGTTTTTACTCAATGACTCTGGAGGAAGGTGTATATAAGATAGGATTTTCTTACCTTGGATACGAAGACCAGCTTTTTGAAGTGGATCTGAATAAAAATGTAACTTTTAATGTCCAGATGAAGGAAGGACTTATCATTGATGAAGTGGTCATTTCAGCTGAAAAAGAAGACAGACGTAAAAATGTGGAAAGTACTCAAATGGGTACGATTGATCTTCCCGTTGAAAACATTAAAAAACTACCTGCTATATTTGGAGAAATTGATATTTTGAAAGCCATTCAGTTACTGCCGGGTGTACTATCTTCAGGTGAAGGAAACGCCGGATTTTATGTGCGTGGCGGCGGACCGGACCAAAATCTGGTTTTGCTGGATGAAGCTGTCGTTTACAATTCAGGCCACATGTTAGGTTTCTTTTCTGTATTCAATGCAGATGCGTTGAAAAATACAACTTTAATTAAAGGAAGTATGCCCGCTAATTTTGGTGGCAGGCTTTCATCGGTTCTGGATATTCAGATGAAAGAAGGGAACGATAAACATTATGAAGTAGAAGGCGGTATTGGTCTTATATCTTCAAGACTTACTGTACAGGGGCCAGTGGTTAAAGACAAAAGTTCATTTATTGTTTCCGGCCGACGGACATATATTCTTGATCTTGCTCAACCGGCATTGAAAGGTTCTAATTTTGAAGGAACGAACTATTATTTTTATGATTTGAATACCAAATGGAATTATACTTTTTCAAATAAAAACAGACTATTCTTCAGTGGTTATTTTGGTAATGATGTGCTGAAATTCAGACAACCCGGGAGAGATTTTGCTTTTGATCTTCCTTATGGAAATAAGACAGCTACTTTGCGATGGAATCATTTGTTCAGTGAAAAATTATTTATGAATGTTTCTGCCATCTACAATGATTATAAATTTCAATTTAGTGGCGGACAGGATGAGTTTGTTTTTAAATTATATTCAGGAGTTAAAGACTGGAACTTAAAAATAGATTTTGAAAACTTCCCTAATCCAGGACATACCATAAAGTACGGACTCAATTATACCTACCATACACTGACCCCAAATACTGCCAGTGCTACCAACGGAGAAGTGGAATTTAACACAGCTTTTAAGCCAAAATATGCCAATGAAGCGGCAGTTTACCTGATGGATGACATAAAAATGGGTGATAAATGGGCTGTAAACACAGGTTTTCGTTTCAGCGTTTTTCAGCAGGTAGGTCCATATACTTCCAAAATCACGGGAGAGGAATTCAACACTTTCCAACCGGCCAAAACATATACCGGTCTGGAGCCGAGACTCAGCATAAATTATAAAGCATCGGATAATTTCAGTATTAAATCCGGTATGGCAGTGACCACACAATATTTGCATCTGGTCAGCAATTCTTCAAGCACGTTACCCGCAGATGTTTGGGTTCCCAGTACAGAAATCGTAAAGCCACAACGAGGAATTCAATATGCTTTGGGTTTTTTCAGAAATTTCAAAAATGATACTTATGAAACGTCCATCGAAGTATATTATAAGGATCTTAAAAATCAGATTG
>Ga0138256_10004193_pt1 | contig 15335 bp, 14 predicted proteins | sample KNB2016incub_MG_FD_105486 | JGI IMG/M metagenome (GOLD analysis project Ga0138256, IMG submission 105486) | Active sludge microbial communities from wastewater in Klosterneuburg, Austria - KNB2014incub_MG | ecosystem: Engineered > WWTP > Activated sludge > Unclassified | place: Austria... | reverse complement strand
ACCCAATACCCACCGGATCGCATCTACGATATTTGACTTGCCAGAACCATTTGGCCCTACAACACCGGTAATTTGCTCATTGAAATGGAGCGTAGTATCATTGGCGAAGCTCTTGAAGCCTTTTAATTCGAGTTTGGAAAAGCGCATTAGAGTGCGAAAATAGAATAATTACCTTCCCCGTAAAAGACATGATATGCAAATAACTCAAATATTAATTATCACTATATATAATTAATAGCTTTAAAATTGACTATGTTCATCTTTGGATATTTAAAAATCTGAGATGATCAGAATACTTTCAATTCAATTAAAAAAAGATGCGCTTATCCCTCCGGGTGCAATTGTTTTTGCATCAGATTTAAAATATCTGCCTGCGCCTGAATAGTTTGTTTGTAAGCTTGAATTTCCTGTTGAATAGCAAGGGAATCTGTCTGTGTCTGGGTATGTTTGAAACGGGAAATTTTTGCTCTGACATACCATACTTCTTTTATTTCATTGCCACTTAACCTATACATTTGAAAAGACTCATTGTCACTGTGTAGTTCAAGGTGTCTGTGTCTTTCTAGATTGTTTATAACTCTTTTTACTATCACATCACCATGCGTAACTATCACATATACATGATGATTGCGAATGCTATTCACCCAATAAGTCGGCTCCAGATAGCTACAAATCAGGACATCACCTTCTTCAATAGATGGATTCATCGAATCTCCTTTGACATCAAAACTACGATAAGTGCCAGTCTGGTATGTGATATCGGGTAGGGTATAGGTAGGAAGATCGCGGATCATCTCTATACCATTTAATTCTGCAGCATAGCCTGCCATCGCCGGGGCGGGAACATGAACAATCCGCTCATTATTATCTCTGTCAGTGACGACAGTGACAGCCTTGAAATTATATGTATCCTTTTCTTCCAATATCGGACCGCCTTCCCCCATAAAGAGGAAGATTGGATTCAGATTATAACGATCCACTGCACTTCTGATCACATCGATAGTTACGTCTCTTTGCCCATGCATCACCTGTGACATACTTTGAGGCAGGTAATCTATACTCTGGCAGAATTGCCTTATACTTCTTACTTTATTCTCTTTGATTAACTGATTGACAGCCAGGATAAAGCGGTCAGTAACTACATTTGACATAAATATCTAATATGTTAATATTTCACTACAAACGTAATAAGATATTATGAATTATTACAATATTTAAAACAAAATGTTGAAAAAATGTGAATAATTTGTTTATACTTTTATTAAAGTTAAACTTTATGAATGGGTAGTTATTAGTTTAAAATCAATGAGTTGTACATATTTTTATAATTCTCACTCGCGGTAATCCAGGAGAAGTCTAACTGCATATCCTGATTTTGTAATCTTCTGAATTCATCCGGTTGGTAATATACAGTCAGCGCTCTGGAAATCGCATGGAGGCAATCTTCTACATTGAACTGCTGGAACCGGAATCCCCGACCTTCCCAGTCTCCATAATCCCACACCGTATCTTTCAGGCCACCGACTGTCCTGACGATAGGGATTGTGCCATAGCGCATCGCGTACATCTGGTTTAGGCCACAGGGTTCTACGCGGCTTGGCATGATGATAAAATCACTACCGGCATAGACCTGATGAGCCGTTGTTTCATCATAAGCAATGGCGCAATTAAAAACAGATTGATATTTCCAGGCCATACTTTTAAATTCCTGTTCGAGTGACTTGTCTCCGGTACCCAGGATCACAAAAGCAGCATTGAAGCCACGTCGTATTGATTGGATTATGACTTCGGGTAGTAAATCAGCACCCTTTTCGTTGACTAATCTTCCAATAAATGAGATCAGTGGTAATCGTGGATTCAAGTGAAAGTTGTCTGTAATGACTTTTTTGTTGCGCAGCTTATATTCGATCAGATTTCCCTGATAATGATAGCTTATACGTGGATCTGTCTGGGGATCCCAGGTTTCCGAGTCAATTCCGTTTAAAATTCCTCTGCATTTCGACCATTCAGCTTTGATCAGCGGTTCTAATCCATTCGAGCTACGAGCCAATTCTTCCATGTAGCTATGCGATACAGTCGTGACTTGCCAGGCGCATTTAATTCCGGTAGCCAGACAATTCAATAATCCATTCCAATCAAGCAGATTGCGCGATTCTGCATAAAACATGGGGAGTTTGACATAATTACTCCAGGGATAAACACCCTGATATACGCCATTGTGAATAGTGATAATCGTGGGGATGTATTTCAGATCATCAAAGGCCGGACAGTGCTTTACCATAAAAGGAATCAATGCCGTGTGGTGGTCATGACAATGGATGATATCCGGCTTTTCACCTAAGGTCAATATCCATTGTAATGCGGCTTGTTGAAAAGCTGACCAGCGATCCATACTATCAGCATAGCCATAGCCTGTCTGAGTATCATTGTATATCCCGGGTCGGTCAAAATAGTCGGGCATTCGGATGACGAACAGCGTAAATCCCAGTTGATCTGTCAATTCCTGTTCGACAATGAAATTAGCTTTATACCCATTAATGTTGACCTGACCTTTATGAATTACTTTATACTGTTGTTTCCAGAGCCAGGTGTTTCCATACTTCGGTAATACCACACCTGCGGCAATGCCAATCCGGTTCAGATATTTCGGTAGTGCACCGACTACATCGCCCAGTCCACCGACCTTTGCTGCAGGAAAGCATTCTGCGGCTATATGTAATACTTTCATGTTTATCTTTTTGCTAAAGATATAAAAAGCACATAGTATTAAGTGGATTTAAAAATAATTTTGAAAATGAAAATTTGGGAGGAATAATATCATGGTTCTAATCTGCTACGATAAAATTTAATAAATTATTGGCCGGGAGATTGACCTTTTCTAATAACCGCGATTGAGATTGATTATCACATTATGCAATTTTATATATCTTTGAGAGGTTCATTTGAACATACAATGGCAGAGGAGAATCTCAGAAATATAATATCCGGTGAAGGTGAGGACAAACAGTTTGAAAAGACACTTCGTCCTGCGTCCTTTTCTGATTTCAAAGGTCAGAAAAAGATAGTCGATAATCTGGAAATTTTCATTAAAGCGGCTAAGCTTAGGGGTGAAGCACTCGATCATGTATTGTTGCATGGTCCTCCCGGCCTGGGAAAAACTACGCTCAGCAATATAATTGCCAATGAGTTAGGGTCGCAACTGAAAGTTACTTCAGGTCCGGTATTGGACAAGCCCGGAGATCTGGCCGGATTACTTACAAATCTGGAACCCGGTGATGTTTTGTTTATTGATGAGATTCACAGGCTCAATACTGTCGTAGAGGAATATTTGTATTCGGCGATGGAAGATTACCGCATTGATATTATGATAGATTCCGGGCCAAATGCAAGAAGTGTGCAGTTGACACTGAATCCTTTTACATTGGTAGGTGCGACTACCCGACAGGGTCTGTTAAGTGCGCCGATGCGTGCACGATTTGGGATTACATTTCTACTGGATTATTATGATGTTGCTACCTTGCAGACGATAATAAAGCGTGCTGCCGGCATATTAAAAGTAGAAGCAGAAGCGGAAGGTATACAGGAGATTGCTCGCAGAAGCCGGGGGACACCACGTATAGCCCATGCTTTACTTCGCAGGGTAAGAGATTTTGCTCAAATCAAAGGAAAGGGTATTATCACAAAAGATATTGCCCAAATGGCCCTGAATGCATTGAATGTAGATGAGTTTGGACTGGATGAAATGGATAACCGAATCCTGCGCTGCATCATCGAGAAATTCAGTGGTGGTCCGGTAGGAATCAGTACGATCAGTACTTCAGTTGGTGAGGAGAGTGGTACACTAGAAGAGGTCTATGAGCCCTTCCTGATCATGGAAGGATTTATACAACGTACACCCAGAGGAAGAATCGTGACAGACAGAGCCTATACACATTTAGGAATCAGAAAGCCATTTTCATCGCAACAGTCGCTGGATTTCTGATACTTATTGGATAGAGCTAAAAACGTAAAGCCAGCCCTAATCCATTTTGATTAGAAATCATATTCAGGCTTCCACATCTGCCATCATTCACACATCCACGAACCCGATTCAATTTAATTGAATTGATTATCGTCATAGCTGCTCCGGTCGTCATGGCTGCTGTGCCTAATAGGGTCACTCCACCACCAACAATGGCCAATACCGGATTTGGATCCTCGGCGAAATATCTTTCACCATTTGCATCTTTTTTGACAAAAGAAAAAGCAAACATACTTAATCCACCAACGCCTACAACCGCACCTCCGGTCAGTAGTCCGATTCCTATATTCTTGTTCCTTTGATAGTTTTTAATTTCAAAATCGGGCATTTTACCCATCACACCACAGCAGTCGTCCGGGCCATTGATTATCATCGGAGGTAGATATTGTTTATGACATTGAGGAGGGGAACATTTGTTTGATCCATGTCTTAAAGAATTGTTTGAATGATTTTTACAGCCACTATTCATACACTGCCCGTCACAGTTTTGTTCACTATGATTACATCCGTTGTTGTCATTGTTTTCTTCTGAAATGAAATTTTTAAATACCTGACCCATCATGTGATCGAGCATATACAATGTGCTGTCATTTAAAGCATTTTGTAGTGCTCTGAGCTTTAAACGGAGAGTCGAAGTATCTCCTTGAAGAGCAGTTCTTAAGGTACTATCCGCTATTTTAAGCATTTGATTTAATTCATTCTCTGTAAATATCGGGTGGTCATCATGAACTGTCGCTTGTGGAGAATATATCTCAACTGTATCATAGGTCACGTTTCCTTTATTATCGCGGGATTCAACCACTGTCGTTTGATTTGCTGGTGGGTATTTATTGTCTTTTCTCAACTCATACTTTGCAGATTCAGTTATGATGGTGTCATAAGTCACTTTGCCGGCTTTGTCAATGTTTTTGGTGACAGTGTATTTACGACTTATTACAGGTGCAGAATTGTCTTGAGCCTGTAATGAAGGAATTAATAAGGTAAAAAGGAAAAGTACGGAAAAATGCTTTTTCATGATGTTAATTATTTTAAGCTTTTGCACTTGGTGTGCTGAAATTCATTGGTGTTACCGGTGGGGCTTCCAAATCCTGAATCGGGCCAAAATTATGTTCAAACTTATTGATATTGTCACCCAAAGCCATTAATAAGCGCTTCGCATGCTGGGGAGTCATGACAATTCGAGATTTGACTTTTGCTTTGGGGACATTAGGCATCAGACGGATAAAATCAACGACAAACTCACTGTGAGAATGACTGATAATTGCTAAATTTGAGTAAACGCCTTCTGCTACCTCTTCACTTAATTCGATGTTCAACTGGTTTTCTTGTTTCTCTGCCATAATAATTTCTTATTGGAAAAATTGGTTAAATTAATATTAAAACTTTTTGCTTTAAACTATTTACTGAAAAAACAATCCTAATATTGTATGATAGTTAAGCAATTTTATTTCAACAATAGTTTCAATGGTTAAACACTTTTACATTTTAGTACTAACGCTGATTTCGATGGTATTGTTTTTCAATATAGCTGGAGCAAAGGTGGAAAATAATATCGATTCAAGCCAATTTAAAGTACTAATTTTTACTTCTGAGACATGTCCGATTTGTCAGCAAATGACACCCAATTTACGGTCAGTTATCGAAAAGTATAAGTCTGAAAATGTAAATTTTGAGCTAATTTTCCCTAATCCCGGATATTCTACACAGATCACAGTAAGTGAGTATAAATCAAAATACAAATTAGATTGTGCTTCTTATATTGATTCGGGACGAAAACTCACAAAAAAATATGAAATAAAAATTACGCCTGAGATAATTTTTGTGGATCAGATAAATAATAGAATTTTGTACAGGGGAAAGTTAGATAACCAGTACGAAGGCTTAGGTAAAAGACGACAGATTATTACTGAACATTATCTGGATGATGCATTGAGTCAGGCATTAAAAGGGCAAGAAGTTAAAATGCAATTTACTGAACCAATAGGTTGTTTTATCGCAAACGAATAAATATTATTAAATGAAACGATTATTCATTCTGTTTTTTATTGTATTGGCAGTACAATATGGAAATTCACAGCAGGTGACCTATGCTGAGCAAATAGCACCAATTATTTATAAGCATTGTGCTACGTGTCATCGTAGTGGAGAGATTGCTCCATTTCCCCTGGCAAATTATGCCGAAGTCAAGAGCCATGGCTCATTAATTAAATATGTCACCGGGATCGAATATATGCCACCCTGGAAACCACAAAAGCACTTACGGGAATACAGAAATCAAAATTTTCTGAGTGCGGATGAAATAGCCCAAATCGCTCAGTGGGTTGATGGTGGTATGCCGCGTGGTGATATTTCAAAGGAGCCACCTTTCCCTGTGTTCCCTTCCGGATCACAGATAGGTCATCCGGATTTAGTAGTGTCCTTTGCAAAAAAATATTTACATAAAGGGAATGGAGTAGATGAGTACCGTTATTTTGTCATACCGACAAACCTTACTGAAGATAAGTATTTGGTAGGGCTGGAAGTAAGGCCTGGTAATACGAAAGTAGTCCATCATACTTTGATCTGGGCTGATTCCACCTCCACCTCCCGGGATGCGGATGCTGCAACTCCTGAGTATGGTTTTGAAGGATCCGGGTCAGCAGTTGCAGGCCAACTTAATAATCAATTACCTGGATATGTCCCCGGTCAGAAGCCAATATTGTTTACCGATGGATTAGCAATGAGAATACCTAAAGGCTCGGATCTGTTGCTGCAAATGCATTATGCACCATCTGCGACCGATGAGTGGGATAGTACAAGCATCAACCTCTTCTTTGCAAAGACACCTCCTACACGTCGGGTAGAATCTTATGTCATGCTTCCCATACCTGGTGTACTCCAGAATGATGTCTTTATCATTCCACCGAATCAGGTAAAGCAGTTTCATGGAAAGATAACGCTCCCATTTGATGTGACATTTTTAGGTCTTGCTCCGCATTGTCATTTGCTGGGGAAAGATTGGCAGGTGTACGCCATCTTACCGGATGGTACGAGATTAGATGCGATAAATATTAATACATGGGATTTTAACTGGCAGGGTTCTTACTATTTTAAGAAACCATTAATTTTACCCCGAGGTACGGAAATACATGCGTTAGCGACTTACGACAATACGACAGATAATCCAAACAATCCTAATAATCCACCGAAGATCATTTCCTGGGGAGAGAAGACCAGTGATGAAATGTATTATCTGCCTTTAGTGTATATGCAATATAAGCCTGGTGACGAAAATTTGTATTTTGATGATATCGCACAAAATAATCAGGCCAGTGATGAATTTGCTAAGGATAAACTCTATCCTGTTTACCCTAATCCGGCTTCCACTGCAATTAATATACCGTTTACATTGTCCAGACCTGGCAAGGTTTCATTGGAGGTTTATGATATAACAGGCAAGCTGTGCATAACTAATATGGCCCGACAGTGGACAGTTAATGGAATGCACAATGTAAGTGTGAATATAAACCAGATACCAAAAGGTGAATATACAGTTAAACTTACAACTGAACATTCTTCATTTGTGGGTAAATTTATAAAGCAATAATTTTAAGAATGACATTTAAAAGATTTTTGTTAGTGCTGGTTTTGTTTTGGGGCATTGAATCTGGTTATACTCAGGTCCAACTGACTTCTAATTCGTTTCCGGTGCCTGGTACTGTGGTCGGGTTGTTGAATACCGGTCAGATCAAAGGTTCTGAATTGGATAAATCCGGAGATAATCAAGTTTGGGATTTCAGTAATCGAACAGGGAATGTTAGGCGAAAACTCACATATAGCGCTACCGGAAGTTCAAGCAACCAAATCCCGAATGCCAATCTGGTCGAGAAAAATGAATTGGGTATTGATGTGTATTATGATGCAGATCCGGCAAGTGGCTTATTCAGAGCAGGTTGGGTGTTGCCAAATCCGCTTACCGGTGCCAGTACACCGGTGATAATTAATCCCATGCTTCGAAGCATAGATTTGCAGTATGGTGGAGGAGTGCAAACTTATAAAGTTGCAGGAGCTATGCCCATACCTAAGAATAACATTCCCGACAGCATAAAAAACCAGTTTCCGATCGAGCCAGATTCTATTGTACTATTTATAAATGTTACACAGACTTATGCTCATTCAGCCAGTGGTAAATTAAGTGCACCTGATCTCACTGCAAATGTGGTAGCAATAAATGAAGAGCTAACAACAAGTTACACGCTAAAAGTCCTGGTGCCTATTTTTGGATGGCAGGATGTGACATCCTTTGTCCCGGGTTTGGCTGATGCAGGCTCTGTTACTAAAACTATTTCATTTTGGTCACCGGATTATAAAGGCCTGGTCGCGCTGGCTACTTCTATAGAAAATAGTGAAAACTATAATCTCGAACTGCGATCAAAACCCGATGCTTCCGTTGACCAGAGGCAGCTTGATTTGAATAGTATTGTTGAGGTGTTCCCTAATCCGGGCATTGATTCCTGGGTATTTAGCCTAAAAGATAATCAGGTTAAAATCAATAATGTCAGAATAATAGATCTGACAGGAAAGTGCTTTTATCAGGAAGCTAAATTACCTCAGCGAGTGACAATCCACAATTGGCCTGCAGGCATGTATATTATTCAGGTATCCACAGACAATGGTCAGGTTTATTTCAGCAAGGTAAGTAAAACCTGATCCAGTGATATAATTTGCTTTGTGTTACCTTTGTGCTGATTATGGATGGTTATTTACAATGGAATTGGCACGAGTTTCTTGCCGTATTTGTTTCGTTATTTGCTGTGATTGATATCATGGGATCTATTCCGGTATTAATCACGCTTAAAGAAAAAATGGGTCATATACGCAGTGCAGCAGTGACTATTATTTCCGGCTCATTGATGATACTTTTCTTTTTTGTGGGCAGACCTTTTTTAAAACTTTTTAGCATAAGTGAGTACTCTTTTGCTGTAGGTGGCAGTATCGTAATGTTTTTAATAGGTTTGGAAATGATCCTGGGTTGGGAAATCTTTAAAGGTGATGAAAATCCAAAGACCGGAACATTGGTGCCGATTGCATTTCCCCTCATTGCTGGTACGGGCACATTGACGACAATCATGTCATTGAAAGCTACTTTTGAGACCAGCCAGAAAAATGAACTGATTATTTTAGTTGCCATTATAGCTAATTTAATTTTGATCTATATAGTGTTAAAGTCGTTGAAAGTGATCCACAGGGCACTTGGGCACTCAGGCCTGATAGCAATACGCAAATTTTTTGGTGTCATTTTGCTGGCTATTGCTGTTCAGATTTTCGTTCAGAATATTGTCAAGGTAGGTATGTAATATTTCCTTGTTGATTTTACTATTTTTGCGATTTATTCGTTCTTAAGAAGTAAAGCAAATTAATGTCGATAGAAGTAGAGTCCCTTACCAAAGTATATGGCAGCCAGAAAGCAATTGATGGGCTGACATTTAATGTACAAAAGGGTGATATTTTGGGATTTCTGGGCCCAAATGGTGCGGGAAAGACTACTACAATGAAAATTTTGACTTGTTTTATGCCCCAGAGTACCGGTTCAGCAAAGATTTGTGGTATTGATACCCGGGAAGACTCACTGGCTGTGCGTAAACGGATAGGATACTTACCCGAGAGTAACCCGCTGTATAAGGAAATGTATATCAAAGAGTATCTGTCTTATATTGCCCGGATTTATGGTCTGAAAAATATCAAAAACCGAGTAGCCGAGATGATTGATATTACCGGTCTGGGAAGGGAACAGAATAAGAAGATTAGTGAGATATCTAAAGGGTACAAACAGCGAGTAGGACTGGCACAAGCTATGATCCACGATCCGGATGTGTTGATCATGGATGAGCCGACATCGGGTCTGGATCCTAATCAATTGGTCGAAATTCGTCAGGTTATCCGTGATATAGGTAAGGATAAAGCAGTAATTCTGTCGTCACACATCATGCAGGAAGTAGAAGCACTGTGCAACAGAGTCATCATTATCAATCAGGGTAAAAAAATAATTGATGATAAAATCAATGCTTTGGCGAATGTCCTGCGTGGTGAACAGATCATCTCTATTGAGTTTGTTAATGCCCCTACAGACATAGATAAAGTATTTGGTTCCAATAATTCGATTATCCGAATTGAGAAAACGGGTAAGAATACAGTAGATATTTACGCTGATAAAAAGTCAGATATTCGTGAGCAGATATTCGATACTGCAGTGCGAAATAATTTGAAAATTATAGGTATGAGTCAGAATCAAGCCTCAGTAGAAGAAGTTTTTCATCAGTTGACCATTGCGAATTAATATGTGGACAATTACCAGAAAAGAGATAAGCTCATTTTTTACCAATATTGGCGGTTTTATTGTAATCGGTTTGTTTCTGTTAGTGATCGGACTATTACTATTTTTCTTCCCGGACCTAAGTATTCTGTCCTCTAACTATGCCTCCCTGGACTCACTTTTCCTGATCGCCCCGGCAATATTTACATTTTTAATTCCAGCGATTACCATGCGTACATTTTCTGAAGAATACCAGACTGGAACCATTGAATTGCTGACAACAAAGCCTTTGACTGAATTTGCCATTGTCTCTGGTAAGTTCATCGCAGGAGTAACCATTGTATTATTGGCCTTATTGCCGACACTAATCTATTTTTATTCAGTATATCAGTTGGGTTCACCGAAGGGTAATCTCGATATTGGTGGGACCATAGGTTCATATATCGGTTTGGTATTATTGTCAGCGACCTTTGTTTCCATTGGTTTGTTTGCCAGTACATTAACCAATAGCCAGGTTGTTGCCTTCATTTTGGGTGCATTTCTATGCTTTGTGGTGCAATGGTTTTTTTATTTATTCAGTAAACTTCCGGTTTTCACAGGCAATTTGGACTATGTGATTCAGAAATTAGGAGCAGATTTTCATTATAACCGGATAAGTAAGGGCTTGATTGATTCCCGTGATGTGATTTATTTTGCTTCAGTCATTTTTTTATTTCTGACCCTGGCACAATACTCAATACAAAAAAGAAAAATCTGACAAGCCTTGCATACAAACAAGAAAAATAAAGCGAAGAAACAAGCTACGGGGCACGGCATTAACTTTTTACAGTTAGTCCTGATATGTCTGATAATCCTTGCTGTAAATATCGTCAGTGAGTATGTTTATACCCGCATTGATTTGACAGAAGAGAAAAGATATACACTTACTCCTGAAACTGTCAGGATGCTGCGGGGAATGAAAGACAATGTGTATATCGAAGTCTTGTTGGATGGGAAATTTCCAGCCGGATTTAAGCGATTGCAGGAAGCCATAAAAGATAAACTGGATCAGTTTCGCAATGAAACTCCCTTTATACAATACGCTTTCAAGGACCCGCTGGATGTTAAATCCGTTGATGAAAAGAATGATCGTATCAAGACAATGGCTGAGCAGGGAATTAAACCTGTCAATCTAAAAGTATTCGATGATGATGAACAGTCAGAGCGGATTATTTATCCCTATGCTGTGGTAAAGTTTGGCTCACATACGATACCTGTTAATTTGCTTGAAAATAATATTGCAGGGTTTAGTGATGAAGAGGTATTAAATCAATCAATCAATCTGTTGGAATACAAACTGGCGGATGCGATTAATAAGATATTCAGATCTGAGAAACCTACGATAATGATTACCCGTGGGCATGGTGAGACGAAACCGATCGAAATGCAGGATTTCCTGAATACTTTGAATCCGTATTATGACATACGATTTATGGATCTGGATAGTATGTACAAGGTACCTGAAGAGATCAAATTACTTATAATGCCTAATCCTACTGAACCCTATAATGAGAAAGCCAAGTTTGTCCTGGATCAATATATTATGCGTGGAGGCAATACTATGTTTCTGGTCAATAAGGTAAAAGTGGATATGGATAGTCTCCGCCGGAAAACGAACGATTTTGTCCCTATCGAAAATAATGTAAATCTGGATGACTTATTTTTCAAATATGGTTTTAGGATTCAACCTAATTTAATATTAGATCTGGAGTGTAGTCCGATACCTTTGGCTGTAGGGAAATTGGGCACTGGTTCTCAGATGGAAATGTTTCCATGGTATTATGCTCCATTGTTGAAAGGAGGTTCATCAAATCCAATCGTTAAGAACATCGACAGAGTAAACGTGTATTTTCCGAATACAATTGATACTATCCGGACAAAGACTCCCATTAAAAAGACGGACCTTCTGGTCTCATCTCAGTATAGTCGGGTGCAATTTATTCCTGTCCGAATCAATTTCGAGATTCTCCGGTACAAACCTGATCCCAGTCAGTTCAATAAGTCTGCATTACCAGCAGCAGTACTCCTTGAAGGGCCGTTTACTTCGCTTTATGAAAACCGGGTAAGTGATGAAATGAAAAAAACATTACAGGAGATTAAAGCTGACTTTGTGCCGGAAGGAAAACCGGCAAAAATTATAGCTGTATCCTATGGTAAACTATTGAATAATCTCTATAAACCCGGAAGTACAGAATACATGCCTATCGGATATAATACGTTTGACAAACAGCTTTATGGTAACCGGGATTTTGTGATGAATGCCATCGAATATATGCTGGATGATAAAGGAATCCTGAATGCCAGAGCCAAGGAAGTTAAGTTGCGTTTGTTGGATAAAGTGCAGATAAAAGAGCATAAAGGTTATTGGCAGTTTTTAAATCTTGGATTGCCCTTAATTTTATTAGGTACAACTGCTGGTCTTTTTATTTGGTACCGTCGTAGAAAGTATTCGAAATAGAGATATAGTATGAATAGAAAGACGATTTATTTATTATTGGTTTTAATAGTTGCGCTGGTCGCCGGATACCTTTTATACCAGAAAAATAATAATATGGAGACTGGCGTAAGCAGTAGCCGGGATTTTAAAGTAACTGATATTAACTCAGTTGGGAAAATATTTGTGACAGACAAGAACAATTCCAAACTGGAATTAGATCGTAAAGGAGACCAGTGGATAATGGATGGTAAGTACATAGCAGATAAGCAATTTATGGAATACCTGCTTTTGACCATTCAAAAGGTTGAAGTTAAGAATCTGGTACCAAAAGCTGCAATTCCCGGTGTGATGAAAGATATCGCAGTGAAAGGGATCAAAGTAGAGTTATATAACCTCCAGGGGAGAAAGATCAAAGACTATTATATCGGAAGTGAATCACAGATAGGCTATGCTAATTATATGGTATTGGATGGGTATAATATCCCTTATGCCGTGGGTATTCCAAATTTTGATGGATCAGTACGGGAGCGCTACTGGCCTTTATTTAAGGATAATGTGATCAGTAGGAAAATATTAAGTTTTCCTCCAAATTCTATAAAATATGTGCAGATAGATTATCCGAGAAACAGAAATGAATCATTTTCACTGCGAGTACAATCCGGACAGCAATATGATATCCAACCACTGAATTCTACCACTCATCACATTGATAAACCTGTCAAGAGAAATGAAGCAGAAGCATTTTTATTTGCGCTTGAAGATGTACAAGCTGCAAGTGTATTTACTGAAGATAAACTTCCCACAGACACATTGATTTCGGATATACCCTTTGCTAAATTACAGATTGTTACACATAAATCAGATACGACTAATCTGACTATCTATCCGATTATTATGACTGATGATGAGCGAAAGGGGATCAGCTTGCAGAATAAGCCTTTCAGTTATTTCATCAATAAGGACAATCGCTTGTATTATTCCGGTCAGGTAAGACCTTTAGAAAAGATATTTTTCGGATATTCATTCTTTTATTAATATTCGGAATGAAATATGAAACGTATTCCTGTCTTACTTTGTATGATTGTCCTGATGCTGGGTTATAGCGCTGTAAGTTATGATCGGGATTGGGGCTTTTTTGGACACAGGACGATTAATCGTTTAGCTGTATTTACTTTGCCTGATGAGATGTTTCCATTATTTAAGACGAATATTGATTTTATCACTGATCATGCTGTCGATCCGGATAAACGGAGATATGCTTTCCGATTAGAAGCTTCCCGGCATTTTATGGATATGGATATGTACAAAAGCCGTTGCTTCCCGGCTACCATGACTGAAGGATTTGCGAGCTATGGGATATTAAAATTCTACAGAGGTACAGACTCACTGTTGATACATGTCATGGATTCAACCTGGTGTAGCTCATCTGATTTAGCTACTGTTGATGCCGGCGGAAAGTATTATTATTTTCCAAAAGCACAAATCAGACATATATATGGTTTTAATATCAGTCCCGCGTATTACAACGAGAAATATGTGATTAATCCGGATTCTTTTCGAGTATTCGCACAAGCTTTCCAGTTCAAACCTGACAGAGTAGAATACACAGATAACTTTACTATACATGGAATCGTACCCTATTATGTTGCGCATTTGTTTGATAAGTTGGTTACCGCATTCATTGTCAGAGATCCTGAGAAAATAATCAATATAGCCACTAACCTCGGGCATTATATAGCCGATGCACATGTGCCTCTTCATGCATGTAGCAATTATAATGGGCAGAAGACCGATCAGTATGGGATTCATGCATTTTGGGAGAGCCGGATTCCTGAATTATTTGCTGATGAACAATATGATTATCTGGTAGGTAAGAGCCATTATATACCTGATATAAACAGTTATATCCGGAATGTTATTCAGCGTAGTGCCCAACTCTCAGATTCTGTGCTTACGATAGAGCGTGTGCTTAAGCGTAAGTATCCGGCAGATAAACAATTATGCTATGAGGAGCGATCGGGTAAATATATCTGGACTCAATGCCGGGATTTTGCTGCATCATATCAGGATGCGATGCAAGGTATGGTCGAGAGCAGAATGCGCGAATCAATTTCAGGAGTTGGCTCAGTTTGGTATTCCGCCTGGGTCAAGGCAGGTAAGCCGGATCTGGATTTCTCAAAAGATATAAAAGTTCAGTGGATGGTTGATTCAACTGTGATAAAAGGTGAACAAATCAGAGAATCCGGAGGCAGTGGCGAAGGACGGGGGCATGAATAGCATCAACAGAGTATAGCTTCAATCAATTTTTGAAACAAGTCCGATTAAGACTTTACTCAGTAGTTCATCTACTTTGCCTGCATTTTCTACCACATGCTCCACAGTAGTAAATTCAGGATTGTCCGGAGTACATTGATTCGTTACCACGCTAATAGCAGCACAATTTAACTGTAACTGACGTGCAGTGATGATTTCCGGGACGGTACTCATGCCAATTAAATCTCCACCGACCAAACGAAACATTTTTTGTTCTGCAGGTGTCTCCATTT
>Ga0138256_10004192_pt1 | contig 15336 bp, 13 predicted proteins | sample KNB2016incub_MG_FD_105486 | JGI IMG/M metagenome (GOLD analysis project Ga0138256, IMG submission 105486) | Active sludge microbial communities from wastewater in Klosterneuburg, Austria - KNB2014incub_MG | ecosystem: Engineered > WWTP > Activated sludge > Unclassified | place: Austria... | reverse complement strand
CCGCCCCCCTTGTTCTCGACGACGACGGGTTGCCCGAGGATCTGCGACAGCGGCTGCTGCACGTGGCGCGCGATCTGGTCGGTCGTGCCCCCCGGGGGAAACGGCACGACGAGCTTCACGGTCTGGGTGGGCCATGCCTGGCCGTGCGCCGCAAGCGATGCCGTCGCGACCGCGAGCGCGGCCAGCCCGCGCAGGACGAAGTTTTTCATGCCGGTTCTCCTCTCATTGTCGTTGTCGTGCCATCCAGGTAGCCAGCCCGCCGGACCGAAAGTAGCGACATAATCGACTGCAAGTCAATCGCACCCGTAGACTGGCCCCCATGCTTCCCGGCGACATCCCCGCGCTCCACCCCCCCGGGCTCCCGGCCATCGAGGCCGAGGACCGCGCCTGGTCGTACGGCGAGCTCGACCACCTCGCCAACCGGTTCGCGCGCCACTTCCTCGCCGCGGGCCTCGCCCGCGGCGACCGCGCGAGCCTCCTCATGGGCAGCGACGGGTGGCTCGCGGGTGCCTACTTCGGCGCCTTTCGCGCGGGCGTGGTCGCCAACCCGGTCAACAACCGCCTCACGCCCGAGGAGATCGCGTACATCCTGGAGCACGCCGGCAGCCGCTGCCTGGTGTTCTCGGAGGAGTACGCGGCGGTGGTGGCAAAGACCCTGCCCCTGCTGAAGGACCCGCCCGCGGTGCTCGCCATCGCCTCGGGGTCCGGGAACGCGGCACTCGCCGGCTTGCCCGATGCGCCGGTCGACGCCGCGGCCCCGGAGCCCGGCGACGGTGCCCTCCTCATCTACACGTCGGGGACCACGGGCAAGCCCAAGGGGGTGCTCCTCACCCTGGCCAACGTGATGGCGGGCATCGGGTACGTGGCCGGCGCCTTCGAGATGAAGCCGGGAGCGCGCACGCTGTGCGTCATGCCGCTCTTCCACACCAACGGGCTCATGTTCAGCACGTTGCCGTTCCTGCTCACCGGAGGCACGGTAGTGCTCAAGAAGCGATTCAGCGCGAGCAACTTCTGGAACCAGTGCCGCGAGGCGCGGGTTTCCACCACCAGCGTCTCGCCGACCATTCTCGCGATGCTGCTCGAGCACGCCGACGGCGCGCCGCCCGCGAGCGACATCCGCCTCGACTACATCAAGGTCGCCTCCGCCCCCACCCCGGTCGAGCTCGCGCAGCGCTTCGAGGAGCGCTTCGGGGCGGGGTTGCTGCTCGAGACGTACGGGCTCACCGAAACCACGGCGATCAACGTGATGAACCCCCTGCGCGGCCCGCGCAAGCACGGCTCCATCGGCCGGGCCCTCGCGCCCCAGGAGGCGCGCATCGTGGACGAGGTACGCAACGCGCTGCCGCCCGGCGAGGCGGGCGAGATCGAGATCCGCGGCGCCACCGTGATGCGCGGGTACTTCCGCGATCCGGAAAACACGGCCCGCGCCCTGCAACCCGACGGCTGGCTGCGCACCGGCGACGTGGCGCGCATGGACGAGGAGGGCTACATCTTCATCGTCGGTCGCTCCAAGGAGATGATCCTCAGGGGCGGCGAGAACATTTCCCCCCTCGAGATCGAGGAGGTGGTTGCGAGACACCCCGCGGTGCGCGAGGCTGCCGCGGTGGGCGTTCCCGACCGCATCTGGGGAGAGACCGTGGGACTGTGCGTGGTGGTTCGCGCGCCGGTGGGCGAGGAAGAACTGCTCGCGTTCTGCCGCGCGCACCTCTCGGCCTTCAAGGTCCCGCAGCGCGTGGTGTTCGTGGATGAATTGCCTCGAAACGCAGTCGGAAAGGTCACGCGCAACGCCCTGCGAGGCGCCTTCCCGGGGGAGAGCCCGTCGCCATGAAAGTCAGCACCGACTTCGGGGAGCGCAAGGTCGACATCGAGGTGCCGGACTCGGCCACGGTGGTGGAATTCGCCGACCCGCCGCTCCTTTCCGATCCGCAGGCCGCGGTTCGCAAGGCCCTGGCCGAGCCCCTGGGCCTGCCCCCCCTCGCCGAGCAGGCGAAGCCCGGCATGCGGGTGGCGATCGGCTTCGACGACATCACCCGCCCCGGCATGCCCCCGAAGCTCGTGCTGCCACGGATCGTCGAGGAGCTGGAGCGCGCCGGGGTGGACCATCGCGACATCGTGTTCATCAACGCCTGCAGCAACCACCGAAAGAACACCCGCTCGGAGCTCGCCAGCCACCTCGGCCCGGAGATCTTCAACCGCTTCAACCCGCTCGGCGCCATCCGCAACCACGACTGCGACGATCCCGCCGGGCTGCGTGCCTTCGGTCACACCGCGAGCGGGCGCTACGTCGAGCACAACCGCGACTTCATCGACGCCGACCTGCAGGTCTACCAGGGCAACGTCTCCGCCCAGGCGTGGAAGGGCTACACCGGCACGGGGGCGATCATCGGCCTCGCATCGACCCGGAGCATCGCCTCGCACCACAGCTTCAGCACGGTGCCCGACCCGCGGAAGAAGATGGAACACCAGAAGGCAGCGGGCGCGAAGCTGCCCGGCATGAAGCCGGAGATGACGGCGGTTCTCGAGGAGGCGACCGGGAAGAAGATCTTCTACGTGAACGCGGTCACCGGCATGGGCGGCAGGCCGGCCGCGTTCTTCGCGGGGCACGCGGGCGCGGTCACCGCGCCCGCCTGGGAACTCGCCGGGCGCTGCTTCACGAAGGAGGTGCCCCAGGCCGACGTGCTGGTCGTAGGGCTGGGCGCCGCGTACTCCTACGGCTCGTCGGAGAACGCGCTCATCGCCGCGGTGGGCGCGCTGGTCCCGCCCCGCTACAGCCCCGACCTTCCCGTGCTGCGCGAAGGCGGCGTGGTGATCGCGCTCTCGCCCAGCAGCGGCTGGATCGACCCCGACCGGTATCCGTCCTACCAGCGCCTGATAGACCTCTACGACCGCCACCACGACATCCGCGCGCTGGTAGACCACGAGGAGACCTTCCATGGCGATCCGGTGCTCATGCAGAAGTACCGGCACGGCTTCGGCTACCCGGCGCTGCACGCGTTCTGGATCTTCTACGAATTCGAGTACGCGCTGAGGCGCGCGGGCGCCGTGATCATGGCGGGGACACGCAACCCCGGCGCCTTCCGGCGGCTGGGTCTGCAGACCGCCCCCGACTTCGACGCCGCGTGGAAGGCCGCGCGCCGTTACGTGGGCGACAACCCCGCCACGGTGGTGGCGCCCACCTTCTGGAGCCGGCCGCGCATCAAGTTCTCGGTCAAGGCGTGATCCGGCAAGCCCGTATCCACCTCGATCCCGTGCGCGTCGACGCGGCCCGGCGCCCTGCGGCCTAGCGAAGCGCGACCTTCGCGTCGCTCTCGAACCGGCCCTGCGGATCCAGCGCCCGGAGCGCCGCCGACTCCCGCGCGGTGGGCGCGGCCGTGGGCACGGCTCCGTCCGCGTCGAACGCGAACCCGGTGCGTTCCCTCACTTCTTCCAACGAGGCCTCCGGATGCCACGACTGGAGGGCAAGCCTGCCATCGCGCTTCACGAACACCGCCACGGGCGTCACCACGCCGTGCATGCCGCCTGCCGCGGTGACGAAGTCGAGCTTGCCGACCAGCGCGCGCTTCGAATGCTCGGTCCGCCAGGTGACGGCACGGCGCGCCGTGGGCAGCATCACAGCGCCCCCGCCGCCGCCGGGAAGGCGCACCTTGGGGCGGTGCCAGTCACCGATCACCGAAACGTTGGTGCGCCCGAGCCCGTCGACCTGCGCCGCGCCCAGGAAGCACAGGTCCATGCCGCCGCGCGTGCACAGGTCGTAGAAGTCCTCGTTGGCGAAGATCGCGGCGGAGCCCTCGGAGAGCACCGGGTCGGAACTGGAGATCGGGATCCTCGAGGGCGTGGGCTGCACGCCGCCGGCCACGTTGATCCAGGTGAACCCGAAGTCGTACGCGCGCTTGGCCAGGAGGCAGGCGAGCATCGGGGGGGTGGAGTTCACCCCGCTGAAGGTCACTTCCCCGGGCCGGATGAAGCGCGCGAGGTTGGTGACGATGTAGGAGAACCCCGTCCAGGCCTCAGGCATGCGCGGCCTCGGCGGTCTCGGGCGATTCGGCCATGTGCTCCGCGAGCGAGCCGGCCGTGTCCATGTAGCGCTCGACCGCCGGGTAGTCCACCTCGTAGAGCGGCCAGCACGAGCCCGGCCACGCGCCGCGGGGAACCACCGCGACGGCCTCCACCATGAAGCCCGGCACCAGGGTGAGTTCCGGGCGCTCGCGGAAGGACTCGAGCGGCTCCAGCTTCTCCGCCACGACGAAGACGCGCCGTGCCGCGCGCGTCATGATGCGGTCCCAGTTGAACGTGCCGTAGATGCGCGTGTCTCCCTCGGGACTCGCCTCGTTGGCGTGGATCACGGCGATGTCGGGACGGATCGCGGGGATCACCCACACGTCCCGGCCCGAGCCGTACGGGTCGCGCACCGACGCCCATTGGTTGAGCGCCGCGAGATCCGAGCCGTGCACGCCGCCCACGGGCTGGAACGGAATGCCGAAGGCAGCGGCGCGCAGCCCGGCGGTGAGCGTCATGCACGCGTGCTCCTCGAGCACGATCTCGCCCTTCTCGACCGCGCGCCGGTACCAGGGCGCGAGGCCGAAGTTGCCCTCCATGGCGACGATGCCCGCGCGCGCCTTGCCCACGCACCCGGCGCGGCAGAGGATGTCGAGGTCATAGCCCGGGCTCTGCTTGACGATCTCGAGGTTGCGGCGCCCCTGGCGGATCAGCTCGCGCACGAAGGCGAAGGGCCCGCGGTGCAGGAAGCTGCCGCCCAGGGCGAGGCTGGCACCGTCGGTGACGCGGGCGGCCATTTCGGCCAGGGAGACGATCTTCGGGGAGGTCACGGTCATTCCCCGGTTGCCGGCTTCCCGGTGCCGGGCACCTCGCCGTCGGGCTGGCCGGGCGCGAGCGTCTCCAGTACCTCGAGTCCCTTCACGGGCGTCTTGTCCATCGCGAACCCTCGCCGTCCCAGGATGCAGGACACAGGATTGGCATTCTAGGGCTTTCGGGCCCCGGGCGAAGGCACTCTCGAGGCCCTAGGCCGGCGCCCGGGTCCACGCACTCGGGCGGTACTGCAGGGCCTCGGCCACGTCGCCCCTGCCCAGCTCCGTGCGCCGCTCGAGATCCGCAATCGTCCTCGCCACCTTGAGCACGCGGTGGAACGACCGCGCCGAAAGCGACAGGCGGGCGATGGCGTCGCGAAGGAGCTTGCGCGCCGCCGCGTCCGGCGCGCAGCGCCGCTCCAACTCGCCCGCGGCGACGAGCGCGTTGGGCCGGCCCTGGCGTTCGAGTTGCGTCTCGCGCGCCCACGTCACCCGTGCGCGCACCGCGGCCGAGTCTTCGCCGGGCGGCGCATCCGCGAGGTCGCCCTCTCGAAGCGCCGGAACCTCCACGTGCAGGTCGATGCGATCGAGGAGCGGCCCCGAGATCCGCCCGCGGTAGCGAAGCACCTGGTCCGGCGTGCAGGCGCACGCGCGCGTGGGGTGCCCGAGATGGCCGCAGGGGCAGGGGTTCATCGCGGCGACCAGCTGGAAGCGCGCGGGGAATTCCGCCTGGCGCGCCGCGCGGGAGATGACGATGCGGCCGGATTCGAGAGGCTCTCGCAGCACCTCGAGCACGCGGCGATCGTACTCGGGCAGCTCGTCCAGGAAGAGCACGCCGTGATGGGCGAGCGAGATCTCGCCGGGCCGCGGGGGAGAACCGCCGCCCACCAGCGCCACGGCGGAAGCGGTGTGGTGCGGCGCCCGCCAGGGCCGCTCGCCGAAGCGCGAAGGATCGAACCCCGCGGTGCCCAGGCTCAACACGGCGGCCGATTCGAGCGACTCGTCCGGCGTCATCGCGGGCAGGATGCCGGGCAGGCGCTGCGCGAGCATCGTCTTTCCCGTGCCCGGCGGTCCGCTGAACAGCACGCCGTGGCTGCCCGCCGCCGCGATCTCGAGCGCGCGCCTCGCCATCGCCTGCCCGTGCACGTCCGCCAGATCGGGCCATTCGCGCGAGGCGGCGCGGGGCGCGGGCTCCACGCGGTCGAGCCGTTCGTGCCCGGTGAGGTGCGCGCACACCGCGGCGAGCGATCTCGCCGGATGCAGGATGGCGCCGGGGACGAGAGCCGCCTCTCGCGCGCTCGATTCCGGCAGCACGAAGGCGCGGCCGTCGCGCCGGCAGGCGGCGGCCATCGCGAGCGCGCCCCGGATCGGGCGCAGCTCGCCGGAGAGCGCGAGCTCACCCGCGAATTCCAGTTCCGCGAGCGCCGCGGCAGGAACCTGGCCCGTGGCCACGAGGATGCCCAGGGCGATCGGAAGATCGAAGCGGCCGCTTTCCTTGGGCAGGTCCGCCGGCGCGAGGCTCACGGTGACGCGGCGCTGCGGGAAGTCGAAACCGGACGTGGCGAGCGCCGCGCGGACGCGATCGCGCGATTCCTTTACTTCCGTCTCGGCGAGGCCGACCACGTGGAAGGCCGGCAGGCCGTTGCCCACGTGCGCCTCGACGCGCACGAGCGGGGCCGCGAGGCCATCGAGGCCGCGCGTGAGCACGACGGCAAGGGACATGGTCCGGGAAGGGCGGGCGAGGGAAAGGCGAACGGGCGCCGATTCCTTTCCAACTGCCCGATGCCTTTCGCGGTTGACAGCCGCGGCCGCCGGATCGCTAGCGACGCGCGGGCCCCAGGAGTCCGCGACCCTGCACGGCACGGACGGCGCACCCTTCGCCGAGCTCGAACAGGAGCGGTCCGGTGCCCGCCGTCGCTCCGGTTCCCGGTGCGACGCTCACCTCGCACTTCGCGCCCGCGCGGCGCGCCGAGACCCGGCCCGTCACGCCGTTCTCGCCGGGAAGGACGACGTGCAGGCCCGGCTCCACCGCGGCCTCGTAGCCGAGCGCGCCCGTTGTCGTCGCCGCCGTGACGAGCCAGCGCCGGCCTCCCGTTTCGACCCGCCAGCCGTTCGCGCCGCGCAGGCCGGGCAGCGGCGCGACACGGACGTCGTGCCCGTCCTTGGGTCCCACGGCGATGAGATGGGCGGCACGCGCGTCGGCCGCCGGCATCCGCTGGCGCAGTTCGTTCACCGCGAAGCGCGCCGCGTCGCAATTGCCGCGCGCGTAGTTGCGGGTCTTGTCGAAGCAGGTGCCCGCCGGCTGGGCGCGCATGTCCGGCGTGGCGCCCGGCGCGTCGAGCACGCGGATCGCGAGCTTCGTGCCGCCGACCGCGCCTTCGTAGGACCCCTCGGCGATCCTGCCGAGCGAGGCGAGCGTGCGGAAGCGCAGGTGCATCTGGCTTCCCGGCGCCCGCCCCCGCGCACGATCGATCACGAGAAGCACCGCCGACTCGTCTCCGCTCGACGCCGCATGGGGCAGCCAGACGAAATCGCGCAGGGCGGGCACGACGTCGCTCGCCACCTCGCGGAAGCGGAACTGGTCCGAGTAGTCGCATCGCGCGAGAAGCTCGCCGCCGGCGAGCCGCACGCCCCACGCGAATCCCGTCGCGCGGCTCCAGTACCCCTGGCTGGGCAGGTAGTTGGGGGGCAGGTTGGCGGTGTCGATCGCCGGCGCGTTGCTCGTGAGGCTCGAGAGCGACCCGTAGGGCGAGGGATCGACGATCGCGTGGTCGTTGCCGCGGGAGAGCACGAAGTTGCCGGCGGCGGCCGGCATGTGGTCCACGTCGATCGTCTTCGAGCACTGGGCGACGAACCAGGTGGCCGAAGGCGCCCAGGAGCTGCGCGCGTAGAGGACCGACGTGCCCCGCGCGAGGAATTCGGTCGGCCTCGGCTCGCGGTCGTAGGGCACGGCCTCGACGCGCTCGGCCTCGGCGAGGGCCGGGAAGATCACGAACCCCGAGGCGCTCGTGCGCAGCCCCAGCCGCTCGATCTCGGCCTGCATCCATCCCTTCGCCTGCGGCGAGGCGCGGCCGGCGACGACGGCCGCGAGCGTCTCGAGGCGCGCGCCGATGTAGGGCGTAGTCGACTGCGTGTCGCCGCCGACGAACGTGTCCGCGCCGCCCGGCGTGCGCGCATGCAGGTGACGCAGCGCCACATCGTCGAGCCAGGCGTCGAGGGGACGGACGTCCACGCCGTACTTCGCGATCGCCCTCGCGGCGAGGGAATAGCTGGCGACGCTGAGCGGCGCGTACTGCCAGCCCTCGCCCCAGTCACCGCCCACGAGAAGGCCATCGCGCGCCGCGGGCAGCATCTCGCGTCCGAACATCTGGTCGACCACGAGCCGCCAGAAGCGCGTGCCTTCGGGGCCGGCTTCGCTTCCCTGCGCGATGGCGATCAGCGTCGCCGAGAAGAAGTAGCCCGCGTGGTAATTGTTTCCCGGGTGCCGTGCGCGATAGCCCTTCGCGGCGTACCAGTCGGTCCAGGCCTTGAAGCGCTGCCGCGCGCGGGCTCGGGTCGTCTCGTCGATGAGGCCCGCGCCGGCGAGCCAGTCGTAGGCGATGGCCGCGTAGGGGCCGTGCGCGCGGATCGCGTAGCCGCTGTCGCGCTGGACGGCCCGGTCGCCGCCTTGGCCGTCGCCGACTTCCTTGAGGTCATCGATGAGGGCCACGAAGTAGGTCTGCGCCATCTTCGCGTACCGCGTGTCGTCGGTCGCCTTCCAGGCGACGAGGCACGCCTGCAGGTGCTGGGCCCAGTCGAAACCCATGTAGATGTCGCGGCGGAAGTTCGACGGCGAGCGGGCAATCTCGTCGCACCGGCGCACGGCCGCGGCGACGGTCGTGCCGCTGCGGCCGGCGAGATCGCGCCACGCGGCGACGACGCGTTCGTCGAGGAAGAGCCGCGGATGCGGATCGGACGGCTCGGCCTGGGCGTGCGCCGTGGCGACCGGCAGCAGGGCGAACGCGGCCGCGGCCATCAGGCGGTGAAGGGGGGAATCGATCATCGGTCTTCCTCCTGTGGGCTTCCGGATCGCGCCCGGTACACGGCGCGCCGGCTAGCCGGCGCCGTTGCGCCACCAGGCCACGCGCCACTCGACGTCCTCGAACCGGAATCGCTCCCGCCCTTCGACCGGCATGGCGGCCAATTGGGGCTCGACGAGGGGAGCGGAAGGTTCGTAGTAGGAAACGATACAGGCCCGGCCCAGCGTGGACATGGTCTCGAGGACCCGGGCCATGTCCTTCACGTAGTAGAGCACCTCGAAGGCCGTGACGACATCGAAGCGGTTGCGCTGCGCGGCCCAGGGCTGCGCCAGGAGATCGCCCGAGGCGAACGACGCGCCGGGCAGGCGTTGTCGGGCCCGCCCGACGGCGGTCGGCGAAATGTCGATGCCGCTGAGCGAGCGGCAAAGCGGCGCCAGGTGCTCGCTCTGGTGCCCCTCGCCGCAACCGATCTCGAGGATCGAATCCACGCGCTCCGCGGGAGAGACGAGCGCACGGTGCAGGATGCGACTCGTCTCCTCGAACCGATAGCGCTCGCGATCCGACGCCATGTTCCAGGGGTCGTTCAGGCGATAGAGCAGCTCGAGTCGCAGGTGGGCGTCCGCCCGTTCCACGCCGCGCAGGTTGAGCCGGCGCCAACGGCGGCGGAAATAGGCGGCGAGGGCCTGCCGAATTCCGGTTTCGGGCGCGCCGTCGCTCACGGGCGAGTTCCGGCTACCAGTTGCGATTGAGCCATGTGCGAATCGGGTTTTCGAACAGGTAGAACGATGCGATGCCGGCGAGGAGCGCGCCGGCGAACGCGACGCCGGGCGGCATCGCCGCCTTGTACTGGAAGAACGGCTGCTGCCAGAGATAGATCGAGAACGACCAGATGCCGAGCAGCCTGAGCGGGCCGAAGGCGAGCGCCCGGCGCAGGCCGTCGCCCGTCTCGCGCAGGTGATTGACCGCGAAGGCGAGGAGCACGGGCGTGACGAACTCGGCGATGCCACCTTCCATCGAGCGCCAGTAGAAGGGCATCGCGGCGAGAAATGCGCACACGGGCATCCAGGGCTTCACGTACGGCGAGACGCGCTCGCGGACCAGCGAATAGCCCGCCGACAGGAGCAGGTAGGCCGCCGCCGTCTCGGTGCGGATCTCGCCGTCCCTCGGCTCGGGGATCAGGCCGTGCTCATAGGCATACTGAATGCCGATGGCCGCGAAGCCGAGCAGCAGCAGCAGCAGCGCGATCCGCCCCTTCGACAGGGCGAGCAACGTGACCAGTCCGAGCAGGACGTAGCAATGCTCCTCGACGTTGAGCGACCACAGGTGCCCGATCGGCAGGCTCGTCTGCCAGATGCCGAAGTCCGCGGGAAGGTAGGTGCGCAGGAAGAAAAGGGTTGCCAGGAACTCGGTCGGCGTGAAGGGTTGCCTGAAGAACGCGGCCGTGCCGTACACGGCCAGGACGAAGAGCACGAAGACCGGGAGGATCCGGCTCACGCGGCGCTTGTAGAAGGCGGCGAGGGACACCCGTCTTTCGAACAGGATGTGACTCATCAGCATGCCCGAAAGGCAGAAAAAGATGTCCACGCCGAGGAAGCCGCTGTCGTAACCGGCCAGCTTCAGGAAATGCTCCTGGAGCACGAACGCGATCGCGAGCCCCCGCCAGCCGTCGAGGTAGTCGATGCGCTCGCGGTTGCCCGGGTATTGGAGGGCCGCGCTATTGGCCATGAGAGGTGTGTTCCGGATCCAGTCGGATCGCGTGGGTGTGCGTCGAACCGGCGCCGCAGGCGGCGCATCGCCGGAAGTGTGCCCTCGGGCCACGGCGGAAGAAAGGGCGCGGATGCCTCCGGGGGCTACGGATGTAACGGTATCCGTTCCGTCGACTCCGCTCGCCGGGCCGGTGGATGTTCATGCCCCGGACGGACCCGCGCGCCCGAGCGCCACCGCGGCGAACCGGCGGGCCGCCAGCAGGGCGACTCCCATCGCCAGCCGGGACACCTCGGGCGACGGCGAGAGCCGCACGGCCCGGGCGCACAGCCCGACCGCCGCGCCCCAGCGGCGATGAAAGACGAGGCCGCGGGCATTGCGCAGGTACGCGAACGCGAGCCCCGCGTCGAGATCGTCATCGGGAACCTCGCCGCGACATTGCGACGCGAAGCGCTCGACGACGAGCTGGTAGTCGGCGTAAGTGCGCTCCAGCGCCGACAGGCCGTCATGGCCGCGCATCGCCCGCACGAGTTCCTCGCTCACCACACCGATCGGCCACCGGCGCGCCACACGCAGGTGAAAGTCGATGTCCTCCGCCGTGCGCAGCGCGACATCGAATCCCCCGACGGTCTCGTGGACCTCGCGCCGGAACATCGCCGAGAGCGGCGCCAGCGCCGGCTGGCGCAGCACCCACCGGAGCACGTGGCCGTCCTCGGGTATGAAGTCGCGGCGATGGATGGGACCGATGTCGTTGCCATCGCGATCCACCTGCATGATGTCGCACAGCACCATGCCGAAGCCGGGATGCTCGTCGAGGAAGCGCACCTGCTTCGCGGTCTTCTCCGGCAGCCACAGGTCGTCGCTGTCGAGGAGCGTGATGTACTCGCCCCGGGCCATCTCGAGCCCCCGGTTGCGCGCGGCGGAGACGCCCGCGTTCGCCTGCCGCGCGATGCGGATCCTGCCACCGAAGGCCTGCGCGAGCGCCTCGGCCGTGCCGTCCGTCGAACCGTCGTCCACGACCACGATGTCCTCGACGGGAAACGTCTGCGCGAGAACGCAGTCGATCGCCTTCGCGACGAGTTCGCGCCGATTGAAGGTTGGTATGATGACCGAGACTTTCGGGCGGGACATGGCTGCGGGCTGTTCGTGGCCGTTCAGAGCGCCAGAGGATAGCAAATTGATCTCGGATCTCATCAAGCGCGCGCTCTACGCGAGCGGCGCGCTGGGCCTCCTTCACCGCATCCGCAACCGGGACGCCCTCACGGTGGCGATGTACCACCGCGTCATCGCGCCATCCGACCCGCGCTGGGAGACCTGCGACCCGGATTACACGATCAGCGACGAGCTCTTCGCGAAGACGCTGCGCTTCTTCAAGCGCCACTACCGCATCGTCTCGCTGGACGACGTGGCGGCCGCTCGCCGCGGCGAGCGCGCGCTGCCGCCCCGGGCGTTGCTCGTCACCTTCGACGACGGCTGGTCCGACAACGCGGACTACGCGCTGCCCGTGCTGGAACGCGAGGGGGTGCCCGCGGTCATCTTCACGGTGGCGGACGCGATCGGGCGCGATGCGGCCTTCTGGCAGGAGCAGCTCATCGCCGCCTGGCGCGCGCAGCGCCTGGGTGAGGCCGACGTCGCCGCCATCGCCGGCGAAGCCCGCGCGGATGTCTCCCGTCCCGGGGGCGTCGACGGCCTGCGTCGAGCCATCGCCGCCCTGGAGGGGCTGGGCGCCCCGGAGCGCGATCGTATCCTCGCGCCCTATCGCGAGCGCCTGGGCGAAGCGCGTCGCCTGATGGTGAGCCCGGCGGACCTTTCGCGGCTTCGCGCCGGCGGCGTGGCGATCGGGCTGCACGGCAAGACGCACACGCCGATGACCCGGGCCGACGACGTCGACGCCGAGCTCGACGCGGCCCGACGGATCGTGGCGGGTCACCTGGGCGTGCCGCCCGGGGAACTCGCCACGCTGTCGTTTCCCCACGGCCGATGGACACCCGAGATCGTGGCGCGTGCACGCGCCCTGGGCTACCAGCTCATGTTCACCAGCGTGCCTTCGCTCAACCGGACGCAACCCGGCTGCCCGGATGTCCTCGCGCGGGTCGGCGTCGAGACCGACCTGGCCCAGGATGCCCGCGGCCGGTTCCGGCCGGACTGGATGGCCCTTCGCTTCTTCCGCCGGCCGGCCGAGCGACTGGGCTAGCCGGAGGCAGCCGCGCCGCGACGGCGCCGCCGCAGTTGCTCGCGCACGGCATTGGCGAAGCGCCCGATCGTCGCGCGGGCGAACACCAGGGCGGCGGCGACGTAGGCGAGGGCGCCCGCGACGATTTCCGTCGCGAGGCGAAGGGCCATCGGCACCGACGTTCCCTCGAAGGCCTCGCGAAGCGGAAGGACGACGGCCGCGATCGCCACGGCCGCGAGGGCCGGCCCGCGAAGCTGCGCGAAGAGCGCGCCGACCGGGAAGCCCTGGCGCGCGAGCACGACGAGGCCGGCCGCGAACTGCGCCGCGAGGCCGAGCGGCAGCGCACTCGCCGCCACCACCGCGCCAAAGGGCGAGAGCATCGCGATGCCGCCGAACATCACGGCCATCTTGAGCATCTCGAATCCCAGCAGCGGCCAGGTTCGCTCCATCGCCATGAGCAACGAGGAGACGGCTGCCGTGAGCGGCCGGAACACCGCGATCGCCGCGAGCACCCCCAGGAAGTCGGCGACTCCCTGCCACTCCGGCGACAGCAGGACCTTCACGAGGGTCTCGGCCACGCAGGCGAGGCCCACCGCCATCGGCATGACGACGAACGCGAGCAGGCCGCAGGCCTGCGCGAACACCTCGTTGCGCCGCGAGGGCTCGATGTTGACCAGGGTCGGAACCAGCACCGTGGCCACGTGCTCGCCGATGTAGGTCGCCGGCAGGTCGGAGAGGTTGTACGACAGGCTGTACATCCCGGTCGTGTGGGGCCCGAAGAGGCGCGAGAACATGAGCTTGTCCCATTGGCGGCCCGCCTCGAACAGCACCGATTCCATCCCGATCGGCGCGCCGAAGCGCAGGACCTCGCGCGCCCGCTCCCACCGCCAGGGCTTCGGCGCGAGCCAGCGGGCGAAGCCGGCGCCGCGGATCACGACCGTCGTCACGAACGCGGCCTGGACGATGTTGGCGATCACGATGGCCTGCCCGCCCAGGTCGGTCGTGACCACGAGCGTGACGGCGAGCGAGATGTACGCGAGCTCGCCGGCGCCGCTCGCCAGGGCGATGTACTTGAAGCGCATGTCCCGCACCAGCAGCTTGTCCGGGATCGATCCGAACCGCTTGATCAGGACGACGAGGGCCATGCCGGGCAGGTATTCGCCGAGGTTCGGGGCGTTGAGGAAGCTCGTGAACCGGTCGGCCAGCCCGAGCACGATCGCGATCGCGACGAACCCGAGCGCCAGGTGGAGCACGGTCGCGTGGAAGACGCCGTCGCTCGTGTCCGCGCCTTTCACGATGACGTACTGGTTGAAGCCCCAGTGCGAAAGCCAGCTGGCGGTCATCGCGAGGATGGTGGCCGCCGCCACCTCGCCCAGCACGTCCGGCGTGAGGTAGTGCGTGATGGCGAGGGTGCCGACGAGCCCGACGACGCGGACGCCGACGCCGATCCCGATCGACCAGAACGCGCCGCTCGCCGCGGCGCGGATCACCGACATCCGGATTCCGGGGAATCGCGGAAACGGGCCCGGGGCCTCGCCATCAACCGGGCCGGCGCGCGTTCGCGAGCCTCGCCTCGAGCTCGTCCACCCGGGATTCGAGCTCCGAGACACGCGCGCGGGCGCGGGCGAGCACCTCGGACTGCACGTCGAATTCCTCGCGGGTCACCAGGTCGAGCCTGGCGAATGCCGTGCCCAGGAGGGCGCGGCTGTTCTTCTCGAACTCCTTGGCCGGGTTGTTGGCGGCCAACTGGGCGAGGCGGGCGGCGATGTCGCCGAGCAGCTTGTCGTTCATTTCCATTCCCGGGGTGCGAAGGCGGTTGATTGGCCGGAAAAATGCACCGAAACGGTGCCACCGCCCAAACCCACGAACCGAATTGGGGCAGCCTTTGCGCTGCGCCGCAACAAAACCTTAACAATCAAAATGTTGCGGAGAGGATCGGCGTGGCATGGTCCCTGCTAAAGCGTCACTTGCCAAAGACTTCTTCCACTTCACCCAAGGATACCAAGATGCGAATCCTGCCCAAAGCCCTGATCGCCGCCGGCGCCCTGACGGCCGGCCTTTCCGCCCCGATCGCCTTCGCCCAGACGGCTCCCGCCGCTCCGGCCGCCGCGCCGGAATCGACCCTCGCCTTCAAGGTCTCGGCGTGGACTGAATACGAATACCGCGGCATCTCGCAGACCTCCGAGAAGCCGGCCGGCCAGCTGAACATCGACTACGGCCACCCGAGCGGCTTCTACCTCGGCACGTTCGTGTCGAACATCCGCTGGCTGAAGGACGCGGCGGACGTCGCGGGCTTCACGTCCAACGCCAATATCGAGTGGGACATCTTCGGCGGCTACAAATTCGAGGTCATGAAGGACGTGACGCTCGACGTCGGCTACCTGCGCTACGAGTATCCGAGCTCCGGCGACTTCAACCCGAAGCCCAACACGGACGAGATCTACATCGGCGCCACGTACGGGCCCGTGTCCGTGAAGTACTCCTACTCGATCAACGACACCTTCGGCGTGCCCAACAGCGAGGGCTCGGACTTCATCGAGGCCAACCTCGCCTATCCGCTCACCGAGAAGCTCACGCTCACCGGCAACGTCGGCTACCAGAAGTACAAGAACAACAACGCCCTCTCGTACACCGT
>Ga0138256_10004191_pt1 | contig 15339 bp, 13 predicted proteins | sample KNB2016incub_MG_FD_105486 | JGI IMG/M metagenome (GOLD analysis project Ga0138256, IMG submission 105486) | Active sludge microbial communities from wastewater in Klosterneuburg, Austria - KNB2014incub_MG | ecosystem: Engineered > WWTP > Activated sludge > Unclassified | place: Austria... | reverse complement strand
TGGAAGTACAGGTCCACGGTGGGCCGGTTCATGCTGCGGGTCAGGGCATACCACATGGCTACTGATCCTTCGATGGTGTCGCGGTCGAAGTTGTCCGGTGTCCAGTCGTCGTAGGCCGCGTAGGTCTGTCGTGAGTTGTCGAGGTAGTCGCACGGACTCATGCCACCTTCGATCGCCGCCGCATAGACAATGGGTTTGATCGTGCTCGCCACCGGACGCTTGGCGTTCACGAGGTCGTAGGGGAGATAGCGGTGATCATTGCCGCCGATCCATGCGCGTACGGCTCCGCTCGTGGGGTCCATCATCAACACGGAAGCATTCAGCATGCGGTGGTAGTGCCAGAGGCTATCGCGATAGCTCAACGTGTCCACGCGCTTGCCATCATGATCGTACAGTTCACCGGTGTAGATCGGGTTCGACTTCCAACGTCGTTCCTTCCGGTGCGTTGTTTTCTTCTCCCACCCCGCGCGCACTTTCCCGGAGCGCAGCTCGCGATCCAACTTCGGTTGCATCGCCGCGAGTTGCGCATGCGCGGCGTCGTATGCGAGTTGTTGCAACGCGGGGTCTATCGTCGTGGTGATCCGCAGTCCATCCTTTTCCAGGTCGTACTGCTTCCCGGTCGCCTTCGTGATGTCCTTCAGGATGAGCCGCGCTTCATCCGCTACGTGTTGGTTGAAGTAACCATAGAGGTCGAGAACATCACCGCCCGTATAGTTCAGGTCGATCACCCGTTTGCGAAGGCTGTCGGTCACTGCGCGGTCCAAGTGTCCGCGGTCGTGCATCAGCTCAAGTACCTGATCGCGCCGGTCCTTCGATCGTTCCGGATGCAAGCGTGGATTGTAGCTTGTGTTCGCTTTCAGCATGCCCACGAGCACGGCGCCTTCCTCCACGCGCAAGCGTTTGGTGGGTTTGCCGAAGAAGCGTTGTGCCGCTGATCCGATCCCGTACGTGTTCTCGCCGAAGGGTACCGAGTTGAAGTAGAGTACGAGCACATCGTTCTTGCTCAGCACGCGTTCCAGTCGTTGGGCAACGAGCGCTTCCTTCATCTTGTTCACGGGAATGGTGAGCAAGCCGTGCTTTCCGCGACCGTAGAGGTTCTTGACGATCTGTTGCGAGATGGTGCTGCCGCCGCCACCGCTGCGATCGCGGCCCAGCAGTGTGCGGAAGAAGACGCGCACATAGCTGCGGCCGTCCACTCCGGCGTGCTCGAAGAAGCGCGCGTCCTCGGTGGATACCAATGCGTCGATCAAGTGTTGAGGCAGGTCCTCGTACCGGATGTTCGTGCGGTCCTGCGCGAAGATCTTCCCGATCAAGGTGCCATCCGCAGCGAGCACCAATGTGGCTTGTTCGTGGCGGATGTTGCCCAGCTCTGCTTCACCGGGAAGTTCGCCGAACACACCGCTGCTCACGAGTTGCATCAAGGTGAAGAAGGCGACCACAGCGAGTGCAAGGCCGAAGAGCACCACTTTCAGAGCGATCCGCCCGCGTCCCTTTCCTTTCTTACTGCGCTTCTTGGCCATAAGTCCTCAACGTTCCGAACGGATCGTTCGCACGCCACGCATCAGGGCTCCAGGTAGTCGTCCTTGAAGAGCAGGTCGCTCTCGTACGGGTAGCGCGCGATGTGCAGGGCCTTCACCCGCGCATACAGAAGCTTGCGCAATTGATCGAAGTTGCTCTTCTGCACGGCACTGATGAAGATGCATTCCTCACCGGCCATGCGCGCCATCCATGTCTCCTTCAATTCCTCCAGCGAGTACTGCTCCACGCGTTTGGGTTCGAGGTCGTCAGGGTCGTGGTGCGCAGGGCGATATGCATCGATCTTGTTGAAGATCACGATCACGGGCTTGTCACCCGCGCCGATCTCGTTCAACGTCTGTTTCACCGTTTCGTACTGCTCCTCGAAGTTGTGGTGGCTGATGTCCACGACGTGCAAGAGCAGATCGGCTTCGCGCGTTTCATCCAGCGTACTCTTGAAGCTTTCGATCAGTTGGTGCGGCAGCTTGCGGATGAAGCCTACCGTGTCACTGTCAAGGAAGGGTAGATTGCCGAGCACCACTTTGCGCACCGTCGTGTCGAGCGTCGCGAAGAGCTTGTTCTCCGCGAAGACCTCGCTCTTGCTCAACACGGTCATGAGCGTGCTCTTGCCCACGTTGGTATAGCCCACCACCGCCACGCGCACCAATTTGCCACGGTTGCTGCGCTGTGTGGCCATCTGCCGGTCGATGTCCTTCAGTTGACCTTTGAGCAACGCGATGCGATCGCGTACCAAACGCCTGTCGGTCTCGATCTCCTTTTCACCGGCACCACCGCGCGTGCCGGTTCCGCCGCGCTGCCGCTCCAAGTGCGTCCACAACTTGGTGAGGCGCGGCAGCATGTACTCGTACTGTGCCAACTCCACCTGCTTCTTGGCGTGTGCGCTGCGTGCCCTACGGGCGAAGATGTCGAGGATCAAGCGCGGACGATCGAGCACCGGCTTCGCCAATACCTTTTCCAGATTGCGTTGCTGGGCGGCGGAGAGTTCATCATCGAAGATCACGCAATCCGCACCGTTCGCCGTCATCCATTCCTTGATCTCGGCGAGCTTGCCACTGCCCACGTACGTGCGGCCATCGGGTTTGTGCAAGCGCTGGGTGAATCGCTTCAGCGTACTGATGTTCGCGGTGGTGGCGAGGAACTCGAGTTCATCCAGGTATTCCTTCACCTGGTCAGCGTCCTGATCATTGTTGATGAGTCCGATGAGCACCGCGCGCTCGGCCTTCCCGCTCAGCTCCAGTGGGTCGATCATTTCTTCTTCGCCAATGCGCGGACATGATCCACCACGGCATCGATCTCCTTCGCCGTGAGCATGTTCTTGAATGGCTGCATCACGCCCTTGCCCTCGCTCACACGCGCGGTCATTTCAGCCTTGGTGAGTACGGATGCCGTGAGGTCCTTGGCGCCGTTGAAGCCCAACTTGCCATTGCCGCCGTGGCAGAGCACGCAGTTCATGCGGTAGAGCTGTTCGCCTTTGCTCATGCCGCCATACACGCCCGACCCCATGGGTGCATCGCTGCTTCCGCAGGCAATGGCGAACAACACAAGGGAGGTGATGCCGATGATCGGTCTCCTCATAGCCAACCCAATGCATGGCCGACCTCCGTGAACGGCCATGGAACGGCCCAGAGGATCAGCAGCAGGCCGATCCCATAGAAGATCACGATCGTGCGCTGCTTCAGGTATTCCGCATTGGCTTTCTTGGAAAGCATGCGCCCCACCGTGATCAGGGCGATGGCGATGATCATGGTGCCGATGTGCTCGTACTTGAAGAACCGCCTGTGAGGTTCCTCCATGTGGTCGATGGCCGTGTAGTGCATCGCGTACAGGATGCCGCCGAGGACCAATTGTACGTGGCAGAACACCATGGCCAGAATGGTGACCATGCGATCACCGGTGAGGATGGGCCGACCGGTGAGCCAGCCGCGCAGGTTCACGACGAAGGCCCAGAGGAGGGCCAGCAGCACGGCATAGCGGAGCAGGCTATGCAGGAAGCCGAGAAAGCTGTTGTCCATGGGTCTGTTCCGGGATCGGAGGGCCGAAGGTAGTAGCGTGAGACAGGGACCGTTGATCGCGCAGTTCCGGGGCGTGCGTGCGGTGGCTACTTTCGCCGGGCCTCATGCGGAGCTTCCCTCTTTTCCTCGCGTTGCTTTTCTGCGCGATCTCCTTCGGCCAGAGCACCGCGCCTCCTGTGCATGTGGTGAACACCGCCCCGGTGATCACCGCGTTCACCAATGCGACCCTGCACATCGATGCGCGCACCACGCTCCAGAAGGCGACGTTGGTGGTGAAGGATGATCTGGTGATGGCTGCCGGGGTCGGGGTATCGATCCCTGCGGGCGCCGTGGTCCGTGATCTACAAGGACTGCACATCTGGCCAGCGCTGATCGAACCGTACAGCGATCTCGGTCTTCCGGCCAGCACCCCCGAGGAACGCAAGGCTGAGAACCGTGCCGCGCGGCATTGGAACGGCGCCTTGCGCAGCGATGCACACGCGCATGAGTTGTTCAAGAACGATATGGAGCGGGCAGGGAAATTCCGTGAGCAAGGCTTTGCATTAGTGATCTCCCATCGGATGGACGGCATCGCGCGCGGGACATCCGCAGCGATCGTGCTGAGTGATGAGTCACCGGTGAAAGCGGTGGTGGAACCGGATCTTGCGGCACATTTCAGTTTTCGGAAAGGGAGCAGCACGGATGGCTATCCCGGGTCGCTCACCGGGGCCATCGCGTTGGTCCGACAGGCCTTCCTTGATGCGCAGTGGTATGCTTCGCTTCACTCCACCACGGAAACGGACGCGGTGTTGCACGCCTTGGGTTGCCAGTTGACCGGCCGGCTGGTGTGCGAAGCCTCCGATCGGAATGACGTGTTGCGATGGTCGACGATATTGCGCGAGTTCCAATTACCAGCCATCATCAAGGGGGCGGGGGATGAGTATGCACGCCTGGAGGCGATCAAGGCCACCGGACTTCCGCTCATCGTTCCCTTCGACCTGCCGGAAGCATACGATGTGGATGATCCCTACGATGCGCAGGAGGTCAGCTTCGCACGGTTGAAGCATTGGGAACTCGCACCCTTCAATGCGGCGATGTTGGACAGTGCCGCGATCCCTTTCGCGCTTACCACGCAGGGACGGAAGGATCTTGCATCGGTATGGAAGGATCTGCGAAAGCTGGTGGAGTGCGGCCTGGACAGCGCGCGTGCCATCGAACTTTTCACCACGGATCCAGCGCGGCTTTTCGGATTGGATGATCGCTACGGCGCACTTCGTCCGGGCATGTCGGCGAACCTGCTGATCACCAGTCAGCATCTGTTGAATGCGAAGAACATCATCCATGAGACCTGGGTGAATGGCAAGCGATTCGTGTTGGCGGATCCGGAGGCGCCGAAGCTGCAAGGGGCCTACGAACTCAATTTCGTGGATGCGATCTGGACCATGGACATCGGCGGAGAGCGTGATAAGCCGGAGGTCACGGTCCGTCGTTCCACAGAGAACGACAGTTTGAAATTGAAGGTCCGCTTCGATCGCCAAGGAAGTGTGGTGAGTTTCAGTTTCGCACCGAAGGACAAGCCGGAGGAGATCGTCCGCTTGAACGGGACCATCCACGCCGGTGGCGGGATCTGGGATGGACAAGGACAGAAGCCCGGCGGTGCATGGTTCGCGTGGAGCGCGATCCGCCGATCGGACAAGGGCGGTGGCAAGCAGCTTGCGGACACCACCAAGGTGAAGCCGCGACCTGCGAAACCGTCGATCAATTATCCGCTCGTCGGCTATGGTTGGGTCAGCGCACCGAAGCAGGAGACCGTGCTGTTCCGGAACGCTACGGTGTGGACGAACACATCAAGCGGGATCCGCCGCAACACGGATGTGCTGGTTCACGAGGGTAAGGTGATGGCCGTGGGCGAACGGTTGGATGTGAATGTGCTTTTCCCCGGCAAGAAGAAGCCGACCGTGACGGAAGTGGATGCCACGGGAAAGCACCTCACCTGCGGGATCGTGGACGAGCATTCGCACATCGCACTTTCACGCGGCGTGAATGAAGGATCCCACAATGTGACCAGTGAAGTGCGCATGGGCGATGTGGTGAACCCGGATGATGTGAACCTGTACCGCGATCTCGCCGGTGGCGTCACCACCGCGCAGTTGCTCCACGGCAGCGCGAACCCGATAGGAGGCCAGAGCGCGCTGATCAAACTGCGCTGGGGTCATGTGGCGGACAGCCTCCTTATCCGCAATGCCCCGAAGCGGATCAAGTTCGCCTTGGGCGAGAACGTCAAGCAAAGCAACTGGGGACCGGGTTCGCGCTTCCCCGCCACGCGCATGGGTGTGGAGCAGGTGTATTACGACGCCTTCCTCCGCGCCAAACAATACGACCTCGACCGCACGAGCTGGTCGCTCTTGAAACCGAAGGAGCGTGAGTTGCGCAACGCACCGCGCAGGGATCTTCGCTTGGAAGCACTCGCCGAGATCCTGCGCGGGGAGCGCGACATCAGTTGCCACAGCTATGTGCAGAGCGAGATCGGCATGCTCATGCACGTGGCCGACAGCATGGGCTTCAAAGTGAACACCTTCACGCATATCCTCGAAGGCTACAAGTTGGCCGACCGGATGAAGCAGCACGGCGCAAGTGCGAGCACCTTCAGCGATTGGTGGGCCTATAAATTCGAGGTGAACGATGCGATCCCGTACAACGCAGCGCTGATGCACGCGCGTGGACTGAACGTCGGGATCAACAGCGACGATGCCGAGATGAGCCGACGGCTGAACCAGGAGGCCGCGAAGACGGTGAAGTACGGCGGCGTGAGCGCCGAGGAAGCGTGGAAGATGGTGACGCTGAACCCGGCGCGTATGCTGAAGCTCGATCACCGCATCGGATCGGTGGAACCGGGCAAGGATGCCGATCTGGTGTTGTGGAGCACCGATCCGTTGAGCATCGATGCCAGGGCCTTGAAGACGTACGTGGATGGTGTGTGCTACTACGATGCGCAACGCGATCAAGCGCAACGCGCATGGATCGCATCGGAGCGCGATCGCATCGTGCGGGCCATGATGCAGGCGAAGACCGATGGTGCACCGACACGCAAAGCACGCCGCGATCAACCACACTTGTGGCACTGCGATGATCTCGGCGATGAAGAAGAACTGGACCATGCGCACTGACCGTATCCTCTCCTTCGCATGGGCGATCGCGATCAGCGGTGTACTCCTCGCGCAGCGTCCTTCGCCAGCACCTGCCCAAACGAAGAGCGTACTCGTTACCGGAGGAACCGTGCATGTGGGCGATGGCAAAGTGATCGACGACGGTGCGGTGGGCTTCCGCAACGGTCGCATCGACTATGTCGGGTACAACTACGGTGTGACGGCTGTCTATGACACCGTGATCGACGTGAAGGGACGGCATGTGTACCCGGGCATCATTGCGCCGGATAGCCCGCTGGGACTTCTGGAGGTTGAACAGATCCGCGCCACATCGGACATCCAGGACCTCGGTGGCATGGAACCCGAGTTGCGTGCGATCCCGGCGTACAAGGCGGATTCACGCGTGATCCCCACGGTGCGTTCCAACGGTGTGTTGATGGCGCAGATCGCTCCGCAAGGACTTACGATAGCAGGCACGAGCAGCATCGTGCAACTCGATGCATGGGATGGTGATGCGGCATTGATACGCTCCGGTGATGGCGTATTCATGACCTGGCCTGCAGCATACCAGCGAAGCGGATGGTGGGCGGAACCCGGGGAAACGGACAGCGAGAAGAAGGACGAACGTGCGAAGAAGATCGAGGAGATCAGGACGTTCATCCGAAAGGCCAAGGCCTACGCACAAGCGCCACCGCCGGTGGTGAAGGATCCGCGGATGGAATCGATGCGCCCGCTCTTCACGGGAAGTGCTTCGCTCTTCGTGCGCGCGAACGCTGCACGCGAGATCATTGAAGCGGTGCAACTCGCCAAGGCCGAAGGCATCAAGCGCACGGTGATCGTGGGCGGTTACGATGCGTGGCGTGTGGCGGATCTCCTGCGCGAGAACAAGGTGGATGTGATCCTGCGCCGGACACACAGCCTTCCGCTGCGGCCGGACGACGATGTGGATCTACCGTACCGGCTTCCCGCGTTGTTGAAGGAGCGCGGCGTCCGGTTCTGCCTGGACTACGCTGGCAATCACGAGCACGCCGGTGTGCGCAACCTTCCGTTCGTGGCGGGCACAGCGCGGGCGTATGGATTGGATAGCGAGGATGCACTTCGTGCGATCACCCTCGATGCGGCCGCCGTGCTCGGCATCGATGATCACTGCGGAAGCTTGTCGGTCGGGAAGGACGCCACGCTGTTCGTTTCCGCTGGTGATGCATTGGACATGCGTGGCAACGATGTCCAACTCGCGTTCATCCAAGGGCGTCGGATCGTGCTGGACGATCACCAGAAGGAATTATACCGGCAGTACAAGCGCCGGGCGGAGCAGGGTCAGTAACCCAGCCGGCTGCGCACGCGCTTCAATACATCGGTTGCGATCACCCTCGCCTTCGCTTGTCCTTCCTTCAGGTGCGCATACAGTTCACTGCGATCAGCCATCAACCGATCGAAGGCGACACGCTCGTTCCGGAATCCATCCAGCAATGCGGCCAGCAATTCCTTCTTCGCGTGGCCGTATCCGTACCCACCGGCGCGGAAGTTCGCCGCCATCGTGGATACCGCTTCGGCGGGCGCCACCAGCTTGAAGAGCCGGTACACGGTGTTCTGCTCCGGGTCCTTGGGCTCCTCCATGGGTACGCTGTCCGTGACAATGCCCATCACCTGCTTCTTCAATTCCTTCTCCGGCGCGAAGGGATCGATCAGGTTGTTGCGGCTCTTGCTCATCTTCTCGCCATCGGTGCCGGGCACGATCATCACCATCGGGTCGATGCGCGCATCGGGCAGCACGAACGTCTCGCCCATTTGCCGGTTGAAGCGTTCGGCGACATCGCGCGTGAACTCCACGTGCTGTTTCTGGTCCTTGCCCACGGGTACGAACTCCGCATCGTACAGCAGGATGTCCGCTGCCATCAGCATCGGGTAAGTGAACAGCCCGGCGTTCACATCATCCAATCGGTCGGCCTTGTCCTTGAAGCTGTGCGCAAGGGACAGGCGTGAGTACGGGAAGAAGCAGCTGAGGTACCACGCGAGTTCCGCGGTCTCCGGCACATCGCTCTGGCGATAGAAGACCGTACGCTCGGTATTCAGCCCGCATGCCAACCACACCGCAGCAACGCGGTCCGTGTTCTCGCGCATCACTTCGGCGTCCTTCACCTGGGTGAGCGCGTGCAGGTCCGCGATGAAGAGGAAGGACTCGTTGCTGGCGTCGTTGGCCAAGGCGATCGCTGGGCGTATCGCGCCCAACACGTTGCCGAGGTGGGTGGTGCCCGTGCTCTGTATGCCGGTGAGGATGCGTGCCATGGGAAGCGCGGCGAAGATATCCGCGCAGAGCACGCATGGAAGGCGGCGGATCGGGCTGGAACGGCCGCCTACCTTCGCCGCCCTTCCGATCATGAGCGAGCCGCAGGAAACCGAACGATCGCGCGTGCTGGATGGCGAACTGCGTCGCCACCCGGTGACGAAATGGTTGTTCCTGCCGTTCCGCTGGCTCTACAAGGTGTGGTTCGTCCTGGTCTTCTTCGGTTCGTTGGTGATCCTGTACATCCCGTTCCGGATCCTGCTGAAGCGGCCGCAGCGCTACTACCGGGCGTTCCGGCTGAAGCGGGTGTGGGCGAGCTTCCTTCGAAGGGCCTCCGGTGTTTCGTTGCGGATCGAACGCCACGCGCCGCTTCCCGATCCACCCTATGTCATCTGTAGCAATCACAGCAGCTACCTGGACATCATCCAGATGTACAATGTGATCCCACGCTACTTCCTCTTCATCGGGAAGTACGAACTGCTGAAGTGGCCGCTCTTCAACATCTTCTTCAAAGGGATGAACATCGCAGTGAACCGGGGGAACACCGTGGAGGCCGCACAAGCTTTTCGTAGAGCGGCCCAAGCGATCGATCGGGGGACGAGCATCGCCATCTTCCCGGAAGGGACCATTCCTGCGTTCACGCCGCGGATGAAACCATTCAAGGACGGCGCCTTCAAATTGGCCATCGAGAAACAAGTACCTGTGGTGCCCGTGACCTTCCTGGATCACTGGCGACTCTTCGGTGAACCGTTGGAGATCATGTCGCGTGCCCGTCCGGGGGTGGCGCGTGTGGTGGTCCATGCGCCCATTCCGACCAAGGGAATGACCGAGGCCGATCAGATAGCTTTGCGCAAGCAGGTCTACGCGGTGATCGAAGGTCCATTGCTGGAAGCCTGAACAAGAGGACGGAACATGAAGATCGACGACGCCACCTTGGATCGAATTTCTGAACTGGCCCGCTTGGATCACAGCGACCCGGCTGCGCGCAAGGCGATCCTCGCCGACATGGAACGGGTCCTCGGTTTCGTGGAGAAACTGAATGAGGTGGATACCACCGGTGTGGAACCCTTGATCTTCATGACCGAAGGCGAGAACAACCTGCGTGAGGATGTGGCCGAGATCACGATCACCAAGCAGGACGCCTTGAAGAACGCGCCGGTGAAGGACAGCGACTACTTCAAGGTCCCCCGGGTGGTGGACAAGGGCTGAGGCCGGTTCCAGTACAGCAGTTCGAAGGGATGGTCCGATCCGCCATGCATGGATCAGCGGTTTTCGCATCTTGCGCCGCGCCGGTAAGCATATCCGGCGAATGATCCCACCATGAGGGCCTTGATCACCCGTTACCCGGTCCTTATTCTTACAGTCCTTGTTCTCGGGGTCCAGTTCGGCATCGTCATGGTCACCGCCCATCTCCTGCCGGAGGGTGTCCGGTTGCGCGACGCCCCGTTGGCGCATTCGATATTCCGGCTGCGCGTCTTCTGGCCACTGGTCCTTGCCGTTGGGATCACCTATTACCTTGAAGGCCGTTCCGGCGTTTCGCACTTGTTCAGCGCCTACCGGGTCTGGCGCGTCCCGGTCCGGTTCTACGCGTTCGCCTTCTCGTGGAAATTCCTTTTCTGTTACGTGGCTTGGGTGATCGCGGATCTTGCGGGTATCCTGGAGTGGCCGGGAGCGTTAGTGGCCAACTTCTTCGATGGCGACCACCATCAATTCATAACCATGCTTTACACCATGCCGTTCATTATCGGCATTGCGCTGGTGGAAGAGACCACATGGATGAAGTTCTGTGTGACCCGCTTACAAGCACGCTACACCGCATTCACGGCCTGCGTTCTTACCGGGCTGGCTTGGGGGCTCTGGTACCTGCCCATGTTGTTGTTGGGGGAAGGTGTGCCGGAGGGCTATCCGTGGTATGCGTTCCTGGTGAGCATGGTTGGGCTTACCCTCCTGCTGGGTTGGACCTATAACAGGACCCACAGCGGCATCGTGCTGTTGATCATGCAGGTCGTCAGCAACATCGCCTTTTTCGTCCTGCCTGCCCTTCCGGCTTGGCACGATATGGACCCGAGTTATGTGATCGGGTTCATCGTGGTGGAGATTGGTGTGGTCATCTACCTGGTCCTGCGCTATGGCCCGAAGGATCTTGGCACAGCGCCGCGCCCGGTATGGAAGATCCCACCACCGGTCCTTCGGGATCCATCGTTCAATGTGAGCGGGACGACCGGTCGGTCCACGGACCTTGGGTTCTGATAGCTAAGAAGGGCTCTGTATCCTTTCAAGGCTGTGGAGGGCACGGTTACCTTGCCGACCATTTTCATCACCCACATGTACGGCAAGATCAAGCAGCACTTGGCTCAGGAACTCCAGTCCATTGAAGAAGCTGGACTGTACAAGCGAGAACGCATCATCACCAGCGAACAAGCGGCGGAGATCACTGTGAATGGCCGTTCAGTCCTGAACTTCTGCGCCAACAACTACCTCGGCCTCAGTTCGCATCCGGATGTGGTCGCAGCGGCGCACGCTACGCTCGACAGCCATGGCTATGGAATGAGCAGCGTCCGCTTCATCTGCGGCACGCAGGATATCCACAAAGAGCTGGAGGAGAAATTGGCTGCGTTCCACGGAACCGAGGACACCATCCTCTATGCAGCATGCTTTGATGCGAACGGTGGCGTGTTCGAGCCTTTGCTGGGTGAAGAGGATGCGATCATCAGTGATTCGCTCAACCACGCCAGCATCATCGATGGTGTGCGCTTGTGCAAAGCCATGCGCTATCGCTACGCGAACAACGACATGGCCGATCTGGAGGTACAGTTGAACATGGCCCGGGCGGATGGTGCAAGGCACATCATCATCGTTACCGACGGCGTCTTCAGCATGGATGGCATCGTGGCCGATCTGAAAGGCGTCTGCGACCTTGCCGACAAGTACGAAGCGATGGTGATGGTGGACGAATGCCACGCGGCAGGCTTCATCGGCAGGACCGGTCGTGGTAGTGTGGAACACTGCGGGGTGATGGGTCGCGTGGACATCATCACCGGAACCTTGGGCAAAGCGCTGGGCGGTGCGATGGGCGGATACACCACCGGCCGCAAGGAGGTCATCGACATGCTGCGCCAACGCAGTCGGCCCTACCTCTTCAGCAATTCGTTGGCACCGTCGATCGTCGGGGCTTCCATCAAAGTGATCGAACTGCTGACAGCAAGTACCGAACTCCGTGACCGTCTGGAACGGAACGTAAACCACTTCCGCACCGGGATCGAAGCACTGGGATTCAAGACCCGTGGCGCCGATTCCGCCATCGTACCGGTGATGCTCGGTGAGGCCAAATTGAGCCAGACCATGGCCGACGAACTGCTGAAGGAGGGGATCTATGTGATCGGGTTCTTCTTCCCGGTGGTGCCCAAGGACACGGCCCGGATCCGTGTGCAACTGAGCGCGTCCCACACGGAAGCCCATATCGATCATGCGTTGGCCGCCTTCGGCAAGGTGGGCAAGGCCTTGGGAGTGATCTGAAGAGAAGGTCCGGCCCCATCGATCCCTTGCGGGAAAGAAAAAGAGGATGAACGTGCCTTTGTTCATTTTCACGGAAAGCCGCTATATTCGCAGCCCGTTTTCAGGGACCTATCCACTCATACACGCACGACCGTGGCATCCACTACCCACACCACCAGCATGGCCAACGCGGCCACCGTTCAGCCCGAATGGTTGCTGGTAGACGCTGAGAATGAAGTACTTGGACGCCTTGCTAGCAAGGTGGCCATGCTCGTTCGCGGAAAGCACAAGCCCACCTTCACACCGCATGTGAACTGTGGCGATCACGTCATCATCATCAATGCCGACAAGGTGCGCCTGACCGGTAACAAGATGAAGGACAAGGAGTACCAGCGGTACAGCCTCTATCCGGGTGGACAGACCCGCGAGCCCGCCCACAAGCTGATGGCGCGCAAGCCCGAGGCCATGGTGGAGATCGCCGTTCGCGGCATGCTCCCCAAGAACACCCTCGGCCGTCGCCTCTTCAACAACCTGCATGTGGTGGCCGGTGCCACGCACGAGCATGAAGCACAGAAGCCGCGTTCATTCGACCTGAATACGATCAAGTAAGATGGCAACCACCAACAGCCTGGGACGCCGCAAGACAGCCGTGGCGCGCGTGAACCTCACGGAGGGCAAAGGCATCATCACGGTCAACGGCCGTGACAGCAAGGAATACTTCCCCATCATGCTGCAACAATTCAAGTTGGAGCAGGCGTTCAAGCTTACCGACACCGTTGGCAAGTACGACGTGATGGCGACCGTGGATGGCGGCGGGATCACCGGCCAGGTGGACGCCGTGCGTCTGGGCATCGCCCGCGCATTGGTGAAGATCGATGCCGAGCACAAACCGAAACTCAAGGCGGAAGAACTGATGACCCGTGACCCACGCGCCGTGGAACGGAAGAAGTTCGGACGCAAGAAGGCGCGTAAGCGCTTCCAGTTCAGCAAGCGTTAAGGTCCCTACGCTTGTTCAGGATCCAATCCTGGCGGACTGTACGTGTACTTCCCGGCTCCGCTCGAAGTGACACATACGCTACCACCAGGATGCCTGTACCAACGGGAACAAGGAAAGTGAATTGAACATCATGGCACGTCTCGAATTCCAACAACTACTCGACGCGGGTGTACACTTCGGCCATTTGCGCCGGAAGTGGAACCCCAACATGGCCCCGTACATCTTCGGCGAGAAGAAGGGGATCCACATCATCGACCTGAACAAGACCAGCGCGAAGCTGGAGGAGGCCGCCGCAGCGATGAAGAACATCGCGAAGAGCGGTAAGAAGGTCCTTTTCGTGGCTACCAAGAAGCAGGCGAAGGACATCGTGACCGAGAAGGTGAAGACCACGGGCATGCCTTACGTCACCGAGCGTTGGAGCGGTGGTATGCTCACCAACTTCGGCACCATCCGTCGTACCATAAAGAAGATGGCGACGATCGACCGGATGAAGATCGACGGCACGTTCAACAACATGAGCAAGCGAGAGCGTTTGCAAGTGAGCCGCCAGCGGGAGAAGATGGAGAAGAACCTTGGTTCCATCGCCGATCTTACCCGATTGCCCAGCGCGTTGTTCATCGTGGACATCGTGAAGGAGCATATCGCCGTGGCCGAGGCCCGCAAGCTGAACATCCCCACGTTCGCGATGGTGGATACCAACAGCGATCCCACTTTGGTGGATTTCGCGATCCCTGCGAATGATGATGCGACCAAGAGCATCGAGCTGATCGTGGACACCATGATCGCTGCGATCAACGAAGGCTTGGAGGAACGCAAGAACGACAAGACCGCTGTGGACGAAGGAGCGGAGGAGGATGGTGCCGAGACAGGTGACGCTGCGCCTCGGACCGTTGAGGCCGCGGTAGCTGAACCTGCTGCCACGAAGGCCGCTGGCGTTGAGCCTACCACCGAAGCTCCTGTTGCGGAGCCTGCTACCACCGAGGCCGCTGCCGATAGCGAAGCGACCGAGGAGAAGGCGTGATCCACTCCGTATAGACATGCGAGGACGGGATCCCGGGTGAAGCCCGGAATGACGTCCGCCCCGACCAAACCCACAACTATGACAACCATGGCCATTACCGCCACCGATGTGAACAAGCTCCGCCAGATCACCGGCGCGGGTATGATGGATTGCAAGCAGGCCCTCACCGAGGCGAACGGCGACTTCGATGCCGCCATCGACATCCTGCGGAAGAAGGGCCAGAAGGTCGCTGCGAAGCGCGCCGATCGGGACGCCTCCGAAGGACAGGTCATCGGCGTGATCAGCGCGGATGGCAAGCGCGGGGTTCTGGTTTGCACCAACTGCGAGACCGACTTCGTGGCCAAGAACGCGGACTTCGCGGCCATGGCCACCCGCATCGCCACCATCGCTCTTGAGAAGGGTGCGGATAGCGTGGATGCGCTGAAGGCACTCGCCTACGACAGCAACGGACAGACGATCGCGGAGAAGTTGATCGAACAGACCGGCGTGATCGGCGAGAAGATCGAAGTGAGCGCATGCCACCTGCTCGATGCGGCGTATGTGTACGCTTACAACCACCCCGGTAACAAGGTGGGCAGCCTCGTAGGATTGAGCAAGGCCGGTTTCGAGAACGTGGCCAAGGACGTCGCGATGCAAGTGGCGGCCATGGGCCCGATCGCGTTGAGCAAGGAGACCACGCCGCAGAACATCATCGACAAGGAGATCGAGATCGGGAAGGAGCTCGCGATCCAAGAGGGCAAGCCCGCCGAGATGGCCGAGAAGATCGCCATGGGCCGCCTGAACAAGTTCTTCAAGGAGAGCACGTTGCTCGCTCAGGAATTCATCAAGGACAACAAGCTGAACGTGGAGCAGTACGTGAAGAGCGCGGA
>Ga0138256_10004189_pt1 | contig 15339 bp, 15 predicted proteins | sample KNB2016incub_MG_FD_105486 | JGI IMG/M metagenome (GOLD analysis project Ga0138256, IMG submission 105486) | Active sludge microbial communities from wastewater in Klosterneuburg, Austria - KNB2014incub_MG | ecosystem: Engineered > WWTP > Activated sludge > Unclassified | place: Austria... | reverse complement strand
GAGATCGAGCAACGCGGCGGGGCGGAGAACCGCTTCCGCCTCCGCGACGAGCGGGCCGATCCGCTTGCGGAGGTCGAGCGCCCGCGGGGTGGGAACCAGGCCGCGCCCGGCCCTGACCAGCAAGGGATCGCCCGTCGCTTCGCGGAGCCGCGCCAGCGCCCGGCTCATGGCCGACGGACTGAGCCGCAGCCTTCTGGCGGCACGTGCCACACTGCCTTCCGCGAGCAGCACGTCCAGGGTGACCAGCAGATTGAGATCGGGTCTCGCCATGGGGCGATTATATCGAGATGTGGCGTCAAACGCACGAATAAAGTGCAAATGCTGCGTCTGTCGCCATATCATAGAAAGGATTAGCTAGAGGGCAGTTCAAATCAAGGAGTTATCTGAAAATGCCCGCCCGCTTCGCCCCCATCCTGTTTGGTTTCGTCCTCTCCTCGCTGATGTCCTTTATCGTCTCGGGCATCTCCACCCTCCGCAATGCGGGGCCGGTTGACGGGTTTTTCCACCTCTGGATCGGAGCCTGGCTCCTGTCCTGGCTCATCGCCTTCCCCGTCGTCCTGGTCGTTGCCCCCGTCGCGCGCCGGATCGTCAATGGCCTGGTGAGACCATGACAACTCCTGCAGTCCGCTGGGCGCTGGCCGGCCTTTCACTCTCCATGCTGCTCTCCTCGCTCGGCACCAGCATTGCCAATGTTGCCCTGCCGGCGTTGGCGCAGGCCTTCGGTGCTTCCTTTCAGGAGGTTCAGTGGGTCGTTCTCGCCTATTTGCTTGCCATCACCACAATGATTGTCAGCGTCGGCCGGCTCGGCGACATCATCGGCCGAAGGCGATTGCTTCTGGCCGGAATCATCCTGTTCACAACGGCATCGCTCCTCTGCGGCGCGGCACCCACGCTCTGGCTGCTCATCGCCGCACGCGCGCTGCAAGGCCTGGGAGCGGCCATCATGTTGGCCCTCGCCATGGCCTTTGTCGGCGAAACTGTTACGAAGGACAAGATCGGCAGCGCCATGGGCCTGCTCGGGGCCACCTCCGCGATCGGCACTGCATTGGGCCCATCGCTGGGCGGTGTTCTGATCGCCGCTCTCGGCTGGCAGGCAATCTTCCTCGTCAACGTTCCGCTTGGCGTGCTGGCTTTTGCAATCGCCGCTCGTTATCTGCCCATCGACAGCCGGGAGCCGAAGAAGGAGGAGGCCGGTTTCGACGTCGTGGGTACGCTGCTGCTGGCCCTGACGCTGGGCGCCTATGCGCTTGCCATGACCATCGGCCGCGGCAGTTTCGGCCCGCTCAACTTGGGCTTGCTCCTGGCCGCAGGTGCCGGAGCCGGTCTCTTCGTGTTCGCCGGAAAGAAAGTGGCATCGCCTTTAATTCGATTGACGATGTTCCGCGACCCGCGCTTGAGCGCAAGCCTTGTCATCAGCGCTCTCGTTATGACAGTGATGATGGCTACGCTGGTCGTCGGCCCGTTCTACCTCTCCCGCACACTCCATCTCGACGCGGCCCGTGTCGGACTCGTCATGTCGATTGGACCCATCATCTCCGCCCTGAGCGGCGTTGCGGCTGGCCGCATCGTCGACCGCTGGGGCGCGCCACTCATGGTCATCGCTGGCCTCATCGCAATGGCGGCCGGTTCAGTTGCCCTCTCCGTGCTTCCGACGATGCTGGGCATCGCCGGCTACATTGCTGCCATGGCCGTCCTGACCCCCGGCTATGCGCTGTTCCAGGCCGCCAACAACACCGCCGTCATGATGGATGTCCGCGCCGATCGGCGCGGCGTCATCTCCGGCCTGCTCAACCTGTCGCGCAATCTCGGGCTCATCACCGGTGCCTCCCTGATGGGCGCCGTGTTCGCGCTCGCCTCGGCGGCGCCCGATATCACGACGGCGAGTCCCGACGCTGTTGCCAGCGGCATGCGCATCACCTTCGCCGTCGCGAGTGTTCTGATCGTCATGGCCTTCGCCATCGCGGTCAGTAGCCGCGCCCGCAGCGCAAGCGCCTTGCATCATTGGGCCGGCGACAGCTGCGGCTGGGGTTTGGGGAAAGGCTTGAAGGTCATGGCGATCAGGAAGGCGCCGATGCCGATGCCGAAGGAGCCGATGAACAGCCAGCCGTAGCTGGCGTAGGTGTCGTAGATCAGGCCGCCTGCCACGGGACCGGTGGCCATGCCCAGGCCGCCGGCCATGGCGGTGCCGCCGATGACGGTTCCCATCAGCCGCAGCGGAAAATTCTCACGCGCCAGTACGGCATAGAGCGGCATCACGCCGGCATAGATAAAGCCGAACAACGCCGCCACGGCGTAAAACGCGCCAAGATCGCGCACGAAGAAATAGGCGAGCGCCCCGAAGGCCTGGAGCAGCAGCCCGCCCACCAACACGTGCTTGGCGCCGAGCTTGTCTCCAAGGATGCCGAAGGCCACACGGCCGCCCATGCCCGCCAGGCCTTCCACGCTGTAGATCGTAACTGCGGCGATCAACGGAATGCCGCAGCTGATGGCGTAGCTCACCGTATGGAAGATCGGGCCGGAGTGCGTGGCGCAGCAGAAGAAATTCGTGAGCATCAGGATGATGAACTGCGGAGAGCGGATGACCTGCTGCAAGGTCATGGCGGATTGCGGTTCATCATCGGTAATTGCTGCATTCCCGGCTGCGAGAGCCGGCGGCGGGCGCACCAGCAGTGCTGCCGGAATCATCACGGCAGCCACAAGCACGGCGATGATCTGCAGCGAGGTCCGCCAGTCATAAATGGAGACGAGCCATGCCGCGATCGGCGACATGGTAAGGGGCGCCATGCCCATGCCGGCCGATACCAGCGAAACCGCAAGGCTGCGGTGCGTGTCGAACCAGCCCGTCACGCAGGCCATCAGCGGTGCAAAAATGGCAGCGACCGCTCCGCCGACGGCCAGGCCGAAGATGAGCTGGAAGGCGAGAAGCGATGTCGCCTGGCTCGCCAGAAACAAACTCGCAGCCAGGATCACTGACCCGGTAAAAGCGATGATCCGCGCTCCCAGGCGGTCCGACAGGCTGCCCCAGGCGATGCTTGCGAAGGCCATGGCAAGAAAGCCGATGGTCATGGCGCTCGACACGCCGGTGACCGACCAGCCCGTGTCGCGCGAGATGGGCAGCAGGAAAACCGGCAGCGAAAACATCGCGCCTATCGCCATGCAGCCCAGCAGGCCGCCGGCGGCGACAATGACCCAGCGATAGGACGTGTTCGTCATGGTGTCTCCGTTCGATGTTTCTTTGGATCGAATTAGGCGCCCGCCGTCAGGCTGGCAGCCGCTGGTCATATTCTTCCTTGAGGCGGCTCCAGCCTTCCCAGAAGGGCGGCGGCTCCGTGCCTGCGGCGCGCGCGGCGAGGACGTCGAGATGCATGTGCCAGCCGGCGCTGACCATCAGCAGGGTTGGACGGTCGGGCAGGCGGCGGTGGATCAGGGTGAGCATCACCTTGCTGCCTCTTGGCTCCAGCTCAAAGGAGACGCCGCCGCTGCGCCCCCAGGCGATGCCAAGCTTGCGCGGCGGATCAAGCTCGGTGATCTGGCTTTCCAAAGTGTGTTCTTTGGGAAAGCTGTCTGGGCGTTTGGTTGGCGCGGAACTGAGTTCGTCGTTGCGCCACGTGAATGTGAAGGTCGCGCCGACTTTCATTTCCATTTCACCTGCCGCCAGCCACTGGCGGCGGAGGTCGCTCTCCGTGAGATAGGCCCAGACGCGCTCGATGGGGCCGGGCAGCAGGCGCTGGATCTTCAAGGTGGTGGGCTCGGTCAAAACGCCATAGGCATCCGGGGCCGTGATCTTGGTCGCTTTCCGTTCATGGGTTTTCGCGGCGATGTTCATCGGTCTAATCCTTCTGTTTTTTCGCTCTTGATGTGTCTTCGGCTCGCAGCAGCGCTTCCAGCGTGTCGAGCCTGTCGTTCCAGAAATGCTCGTAGCGCCGCATCCAGGCATCGGCCTCCGCCAGCCGCTCAGCCTGCAGGCGGCACTGGTGGATGCGGCCCCGGATCCGGCGGCGCAGCAGCCCGGCGCGCTCCAGCACCCGCACGTGTTTCGAAGCGCCGGCAAAGCTCATGCTGAACGGCGTCGCCAGTTCCCCGATGGTGCAGTCCCGCTCCGCCAGATGGCCAAGCATCGCCCGCCGCGTGGGATCGGAAAGGGCGTGGAAAACGGCATCGAGACGGGCGGAATGTTCAACCATGTGGTTCAATATAACCGGTCCGGAATAATTGTCAACCGTTTGGTTTAATTATTTTGCTGGTAAGAAAATGGACGTCTGCGTATGGCATCGCCGGTCCGAACACACCAGGGCTCGTGGCTGCCCGGCCCATTTATTTAGTATCTTGCATTGGCATGTTGTGGATATTGCTCAACCAACTTTGGGCGGAGCGATGCCAATACTGCCTGCGTGGAATAATCAAATCTCGCTGACGCAAAGGCCCTACGCGAAGATACTGATGACCAGTCACGCCTTCCCCAAGCTGAAAATATAGCGAAGTACCGCAATTTGGGCAAAACGCTTGAAGACGCTTGTTCCCGCTGTCAGCGATTTTCAATTAGATTGTTGGAGTCCCTGTAACCACTTTCAACGTGCCGTCTATTGCGGGAACAACCACACGGAACGCTGAGCCAGATAGGGATTGACAATCCAGGCAATGGCAAATGTGAACAGCCATTGGATCAACTTCAGCCTCATACCTGAGGTAACCGCAATGGCATTTCCCATTAACTGTCATGCGACCCCCTGCTGTAAACTCTAATAAGCCCGGGTGAATCCGCCATCATGCATGATGTTCGTGCCAGTGATGTGATCCGAAAAGCATGACAGCAACGCTTCGACAGCTCCAGCGACTTCTGCTGGCTGCCCGTATTTTCGGAGGGGCACGTTCTCCGTTTCGGTCACAATTTGCTGATCAAAGGTAACTCCGGCCTTTTGCGCCTTCTGCTCCATCTTTTCCCGATACCAGGGCGACAGCGTCCCACCTAGCGAAAGGGTGTTTATGTGAATTCCCTTTTCCCCGAGGGCAAACGCAAGAGTCTTGGCTTGGCCGACCCACGCCGTCCTTATTACGTTGGCTGTGGCATAGTGACTGAGCACTTGGGCCGAAGAAATTCCCGAAATGATGACAATCTTGCAACGCTTCCCCGCGGAAGGGACGGGCTGCATCCGGGTGACCGCTGCCTTCAAAACGGAAAGCGGGCCAATGAAACTCGTCTGAAACAATTCCCGCCATACGTCTGGCGAAGGCATCGGATCGTTCGCAGCATGAGGTTGAGGCGGCATCAATACCAGTCCATCAAGCACGACGTTTTTGCTGGCCAATTCGGTTGCCATCGCTGCAATTGATTCGTCCGCCCCCATGTCTACCTGGATAGTCAGATGCGAGCCTTGCAGTGACCTCGACAACTCACCGAGCTTATCCTTGTTGCGCGCCACCAGAACCAAATTGTGGTCCTTTGCCAATCTCTGACAAATTGCTGTTCCGATTCCGCCACTGGCACCCGTAATCAGATAACTTGCCACGTGCGACCTCCGTCGATGACTTTCCTGTCAGAAACATATCGACTTGGCTTGGAAGTTAGAAGGCCCATTCATGCGCCATGCGTTTTCCCGTCCTTCGACCCGGGAAAGTGCACGATTGGGCATTGGCCGGCAGCAAAACTAGGTGACAGGTGTGTCAATGGAGGGGCCCATGTGCCCATGATTGGATTGCTTGATCTGGTTCACGGCAGTCTGGATATGGAAAGATGGCCGCTGGCTGAGTGAAGCGTCTCAAGCAGTCCTGCTAAGCAGAAGCGTATAGTTCACAAGGGTGAAAGCTTGCCCAGGGGTCAGTCCAGCCCTGAGCCATTGAAAAAGATGGCGCGCCCGAAGAGATTCGAACTCCTGACCCCCAGATTCGTAGTCTGGTGCTCTATCCAGCTGAGCTACGGGCGCGCAAAACTGCGGGAAGTGGCGCTTCCTTAATACGCCCCTGCGGTCAACGCAAGCCTTACCCGCCCAGCGTCAGGCCTTAAGCGATACCTTGCGTTCGCCGCTGCGTCCCGGCCGCAGTTGCCGGACCTGGTCCGGAATGGTGATGACAAAGCAGGTCCCGGCATCGCTGGAGCTTTGCACGGCAATGTCGCCGCCATGGGCCCGCACCAGTTCCGCCGCGATTGCCAGGCCAAGGCCCGTGCCGCCTTGCCGGGCAGAGCTCTGGAAGGCCTGGAACAGCCTTTCGCGCACCTGCGCGGGGATCCCGGGGCCATTGTCGCGGACCTCGATCACCGCCACGCTGCCTTCGCGCCGGGCATCCAGCGTGATCACGCCGTCCGGCGCATCGGGCCGCTCGCCCTGCAGGAATTCCAGGGCCTGGACGGCATTGCGCTTCAGATTGGTCAGTACACGGATTAAATGCTCGCGGTCCGCATCCACCACCACCCCGGGCTTAACCCGGTTGAAAATCCGGATGCGGCCCGAAGTCTTCACCACGGCGGTTTCGATGACCTCGTCGGCCAGCTCGCGCAATTCCAGCAGCTCGCGCTGCGGCGGCAGTTCCTGGGCCCGGCCGAACTTCAGCGTCTGGCTGAGGAACTCGATGGCCCGGTCCAGCGAACTAATGAGCTTCGGCGCAAAGCGCTTGACCGTCGGGTCCTCCACATCGGATAGCCGGTCGGAAATGAGCTGGGCCGAAGTGAGCATGTTGCGCAAGTCGTGGCTGACCTTGCTCACCGCCAGGCCAAGGGCGGCGAGATGGTTCTTCTGCTGCAGCATGGTGGCAAGCTCGGTCTGCATGTCGTGCAACTCGCGCTCGGCGATGCCGATTTCATCACGCCCGGCCCCGGGCTTGATGATGCGCGAAAAATCCTCCGGATTCCGGCCAAACTCAACCATATTGCGCGTGAGGCGCTGCATGGGTTTCACCAGCACCCAGTTCAGCGCCGCGAAAATCATGCCCGCGACCAGCAGCGAAAGGAAAATGGACAGCAGGAGAATGTTGATGGCGTAGCGGAACATGGCGGCCCGCAGCGGTTCTTCGTAAAGTGCGATTTCAATCAGGTCGCCGGACATGTTGGGCGGCATATCCATGACGCTGATCACCCGGGATTCGCCCGCCCACATGGCGCCGAATGCGTCGGTGACAGCCTCGTACCACATGGTGCTGCGCAGATCGAAACTGGCATCGATCATGAAGTCCGTGTCGCTGCGCAGCGCCAGCTTGCGGCTTTCGCCTTTTTCGAGGGAGACGACGAGCACCCCCGCGCCCATCAGGATCTCGCTGCGCAGGTCGCTGGACAGAATCTGGTCGGGAGCGGCTTCGGCGGCAAGGGCGGCGATCTCGGCCTGGGCGATGCGCCCCTTAAGCCATTGGATGCGGAAGTTTGCAATGGACGGCAGGAAGATCAGAACCTCGCCCAGCATCACGAAGATGATGGTCAGCAGCAGGACCTTGCCGGAAAGGCCGCGCATGGCCCCAGGCTGTTTTGATCGGTTTGGCGCTTGCTCCTGCATTCAGCCTCTAGCTCACCAGTCTTATTACGCGCCGCAGCCACGGATTGGATGCAAGCCCTGAGAAATAATTAACCGCCACCCGGCGGTTGATCTCGCCCAGCGTCGGGTAGGGGGCCACCATACCGGCAATTGCGCGGATTTTGAGGCCCTCGTTCATCGCCAGAACCCAGGGCTGTATGACTTCCCCGGCGTTTGCGCCAACGATGCCCACCCCCAGAATCCGGCCTCTTTTTCCGATAACGGCCTTGATCAGGCCGGTGGTCTTTCCCTCGGCCTGGGCCCGGTCATTGTCAAGAAAAGGCCAGCGGACAACCTTGATGGAGGGACCATAGTCCTTGAGGGCTTGCGCTTCCGTAAATCCCACCTGGGCCAGTTCCGGCTCGCTGAAGGTGACGTGCGGAATGATGTCGTTCCGGTTGCTGACAGGCAGGCGGAACAGGGCGTTCCGGATGACGAGCCCCGCGTGATAATTGGCGACATGGGTGAACTGCAGTCCGCCCGCCACATCGCCGATGGCATAGATATGCTTTTGCGAAGTCCGCAGGCCCTTGTCGACGGTCACGCCCTTGGCTGTATAGACAACGCCGGCCGCTTCCAGGTTCAGTCCCTCGACATTTGCCGCCCGCCCCGTGGCGACAAGCAGATGACTGCCGGTGATCTTTCCATGCCCGGCTGTTTCGATAGCGATGCCTGGTTTTGCTTTCGAGATTTTCTTGATGGCCGTTTCCGCGAAAATTTTTACCCCGTCGCGGCGCAGGCTCTCCAGAACAACGGCCGCCAGTTCCGGATCATCCTTGGCCAGCGGCGTGAAGGCCTCGATGACCGTAACGGCGGAACCCAATCGGCGATGAGCCTGTGCCAATTCCATGCCGATTGCGCCCCCGCCAATGATGATAAGATGCTTGGGCAATACGCTGTTCTCAAAAATGGTTTCGTTGGTGAAATAGGCAACTGTTTCAAGTCCGGGTATCGCCGGAACAGCGGGCCGGGAACCCGTGGCAATCACAATGCGCTTGGCTGAGAATATGCCGCCGCCGGATTCAAGGGTCTTCGCATCACGGAATTTTGCAGCACCCAGCACGACCTTGACACCGAGCTTTTCAAAGCGTGCGGCGGAATCATGGGGCTCAATGGCGGCAATCACTTTCCGGATATGGTCACGCACCTTCTTGAAATCCACCTTCGGCTCGGCGGCTGCGATGCCATAGGGCCCCGAAGTGCGAAAGACATGGGCATGCTTTGCCGCCGCTATGAGTGCCTTTGACGGAACGCAGCCATAGTTGAGGCAATCGCCGCCCATCTTGCCCTTTTCGAAGAGGATGACCTTTTGCCCGAACTGAGCCGCCGCGGCCGCAAACGATAACCCGCCGGAACCGGCGCCGATAATCGCCAGGTCATAGATCATGGTCTGGCCCGCAAACGCTTCGCCAGCACCGGGATCAACGCCGCAACGCCCAGAGCGGCAAGCGCCAGAAGAATTTGCGGCGTGATGATCCGCGAAGCTGAAAGATCAAAGCTGCAGGGTGTTGCAGGAGTCCGCGCCAGGCAGGCATCATAGGCGAGCTGCTGGGAATCAATCAGGCTGTCGAGGCCAGAGCCCACAAAACTGAAGGCAAAACCCGCCGGGATGATTCCGATTAAGGTGGCGCTCACGAATGTCTTGAGCCGGACCTGGGCAAGGGCCGCGGCGATGTTGACAAGCCAGAAGGGAAACACCGGCGTGAGCCTGAGGAAGAGGAGATAATTGAAGGCATCCCTGGCAAAACCCTCCTGCAACTTGTTCACGATGCCGCCGGCCTTGCGCGACAGTGCTGCTTCAAGTGGTGTTCTGGCTGCCAGAAAAATTATCGTGGCTCCCGCTGTTGCCGCCATGATAGCGGCAATGGCGCCCGTGAGCCAGCCGAACAAAAGCCCGCCCATGATGGTGAGAAGGGTTGCCCCCGGAATGGAAAGTGCGACAGCGCAGGCATAGACAAGCCCATAGATGAGCAGCGCCAGGAGCCAGTTGTCGGCCATGTAGCGGCGCAGCTCCGCACGGTTGGCGGCAATGCTTTGCAGGCTGATCTGCTCGTGGAGGCCCAAGCCATAGGCAACCGCCATCAGGCCGGCTATCACCGCTACGGGGAGCCAGCGCTTGGCGGTGGAAAAACGGGATTGACTGGCCATGGCTGATGTCATGCCGCATCGGTCCTCCGCTGAAAAGCCCCTCTCACAGTGTGTTGAGAACACGTCAGGCGCCGTGTTGGGCCCGTGAAGCCCCCTTGGCGTTGACTTTCCCGGCGCTTTCCCCCTATAACCCGGCGCAATTCCTGACAGTGAGACAATCCCTCCTCGACGGCACCGTTCCCGCTTCTCAATTCGGCAGGATATGTATCTGAAAATACAGGTGTTTTGAGGCTGCGGCCAGCATATACGGAGACCGATCGTGAAGCGCACCTACCAGCCGTCCAAACTCGTTCGCAAGCGCCGTCATGGCTTTCGCAGCCGCATGGCGACTGTTGGTGGCCGCAATGTGATTACCCGCCGCCGCGCCAAGGGCCGCAAGCGGCTCTCGGCCTAACCCTGCGGCAATGGAACATCTCAAGCGCCGGCAGGACTTTGTTGCCGCCGCAAGAGCGCCCTCGGCGGCCACACCAGGTTTGGTGCTTCAGGCCCTGAACCGCCAGGACTCGGCCTTGCCCCGCCTGGGCTTCACCTGCAGCAAGAAGATCGGCAATGCGGTCACCCGCAACCGCGCCAAGCGCCGCCTGCGCGAAGCCGCCCGGCTTGTTCTGTGCAAAACCGCCCGGAACGGTTTTGACTATGTGCTGATCGGGCGTATGGCCACGGCTAGGCGGGATTTCGCTGATTTGCAGAAAGATCTGGCGTCGGCCTTGAAGCGGCTCCACGCCACGCCAAATGAAGTGGCTGACAAGGGTAAAAGATGATCGACCACAACAACAAGAACTTTATCCTGGCCATTGTGCTGTCCATGGCGATTATTTTCGGCTGGCAGTATTTTTATGCGGTCCCCATTGCCGAACAGGCACGGCAGGAAGCAACAACCGCGCAGCCCAGCACCACGACGACAACCACTTCAACCGCACAGGTGCCGGGCGCGGCCACCGCCGTAACGCCTGTGACCCGCGATCAGGCCTTGGCCAGTTCACAGCGCCTCAAGATCGAAACGCCGGAACTGCAGGGCTCGATCAACCTGACGGGCGCCCAGCTCGATGATCTCCATCTTACGCAGTATCGCGAAACCATTGATCCCAAGAGCCCGACCATTGTCCTGCTCTCGCCCGCCGGTACCCCCAATGCGTTTTTTGCCGAGCAGGGATTTGTCGGCGCCACCGGAACCGTAGCCAGGCTGCCTGATTCCAAAACTGTTTGGCAGGCGCCGGCCGATGCGGTGCTCAGCGTGGGCAAGCCCGTGACGCTCACTTGGGACAATGGCGCCGGCCTGATTTTCACCCGCCAGATTTCCATTGACGACCATTTTGTATTTTCCGTGACGCAAGCCGTCCAGAATAACAGCGCTGCTCCCGTGGCGCTTATTCCCTATGCCCGGGTCCAGCGCCAGGATACGCCGGTGATTGCCGGCTGGTGGGTGTTCTTTGAAGGCATGCTCGGCGTGCTCGGCGACAAGCTCCAGGAAATCAACTACAGCGATGTCCAGGGCGCGAAGGAACCAACCCGCATCGACTCGCAAGGAGGCTGGCTCGGCTTCACCGACAAGTATTGGGCGGCGGTGATGATTCCCGATCAGTCCAGGGCCATCTCCACCAGCTTCCTGCACCAGGTCCAGAATGGCCGCGACGTCTACCAGACGGATTATCTCGCCAAGGATGCGATCATCATTCAGCCCGGCGCAACCGGGCAGTATCAGGACCTGCTTTTTGCCGGCGCCAAGGTTGTAGAAACCGTCCAGACCATTGGCGAAAAATACAAGATTGCAAAGTTCGACCTGATGATCGACTGGGGCTGGTTTGAATTCATCACCAAGCCGATGTTCTATCTTCTTGATTTCCTCAACGGCATCGTCGGCAATTTCGGCATCGCCATCCTGATTGCCACCGTCCTCGTCAAGCTCGCGGTGTTTCCGCTGGCCAACAAGTCCTATGCCTCGATGAGCAAGATGAAGAAACTGCAGCCCGAAATGCTGAAGCTGAAAGAGCTTTATCCCGACGACAAGATGAAGCAGCAGCAGGGCATGATGGAGCTCTACAAGAAGGAAAAAGTCTCGCCCATTTCCGGCTGCCTGCCGGTGGTGGTGCAGATTCCGGTTTTCTTTTCTCTCTACAAGGTGATCCTCACTTCCATTGAATTGCGCCACGCGCCGTTCTTTGGCTGGGTGCATGATCTGTCCGCCGCCGACCCCACCAACCTGTTCACGCTCTTCGGCCTTATTCCCTGGTCACCGCCGCTTTTCCTGGTCCTTGGCATCTGGCCGATTCTCATGGGCGTGACCATGTGGGTGCAGATGCGGCTGAACCCCACTCCGCCCGATCCGGTGCAGGCCAGCCTGTTCAACTGGATGCCGGTGATCTTCACCTTCATGCTGGGAAGCTTCCCGGCGGGTCTGGTGATCTACTGGGCCTGGAGCAACTTCCTGTCGATCCTCCAGCAATCCTACATCATGAAGCGCCATGGCGTTGAGATTGACCTTCTCGGCAACATCCGCGACAGCCTGCCCTTCCTGAAAAAGAAGCCCGCGGCCACCACTTGACCTCGCGCTTCACCAGCGACCAGCTCCTGGCGGGCCGCCGGCTGTTTTCGGCCCCCTCCACCTTCATGCTGGGAGTGGCGGCACTTCACCAGCTGCCGCCGTCCACTGGCGTTGAAATCGCCTTTGCCGGCCGTTCCAATGTCGGCAAGTCTTCCCTTATCAATGCCCTGACCGGGGTCAGGGAACTGGCCCGGGCCTCCAACACGCCGGGCCGCACCCGCGAGCTCAATTTCTTCAACATCGCCGATGCCCTCACCCTTATCGACATGCCTGGCTACGGCTATGCCAAGGCGCCGAAGAAGGAAGTGAAGAAATGGCAGTCCATGCTGCGCGGCTATCTCCGGGGAAGGCCCGGATTGACACGCGCCTTCGTGCTGATTGACGCGCGCCATGGGGTGCTCGCCGCCGACGAGGAAATGTTCGGCCTTCTCGATGAAGCGGCCGTCACCTATCAGCTCGTCCTTACCAAGATCGACAAGCTCAAGCCTGCCGAAGTTGAAAAGGTTTATGCGGAGACTGAGGCTGCCGCGAAAAAGCGCGCCGCCGCCTTTCCGCTGATCCATGCCACCTCGAGCGAGAAACTTGCCGGCCTGGAAGACCTCCGCGCCGAAATCGCAGGCCTTCTTTAACCCCGGTAAACTTCAATCTTGGCAAGCCCGGCAATTGCCCTATAACGCCATGCCATAACTGCTGGAATCCCGCCATGACTGACATTCCAATTCCCGAAACGGCCCGCATCCTCTCGGAAGCCTTGCCCTTTCTGCAGCGCTATGACGACCAGATCATCGTGGTGAAATTTGGCGGCCATGCCATGGTTGACCGCAAGCTGTCCCAGCAGTTCGCCCGCGACATGGTGATGCTGAAGGTCTGCGGGCTGAACCCCATTGTGGTCCATGGCGGCGGCCCCCAGATCAACAAGATGCTGGACAAGCTCGCGGTGAAGGCGGAATTCCGCGAAGGCCTGCGCGTCACTGACCAGGAAACGATGGACGTGGTGGAAATGGTGCTGGCCGGATCCATCAACAAGTCCATCGTCGCCTCGATCCAGCAGGCCGGCGGCCGCGCCGTGGGCATTTCCGGCAAGGACGGCAGCCTGATGATCGCCGAACGCTACGTGAAGCAGAAGACCGATGCAAAAACCGGCCGGGTTGAGAACGTCGATTTTGGCTTTGTCGGCGAACCGGCCCGCATCAACATTGAAATTCTTCAGACCATCATGAAGAGTGACGCCATTCCGGTGATCGCCCCCATCGGCGTGGGCTGGGATGGCGATACCTATAACGTGAACGCCGACACGGCGGCAGGCGCCATCGCCACCGCCACCCAGGCCAAGCGCCTTCTCATGCTGACCGATGTGGCCGGTGTCCTGGACAAGAACAAGCAGCTGATCAGCGAATTGCGGATCGGCGATGTCCCAGCCCTCATTGCCGACGGCACGATCACCGCGGGCATGATTCCGAAAGTCGAAAGCGCCGTGGCCGTGGTTGAATCGGGCGTCGAAGGCGTGATCATTCTCGATGGCCGCGTGCCCCATTCGGTGCTGCTTGAACTGCTCACCCCGCATGGCGTCGGCACCCGCGTCTCACGGACCGGTGTATGAGGGGTTTCGACCATATCGAGACCTGGGTGTTTGATCTCGACAACACACTCTATCCCGCCTCGTGCCGCCTGTTCGACCAGATTGACCGGAAGATGACCGGTCTTGTCTCCGAGATTCTCAAGATCGCGCCAACCGAGGCCCGCACCATCCAGAAGGGCCTGTTCCACAAATACGGCACGACGCTGCGCGGCCTCATGGTGGAGCATGAGGTTGACCCCGCCTATTTCCTGCGCCACGCCCATGACATTGACTACGCGCCCGTCCCCCAGAACATTCCCCTGGACGAGGCGCTGCACGCGCTGCCCGGGCGCAAGCTGATCTTCACCAACGGCACCGTCAGCCATGCCGAAAGCGTTCTGGAGCGCCTAGGCGTAACCCGGCATTTCAACGATATCTTTGACATCGTCCATTCCGACTACATTCCAAAGCCCGACCGCGGCCCTTACGAAAAATTCATCCGGCAAACCAATATCAGGCCCGAAACCTCCGCCATGTTCGAGGACATCGCGCGCAACCTCGAGGCACCCCACGAGATGGGCATGACCACGGTACTGGTCACCTCCGATGACAATGCCGACGCCAACATCCTCAATGCGATCGGCCGCGCCGACCATGTTCATCACGTGACCAGCGATCTCGCCGAATTCCTGAAATCCGTGTCCGCAAAATTAAAGCAGGGAGCACCCCATGAAAAACCTTCAAGCCATCATTGAGCAGGCCTGGGAGGAGCGCGACAAGATTACCCTGAAGACCAAGGGGCCGGTCCGCAAGGCTGTGGCAACTGCGCTTGATATGCTCGATTCCGGCGAAGCCCGCGTGGCCGAAAAGGTGGCGGGCTCCAATGACACGCAATGGGTGACCAACCAGTGGCTCAAGAAGGCGGTGCTCCTCTCGTTCCGCCTGAATGACATGGAGCTCACCGGCGGCGGCCCGGGAAAATCGAAGTGGTGGGACAAGGTGCCGTCAAAATTCGAAGGCTGGACGGCGAAGGATTTCCGAGCCGGTGGCTTTCGCGCCGTGCCGAACTGCATCGTGCGCCACTCCGCCTATATCGCACCCGGCGCCATCCTCATGCCGTCCTTCGTCAATCTGGGCGCCTATGTCGACAAGGGCACCATGGTCGATACCTGGGTCACCGTCGGCTCCTGCGCCCAGATTGGCAAGAACGTGCACCTCTCCGGCGGCGTCGGCATCGGCGGCGTGCTTGAGCCCATGCAGGCGGGCCCTACCATCATCGAGGACAACTGCTTCATCGGGGCGCGCTCAGAAGTGGTCGAAGGCGTTGTCGTCGGCGAAGGCTCGGTCATCTCCATGGGTGTGTTCATCGGCCAGTCCACCAAGATTATAGACCGCGCCACCGGCGAAGTATTCATGGGCCGCGTGCCGCCCTATTCCGTCGTGGTCTCCGGCTCCCTGCCGCAGAAGCCCTATGCCGATGGCTCCCCCAGCCCCTCGCTCTACTGCGCCGTGATCGTCAAGCGTGTTGACGAAAAAACCCGCTCCAAAACTTCGATCAATGAGTTGTTGCGGGACTGAAACTCCCCCTTCCGGTT
>Ga0138256_10004185_pt1 | contig 15346 bp, 15 predicted proteins | sample KNB2016incub_MG_FD_105486 | JGI IMG/M metagenome (GOLD analysis project Ga0138256, IMG submission 105486) | Active sludge microbial communities from wastewater in Klosterneuburg, Austria - KNB2014incub_MG | ecosystem: Engineered > WWTP > Activated sludge > Unclassified | place: Austria... | reverse complement strand
CGGATATGAAATTATAACTGCGTACAACTTTATTTATCCATAAGCAGCATTTTACGATGCTGCTTATTTACTTTTGGGGCGCTTATGAGACCAACTGAAGATACATACCGGCATAAAGGCTTACGCAAGAAACTTGTGGACATTGTACGTGGCAAAGGGATTACCAATGAAGACGTACTGAACGCCATCAATACCATTCCCCGTCACTTTTTCCTGGAATCCGCTTTTGACGAATTGGCCTATGAAGACCGGGCCTTTCCGATCGGGGAGGGACAGACTATTTCACAGCCTTATACTGTTGCCTACCAGAGCCAGTTGCTCGAACTGAAGAAGTTTGACAAAGTACTCGAAATCGGTACCGGCAGTGCCTACCAGGCCGTGGTGCTGGCCGAACTGGGGGCACAGGTGTATACGATCGAAAGGCAAAAGAAACTTTACGATTCCAATAAGCTTTTCCCGCTCCTTAAAAAATATCCGACTATTAAATTCTTTTATGGTGACGGCTATGAAGGGCTCCCGACATTCGCCCCGTTTGATAAAGTCATCATAACTGCCGCTGCGCCGGACATTCCTCCAAAACTGATTGATCAGCTGAAAGTGGGGGGGATGATGGTGATACCGGTAGGCGCAGGGGATGTGCAGCTCATGAAGCGTATTACTAAACTCGAAGGCGGGGCACTGAAGGAAGAGGTGTTTGACCGTTTCTCTTTTGTTCCCATGATCGAAGGAAAGAATAGTTAGCCAATTACCTATTGGTGTAACCCTGTTCTTTTCTATATAGGGCCAAGATGTTTCCTCCCATTTTTATGTGGTTTTCAGCAAATAATCCGTTTTTTTTCTGCCCGGGGTGGGTGGTTACAAAATCACGGGATTAAAGTAGTATCCTTTGCCAAAAAAAGGTATGGGAGAAATGCTGACTTTGAATTATGTACGTAATTACGTACATTTGAGTGTACATAATCATGAAACCATGCAGGCAATATCAATCACCCAATTGAGAAATAATATCAAAAAGTACCTGGACGAGGTCTCTAACTCTTCTGATATTATCGTGGTTTCCAGGGCGGCCGAAGAGGAAGCCGTGGTTATTCTTTCATTGAAAGAATATAATTCACTTACCGAAACCGGTCATCTGCTCTCCACAGCAATAAACAGGCAGCGTATACACGAATCGATCGACCAGTTAAAGAACAAAAAGACCCGCAAGTTTAAGCTTTAACCTGTAGTATGAATGTTGAGTTTACAGAAAATGGTTGGGAGGATTTTCAATACTGGGTTGAAACGGACAGTTCTATAGCCGGAAAAATCAAAGACCTGTTAAATGAAATCAGGAAAAAGCCATTTCACGGGACAGGAAAGCCTGAACCACTCAGACACGACTTAAAAGGATTTTGGTCCAGGCGGATTACCGGTGAGCACAGGTTGGTTTATAAAGTCGAAGGGAAAAAGGGGGCTGATCAAAAATGTTATGTTATTCAGTGCCGCTTTCATTATGATTGATGATTCATCTCACCAATAGGCAAAAACAAAGATTGGTGAATTACGAGTCAGTCAGTATAAAGTTCAATAAAAGAAAACGTATATCAGTTTGTCCAGCCAGCGCCTGACTATAATGAAATTATTTTTTGCAATGGAATATATACGTTGTTGCCTTTCTGTTTTCCCTTTTTTGTGTCTTGTTACCCTGGCAGAAGCTCAGCCACTTTATGATTAGCTGGTAGTACGAAATCGGGTAACTGCATAATAGATAACTGGCTATTTAACGTGAACGGAATCCGCAATCAACCGTGTCGAATTCAAAAACAGCGCCTTTACCCGCTCACCCTGCTCTATACTCTCTTTTTTATCGGGGTGAAAGTACCAGTAATTATAAGTGGTGAACTCTTTTATTCCATTCAGTTGTTCATCTATTTTCCGGATCATTTCCAGGTCGGCCGGGGAAACTTTTCCCATATAAAAGTGCAGGGTGATCTGGGGGCTGCTCCGCTGGTAGCTGGAGTAGCTGATTTCGTAGAAGTTGTTGTAAATATAATCGAGCACGTGCTGATAAAAGGCAGCCGGGTCATCGGCGGCTGAATTACCGCTGATCTCAAACAGTAATTGCGGGAAATCGATGATGATCTGCGGGGTGTTGTCGGTTGCTTTTTTACTGTACATGCAAACTGGTTAAAAAATAAATTTACGGTAAAGTAGGATCAGTGAGAAGTAAAATCCTTTAAGCCTCCAATGCAGATCTGCATCAAATAGGCCGATGCATATGGGAACTTTTTTTTTGCCATTTATTTAATAATAAAAATTAAATATCAACCTTGTTATTTAGCTTTATAGGGAAACAAAAACCAACCAACCATGCGTAACCTCATTTTTTTCATGCACGCTTCCCTCGACGGGTTTGTAGCCGGACCAAACGGTGAAATGGACTGGATCCGTTTTGACGACGAGCTATTTGATTTAGTAGGAACCATGACGGAGAAAGCAGATACCGCCCTTTACGGAAGGGTTACTTATGAGATGATGCAGGGCTACTGGCCTACGGCCGGGGATAAGCCCAATGCTTCCAAACACGACAAAGAACATTCGGCCTGGTATAAGAAAGTGTCGAAGATTGTTTTATCCAGGACCCTCAACGGGGATGGATTGGAAAATACCACCGTAATCAGCGATCAGTTGTTGGAGACCATCAACCGGATTAAGAATCAGGATGGGAAGAATATCCTGATATTTGGAAGTCCCCGTGCCTCTTACTCCCTTTTAGAGTTGGGTCTGATCGATGAATTCTGGGTGTTTGTCAACCCGGTTTTGCTGGGAAAAGGAATGCCGCTGTTTAAAAATGTGACGGAAACGACAAAACTGAAACTGGTGGAATCCAAAACTTTTTCCTGTGGGGTGATGGCGTTGCATTATGAGAAGAGCTGAATTACGTTATACCTTTAGCAGAAATGTCCGGGGTTAAAGAGCATGGATTGCTTTATTCCTGTTAATGTCTTTGCTCAAGCCTCAACTTTTTTAATATGTCGCCCCTACAGGGCTCTGTGGGCATCTTCGAAATTTTCATTCTATTAATAGGCCACCCTTAACAGGGCGGAATACAAATGCACCAGCTGTTTACAGAACCTCTTGTTAATTATTCATTCTATTGACAGGCCACCCCTGACGGGGCGGAATACAAATGCTCCACCTATTTACAGGACTTCTTGTTAAATATTCATTCTAATGATAGACCACCCCTAGCGGGGCGGAATACAAATGCACTATCTATTTACAGGACTTCTTGTTAAATATTCATTCTAATGATAGACCACCCCTAGCGGGGCGGAATACAAATGCACTATCTATTTACAGGACTTCTTGTTAAACATTCATTCTAATGATAGGCCACCCCTGACGGGGCGGAATACAAAGGGCATCACCTTCTTAACAAATAAACATCTACATTCAAATTTTTGCGTCTACCTGCTTTCGCAATCCCTAAACCATCAACCTTCTTTATATTTAACCAGTCTTAATTTCCGGCTTACTTAATGGAAATTTCAATACCAAGACTAAGAAATAGTTTTTTATCAGTAAAGTCCGGTGTTAAGCGCGTTGATATATTCTCATCCAGTAAATCAGGGAGTTGTTTTGCGAGGATGTCAAAACGGAGATTCAGGGGAAGTTTCTGCTGACTCCATTTTTCAAAAGGTAAATTACATCCAAGTCCCCAGGTAAACCCTTTTCGTCTGTCTTTTGTCGCATAACGATCTAGTGGGTTAACAGGTCCCTGCCTTGTTTCTGAAAAATACCCCAACCTCAGTGATAAAATATCAAGTGCCGTGGCTTCCAGACCAAAACCAGCCATTGTCTGATATTCAGATTCTTTTGTATAGTTTTTCCGGGTTTTCAGATAATTGCCATATTGGATACTGGCTGTCAGACTTAATTCCTGTGGTTGTTCTTTTAATTTTTTTCCTTTTTGAGCAAATGGCAGGTTGACAGGTGTGGAAAACCGGTAAGCGGTGCCCAATCGTAGAATGGTTGGCATGTCCCTGTATTGAATTACGGTTTCATTGGCCCGCTGAATGATTTCCCCGTCAAGCAAGGTATTGTACAGACTGGCGGCGAGTCGGAGTCGCTGATTCGTGACTTTGGTAGATTTGAAAACGCTTACCGCTCTGTCATAGATAATACCGGTATTGACCATAAAATCCTTAGCCGTTGTTTTCCCCTTTATTTCCATTTCACGTAAGAGGTTGCCGGAGAGTCCGGCGTAAAGATGCTTTCCGATTTTGTAGCCTGCGATAAAGGAGTATACGTGTTGTGCTTTTTTATCCGTGTCAAAATCCTGGTTGCCGATCTGGGCATTCCAGTATGAATCCGGGTCGATCCAGTGATGGGTGGCGATGCCCAGGGTTAATTTATCCGTCACTTTATAACTGAAGCCACCTGCGGGATAATACGATTTTGGATAGCTTCCATGTCCTTTGGTGTAATTAAGGGCCATCTGGATTTTTTCTGTTCCGGGGGCAATACAGGCCGGATTCTCAAATGCAGTTCGTATCCCATCCAGCGTGATAGAATTTTTACCCAACGCTTCCGCCCGCGCACTATTGGTGACATCCGAAAGTACCCCTTCATAATTGGTGGGACTAATAAATATAGTGCCTTGAGTTTGAGCTGTAATAGAACAAGTGATAAAGAAACCCGCCAGTAGGAGTATAATTTTTTTCATTTCATTAATAATTTAACCATATAGTTTCCTTTTCCCGGTAGCCGCATTTACAATCAGCCTGACTGGCTTGATGCATTTATTGGCAGGAGGAAAAGGATTGACCCCACAAATTAAAGTTGATTAGCCGGGTGGGGGAGTACTCCATTTGGATAGTTTTTTCATCATTAATTTTAAAACAGGATTTTAAAATTGTACCGAGAATATTGCCAGCTATTTAAAAAGTTGGCTATTGTTTACAGAATGGGATTCAGTAATTTTAAGAGCAATAGATCACTAAAAAGATGATAAAATTCGCTTATACGATTCTTTACGTTACAGATGTAACAAAATCTGTGGAGTTTTACGAAAACGCATTTGGGTTTGAAAGAAAATTTGTAACACCCGAGAATGACTATGCTGAGTTATTGGTTGGAGAGACAACGCTTTCATTTGTTTCCACTTCTTTAGCCAATTCAAATTTGCAGGAAGGGTTTATAAAAAGTAGTTTGTCAGATAAGCCTTTTGGGATTGAAATAGGGTTTACAACAGAAAACGTAGAAGAAACTGTTTCCACCGCAATCAACGCAGGTGCGACCCTTGTTGAAAAACCTAAAACAAAACCCTGGGGGCAGGTTGTTGCTTATGTTAGGGACATCGATGGATTTTTGATTGAAATTTGCACCCCAATGGGTTGATCATGTGAGGAGTTTAACGCAGATGAAAGCATTATTGAAGTTGAGAACAAAAAATAATTCAACTTGCCATGACCGACAACGTGTCTGGGTAGATCTATCAAAAGATTAGAAATATACAAAATAATGCAGCCGGCACATAAAATAACCACTATCAGATTTGAATTAATTTATGTTTATCCCGGTACAAAATTTCAGGATACCGCTATTAAGGAATTATTGTTTGATGGTGTTGGTGTTCATTAATAAACAACTGTTCGGGAAAGCCCCCCCCGACACCTGACACCCGACACCTCACACCTGATTCAAACAAACTGCTCCAGCAACTCAATCCTCTTCTCAACCGGCGGATGCGTCGAAAACATATTATCCCAGGAAGCTGATTTATGTGAAGAAGGCTTCGGGTTATCAAAAAACAATTGGGCCACATCTCTGCTTTCAACTGCTTCGATAGCGGGATCATTGGAGACTTTGCGCAACGCATTGGCCAGGGCATAGGGTTTCTTTGTCATATCTGCCGCCCCTGCATCGGCGAGGTACTCGCGGCGGCGACTGATACCAAAACGTAAGAGGAGGGAGATGAAATAGGCTACGGCAGTCACGACAATTGCAATCAGGATGATGGCGCCACTGCCTTTGGAGTCCTTACTCTTGCGGCTACCGCCGGTAAAGCGTAGACTGCGGAAAGCGAGTTCGGCCAGGAAAGAGAAGATGCCTACAAAAATGATGGTAATGATCAGCACCCGCACATCCCGGTTCTTAATATGGGATAACTCATGGGCGATGACACCCTCTAATTCTTCATCATCCAGTTTGTTAATGATGCCCCTGGATAGGGAAATGGAAAACGACCGATGATCGATCCCACTGGCAAAGGCATTAAGGGAGTCGTCTTCGATGATATACAATTTGGGCATGGTCATACCCTGGGAGATACAGAGATTCTCCAGCAGGTTGTAAACCCGTTTATTTTCCGTACGCTCCAGTGGCTTACTGCCCGTAGCCAACCTGATAAAAGTGGAATGCCCGGCCCAGGCAATCAGGAACCAGATGCCTACACCGGCTAATACCAGTGGCGCAGTATTTATAAATAATTGATTGGGGTCTTCCCCATGATCCTCACGGGTAAAATAAACCAATGCATACAGCATCCCCAGCAATAATGCCGGAAAGGCAATCAGCAGGAGCGTGGAATTGAAATTGTTCCGGCGGATCTGTTTGTCTAAGCCTACATATTCCATGTGCAGTGAGCGGGATCAACCCTGAATTAAAACTGAATTTTCGGTGGCTCTTCCATCTGCTTGCGGGTATCAGTACCCAGGTCAAACATGATCTCTTTGGCAAATCCGAAATTGCGGGCCACGAGATTGCCAGGAAAGGACTCCACTGCATTGTTATATTCCGTAGTAGCTCCATTGAAGAAACGACGGGCGGCTGCCAGTTTGTTTTCAATATCACTGAGCTCTTCCTGTAACTGCAGGAAATTCTGGTTGGCTTTCAGATCGGGATAGGCTTCTACCTGTACGCGTAAACCTGAGAGGGCGGAACTCAATTGTTGCTCCGCTACAATTTTGCCATCAATACTTGTTGCACTCATGGCGGCCGTACGGGCTTCCGTAATCCGGGTCAGTAATTCTTTTTCGTGGGTGGCATAACCTTTTACCGTTTCCACCAACTGGGGTACCAGGTCGTGCCGCTGACGAAGCTGTACATCAATATCAGCAAATGCATTCTGGCGACGGTTCCTCAGGCGAACGAGGCTATTATACAGGCTGATGAGCCAAAAGACAATCAGTACAATGACGCCGATAATAATTAAGACAGGCATAATGGTGTTTTTAGTTCCTGAAATTAGTCAAAAAAGGAGAAATCACGCAAAACATCGTTTTGTGGATATCGGGGTATTTTACGGCGTAGCCCTGCTCTTTTTAAAGCCGGATAAAGTTGTATATTTCGCTTCTAATTGCTTCTTCATGAGATTATTGCCCTTAGCCACTTCCGTTGTCATTACAGCGGGTCTTGTTTTTGCCCTGAATAAACAATGGGGGGCTGTTCCCCCGATGGGAAAATTTCTTAATCCCCAATACGGTTTCTGGCAGAATGCCGAACCAACAGGGGAAAATTATGATGCGTCCCTCAGTCTGCCGGGTCTTAAAGGAAAAGCGGATGTCTACCTAGATGACCGCCTCGTACCTCACGTGTTTGCTGAGAATGACGAAGACCTGTATTTTATACAGGGTTTCCTGCATGCAAAATTCCGGCTCTTCCAGATGGACCTGCAGACCAAGGCTGCGGCCGGTCGTGCCAGTGAAATCGCAGGACCCAAGGCTATTGACTTTGACCGGGAACAACGTCGCCTCGGAATGGTCTTCGCCGCAGAGAATGCGCTGAAGGAGATTGAAAAAGATCCGGAGTCCAAAAAATTATACGACGCCTATACCAACGGCGTGAATGCTTACCTGGCAGACCTGAAAGAGGCTGACCTGCCCGTGGAGTATAAACTGCTCAATATCGTTCCGGAGAAATGGAGCAACTTACGTACAGCTCTCTTATTAAAGATGATGGCGAAGATGCTCTCTTCAGGAACAGAAAGTGACCTGGCCAATACCAATGCCAAATCTATTTTTATTCCTGATGAACTGAAACTGATCTATCCGCAGGTACCTGATTCTTTAGTGCCGATCGTTCCGAAAGGAACAGCTTTCGATGCCCCGGGTATTGTACCTATTGCCCCGGCCAATGCAGATTCACTTTATATTGGAAGAAAAGATACAGTTACGGCAAAAGAAATTTCTAAACCGGATATCAATAATGGCAGTAATAACTGGGTAGTGGCCGGTAGCAAAACCGCCAGTGGCTCACCTATTCTTTGTAATGACCCGCACCTGGAACTCTCCCTGCCTTCGATCTGGTATGAAATACAACTGCAGACACCAACCAGCAATGCTTACGGGGTGTCTCTCCCTGGAAGTCCCTTCGTGATCATTGGGTTCAATGAAAACATCGCCTGGGGAGTGACCAATGCGCAACGGGATGTGAAAGACTATTACGAGATCCGTTTCCGGGATGAAAGCAAAAAGGAATATTTCTTTAACGGGAAATGGGAAAAAACAACGATCAAAGAAGAAACCATCAAAATAAAAGGGCAGGCCGACCTGAAAGATACTGTGGCTTATACCGTCTTCGGTCCCGTGATGTTTGATGACAAATTCTCCAATGAGTTGTCCAACAAACGCAACCTGGCCGTCCGCTGGGTGGCTCATGATCCGAGTAATGAAGGATATGCATTATACAAATTGAACAGGGCGACGAATTATGATGATTATGCTGCGGCCATTAAGGGCTTCCAATGTCCGGGACAGAATTTCATCTTCGCTTCCAAAACCGGCGATATCGCCATCTGGCAACAGGGTAAATTTCCGGCCCGCTGGGATCGCCAGGGCTTGTTTGTGATGCCTGGCGAGGACAGCAGTTATATGTGGCAGGGCTTTATCCCTCAACCGGAAAATCCGCATGCCAAAAATCCGGAGCGTGGTTTCCTGGAAAGTGCTAATCAACGGGCCGCCGATTCCACTTATCCGTATTTTATACCGGGCAGTTATCTGACCCCCCGTGGAATTACCATTGAGAATAAGCTTGCCGCCATGAACAGTATTACCACTAAGGATATGATGGTACTGCACAGCAATTATTTTAATACCCTGGCTGAAGATGCCCGTGGTATCATGCTTCAATATGTTAAGGAAAATGAACTGGATCCCGTGGCGAAACGCTTTCTCGGCATTTTCCGTGACTGGGACCTGAATGCCTCCCCCGATTCAAAAGGACAAACAATCTATCAATGCTGGTGGGATAGCCTCGAAGTGGAAATCTGGAAAGATGAATTAGCCCGTAGCACCCAACTGGTGCCCTGGCCAGAAGAGCAGGTGACCATGGAACTGCTGAAAAAAGATTCCGCGTTGAAGTATATCGATAATATCAACACGGCTGAAAAGGAAACGCTCTTTGATGTTGTTACCACTTCCCTGAAGAAAGCCGCTGCTGATCTGGCCAGGAAAGAGGCGGAAGGCAAACTGGAATGGACAAAATTCAAAAACCCCACCGTCTATCACCTGATCAAAGACCTCAAGGGATTTGCAAGGCCCGGCCTTCCGGTTGGTGGTAATGGCAATATCGTCAATGCCGTAACGCATAGTCATGGGCCCAGCTGGCGGATGATCGTTCACCTGACCAATCAGACCGAAGCCTATGGCGTATACCCCGGTGGACAAAGTGGTAATCCCGGCAGCCGGTTCTATGATAATTATGTGGACCAATGGGCTTCCGGACAGTACAACAAACTCTGGTTTATGAAAGAGGGCGACCGTACGGACAAAAATGTAAAATGGGTGATGAAATTCACTGCCGGAAAATAAGTACCTGGGTAAATCATTCTATAAAGAATCAACATGAAATTTATAACAGCCATTATATTAACAGCGCTCACCGGTTTTATTGCCGGTACCCTTTCTTTTTCTCCCTGGTGGGGATTTGCCATCACATCCTTCCTGGTAGCCGTACTGGTACACCAGAAAGGAGGAAAGGCTTTCTTATCCGGTTTTCTTGGTATTTCGTTACTCTGGGCCGGACTGGCGGGGTGGATGGATATGAAGAACAATGGTATCCTCTCTCATAAGATCGCACAGATACTGCCACTGAATGGTAATAGCTTCCTGCTTATACTTATTACTGCTGTGGTGGGTGGATTGGTAGCCGGATTTGCCGCCATGAGCGGCAGTTATCTCCGGGCTTCATCAAAGAAATGATGTTAATTCTTTTCTAAGGGTTGGACATCCATTGGTGCCCTGCACGGCATAGGTTATCTTGCGGCCCTGCATGAGAATAATAGCTACCCTGATCTTACTGTGTTTACTTCCCTGTCAAGAGTTATTTGCCGGCAAAATTGCGGGTAAGGTCACCGATACTAACGGGAAGCCCCTGCCTTTTGCCTCTGTATTTGTACAGGGCAGCAACAAAGGCACCAGCACCAATGCCGAAGGCCGTTATTCACTTACACTGGGCTCCGGAGATTATACACTGATTTGTCAATATGTGGGCTATACCCGCCAGGAAAAGAGAATCACAATTACCGGTAATGCGGACCAGACCGTTGATTTCAGTTTATCCATACAGGAACTGACGCTAGGAGAAGTGGTTTTAGGGAAAGGAGAGGATCCCGCCTATGAAATCATCCGCCAGTCAATCCGCAAAAGAAAATATTATCTCGCCCAACTGGACCGTTACCGCTGTGAAGTGTATACCAAGGGTCAAATGCGGCTACGGGGATTTCCGAAGAAAGTACTTGGACAAAAAGTGGATTTTGAAGACGGAGATACCAGTAAACAGAAAATGGTCTATCTGTAAGAAACGGTTTCTGAATATACAGTTGATAAGCCCAATAAGACTAAAGTAGAAGTGATCTCTTCTAAAGTGAGCGGACAAACAGGTGGTTATGGTCTGACTGCCCCTGAGTTTCTCTCTTTTTATGAAAACAATATACGGGTAGGGGACGGACTGAATCCACGGGGTTTTATATCACCCATTGCCGAGAATGCACTTAGTTACTATAAGTATAAATGGGAAGGCAGTTATACCGAAGACGGGCGTGAGATCAATCATATTAAAGTGATACCCCGCCGCAAATTTGAGCCCTTATTCAGCGGGTATATTGATATCGCCGAAGATGAATGGCGGATTCATTCGGTAAAACTGGAACTGACCAAGAACTCCCAGATGGAAATACTGGATACCCTGCGGGTGGAACAATTGTACCGGGCGTTTGATAAGGACCGCTGGTTTGTCAGCAACCAGGTAATTTATCCGGCCGTTAAAATGCTGGGTTTTGATGTATATGGCAGTTTTGTCAATGTGTATTCTGCCTTTGATCCGGAGCCGTTGATTGATAAAAAAACATTCAGCAGCACCATAGTCAGGTTTACGGACAGTGCCAGTAAAAGGGATGAGGCTTATTGGGAAAAAACAAGACCGGTAGCCCTGATGGCTGATGAAATCCGGGATTATCAGAAGAAGGACAGCCTGGAACAGGTGCGCAAGAATCCACAGTACAAGGATTCGCTTGACCGGAAGAATAATAAGATGACGCTGATGAACCTCTTGCTGCTGGGACAGTCTTTTTCCAATTCAACGAAAAGACAAACCCTCAGTATCGCGCCGGTGCTGGAAATAATCAATTTTCATCCGGCCGAAGGCTTAGTGCTTAATCCTTCGTTTACCCTGTTCAAAAGACTGGATACCGTCCGGATGAGTCGTCGTTCCTTCAGTATCACACCGGCATTCCGGTATGGGTTCCTGAACCGGCATTTTAATCCATGGGTGGCGATCCGGTATTATTATGGGAAAAAATACAGCCAATCTTTCAGTTTCGCGGGTGGCAGTAAAGTTTTTCAGTTCAATCCCGACCTGACCGTGAGTGACCGGGATAATACGTTTAATTCACTGATCTATGAACGGAATATCCGGAAGACCTACGAAGCAGCGTTTATACGTGGCAGTTACCGCAGCGGACTTGGAAACGGTTTTTCGGTCGTCACAGGTTTTCAATACCAGGACCGGAAGCCACTGGAGAATATCACAGATTATACCTGGCGCAAGGATGATCAGCGGTCGTATTCGCCGAATTATCCCAATGAGCTGGTTGCCGCGAATATTCAACCTCATCAGTCATTTACCGTGATGCTGGGTATCAACTGGCAGCCGGGTACCCGCTATGTCGAATACCCGGACCGGAAAGTAAGTCTGGGTTCCCGTTACCCGAATTTCTCCTTTCAATACACGCAGGGGATCAAAAATATAATGGGCAGTGATGCCGATTTCAGTAAATGGAAGTTTTATGTGGCGGATAACCTGAACCTGAAGCTGAAAGGGCAACTCCGCTACCGGGCCGGGGTGGGTGGCTTTCTGAATAACCGTTCGGTGGAATTGCCCGACTACCAGCATTTCAACGGAACCATCACCCGGTTTGTCCCGGAGTACCTGCGGAGCTTCCAGTTTTTGCCGCAATACCTGTTCAGCAATAAGGACAAGTTTTATTCCGAAGCACATATCGAATATAACCTCAAAGGGTTCCTGACCAATAAGCTGCCGCTGATCCGCAACCTCAATCTTTACCTGGTCACCGGGGCAAATAGGATCTGGTTGAATAATCACAAATATTACTATGAAGTCTTTGCCGGGTTCGATAATATCTTCAAGCAGATCCGGGTGGATTTTGTTCAATCCTACCAGAATGGCAAGCCCTTTCAACACGGAATCCGGATCGGGTTGACTAAACTGAATCTCAGTGGTGGCCGGGAAGACTGGCCATAATTCTCTGATAATCACTGCTGTCTGCTGTTCCCCGGAATTTTTGTAATTTTGCAGCACTGAAAAGCCCAACCCGGATATTTCAGTGAAGTTTGGTTCAGCCTGCAACTGTCCAATTATTTATTAATTATCCCGCACCTGCGGGATTCAGATTTCAACACTATGGCCTTACACAACCGCGTCTCCCGCAAGGAGCTGAAGGAAGCATTATTGAACGATCCCACACCGAGGACCACGATTTCCTTTTATTGTTATTTTAAAATTGAAGATCCCGCTGTATTCCGGAATATGCTTTACCGTGAGCTGAAGCAACTGGGTGTACTGGGACGGATCTATGTGGCCAATGAAGGCATCAACGCACAGATCAGTGCTCCCTCCGCTAACCTGGAGGCATTACGGGCTTACCTGTATACGATCGAACCATTGAACGGGCTGCGATTGAATATTGCCGTGGATGATGATGGCAAATCCTTTTTTGTACTGGATATTAAAGTGCGGAAGAAAATTGTGGCGGATGGCATTGAGGACCCTTCCTTTGATATGGCCAACAAAGGAAAGTATGTGAATGCGGAACAATTTAACCAACTCACGGAGCATCCGGACACCGTGGTGATCGATATGCGCAATTACTATGAGTATGAAGTAGGACATTTCGAAAATGCCATTGAAATACCTTCAGACACATTCCGGGAACAGTTGCCCATGGCGGCAGACATGATGCAGGAAAAAAAGGAAACAAATATCATCATGTATTGCACCGGGGGGATCCGTTGTGAGAAAGCCTCGGCCTATATGCTGCATCAGGGTTTTAAAAATGTATTTCACCTCGAGGGAGGTATTATCAACTACGCCCGGCAGATCAAAGAGAAAGGTTTACCGAGCAAATTCATTGGAAAGAACTTTGTCTTTGACGAAAGGCTGGGAGAGCGGATTACGGAAGATATTATTGCCCATTGTCACCAATGTGGTAAACCGGCCGATACACACACGAATTGTAAGAATGACGGCTGTCACCTGCTGTTTATCCAATGTGAGGAATGTGCCAGCGCCCATGAAGGTTGTTGCAGCAAGGAATGTCAGGACACCCTGCTGTTGCCGGATGAGCGACGGAAGGCGTTAAGAAAAGGCGTGGATAAAGGCCAGCATATTTTTAATAAATCACGGCAACGGTTAAGGCCGCGTTTGGGTGATGAATCTTAACCTGCCGGAATCCATTTAATACAAACCGGTTTGCCCAGCGCGATTCGTTTGCCGGTATCTTTTAATAAGCCCGTGTCCGGGTTGCGTTCAAAGATCACGATCTCATCACTGTTCTGATTGCCCACCAGCAGGAATTTTCCGGTAGGATCAACATTAAAATTACGCGGACCGTTGCCCAGAGTGGACTGGTGCCCCGCCAGGGTCAGTTTCCCTTTTTTATTGATGGAGAAAATGGCAATCGTGTTGGAATTACTCCGGTTGGATGCATAGAGAAATTTTCCATCGCTGCTCACATGAATATCCGCACTGCCCGGGAATTGGTTATCCCCTGCGGGCATGGTACTGATCCGCTGGATCTGTTTTAGTTTTCCTTTTTTGTATTTGTATGCATTCACCGTTCCGTTCAATTCCTGCACCAGGTAACCAAAGCGGTGATTGGGATGAAAAGTAAAATGCCGGGGACCACTGCCGGGTTGGGTACTGGTAAAGGCTCGTTTACCCTGAGTAAGTTTACCGGTTGCTGCATCAAACTGATACAACATCACTTTATCAATACCCAGATCGGGTACCAGGAGTGTCTTATTGTCCGGACTGATCAGGGTGCAATGTACATGCGGCGATTTCTGCCGGTCGGTGGGGCCATTGCCTTCATGTGTAATATGCGAACTGAAGGCTCCGACTGCTCCGCCTGGTAAAACCGGCATTACGGATAAACTGCCGCTGGTATAATTGCCGGCGAAAACCCATTGGCCTGTCTGATCGGTTTCCACGTAACAAGGATGATCTCCGCCTGTGCCCTGCTGGTTGATGAACTGCAGTTCGCCTGTTTTATTATTGAATGAAAAGGCCGCTACTTCACCGCCCTTACCATCTTTGGCATTTTCATGTACGGCATACACATATCGTCCGCCCGGAGCAATGGACAGATAAGAAGGATTGGATGTCTTTATATGACTGACAGGTTTGATACTGCCATCTGTACTATTAAAACGATACACATAGATTCCTTCACTCTTTGGTGAATCGTAAGTGCCCGCCAACAGGTAATAATCCTGTGCATTGGCGGTGAAACCTGTTATTAAAATCATAAAGGCCAATATCCGGTGTAACATATCGGGGATGGTTTAGCTGGTGAATTTCAGTCAAAGTTTTCACTTTAACAAACGCTAAACATTCCTTTTATTTTCTGGCACAGTCTTTCTATTATAACAGGTGTTAGTCAATTATTCAACCTTAAATCAAAAGCCATGAAACGGATTTTTACACTCACGATCTCTTTTTTACTTGCCTCGGTTTTTCTGACCAGCTGTATCCGGGAAACCATTTATGAAAACAATGACAACTACTGGTTGTCTAAAGAAATGGGCGAAGTGGTATACAGTGATCCCTACTGTAATTACTATGT
>Ga0138256_10004184_pt1 | contig 15349 bp, 11 predicted proteins | sample KNB2016incub_MG_FD_105486 | JGI IMG/M metagenome (GOLD analysis project Ga0138256, IMG submission 105486) | Active sludge microbial communities from wastewater in Klosterneuburg, Austria - KNB2014incub_MG | ecosystem: Engineered > WWTP > Activated sludge > Unclassified | place: Austria... | reverse complement strand
CGCACGGAATATTCTGACGAGCCACTGCGGTGCGTCGAATGCCGCGATTGAACAGCAGCTCATACTCTATTTATTGCGCGACGAACCTTTGCGGACCTGGCAACGTATCTTCGTTGCCGAAGTGCTACCAGGTAATGGGAAAAGCAATTATTTCGGTGATTCAGCCAGGAAAGAACCGGCTGCACTCGCTGAGGTTATGCTTTCGAACCACACCCCGGGCAAAGCCGATCGGGCGTTGCTGGCGCGTCTGGCTGCCTTTCTGCAAAAGAGTGGTAAACTGCAAGAGTTCGCGCTGGCGCTGGCCAGGGATCGGAGTTTCGATGATACGGGAATGGAAATCCTGGAGCTCACTACCGGCATGCCGATCAGCGCGCTGCAGGCAAAGCTTGCCGACAAACCAGTGGCAAACGGGCACAATAACACTTTACGCAAACTCAAACGATAACAGGTTAATCCGCGATGTATAATGCTATTCTGACCTTTGCAGCCGCGGCCGGCGCGCTGAGTTGCCTGCTCTGCATCGTGCAAATCGCGAAACGACTCAGCGGTCCGCAGATTGCTGACCCAACAGCAATCCCGGCGCAGCAACCCACCGGCTATACAAAATACCTGAGCCGTGTGCTGGTGTTTTCGCTGTTGGTCTACATGGGGGCCGCAGCCTTCGGCTATTATCTTGAATACGTTCGTCATGGCCTGAACGATGCTGTTTTGCTCGCAGCAAGCATCTGCGGATTTATCATCTTTCTGATCGCTGCATTACTTTCAGAAAAGTTGCACACGCTTATGCAGCAGCGCGTATTGCTGCTGCAGAAGGCCTCGATGAGCCGCCTGTTCAGGCATTTTTTGTATGCGGGCGCACTATTGGGTCTGGGGGCGACATTGTTTGCTCTTGGCTATCTTGTGCTGACAGAGCGATTGAATGCACTCTCATTAGAGCTGGTTCTGCTGCCCGCATACGGCGCGGCACTGGTGCTTTACTGGCTGCGTTTTAACGTATCGCTGATCGCGCGCGCCAGCGATTATGCTTTCGAACTCATGGGTCGCCAGGAATCTATCATACCGCTGATCGGCGCGGCGAACCCGCTGTGGCGACTGCGCCAGAATCTCGCGGCGGTGAATCGCTTTTTCTTCTATCACATGGAATATCTGGTGCTGTGCGTCGTGGTATTGCTCGTCACAACACAAATTGAGATGCAGGCGCGCATCGCCATCAAGGGCCGCTTCTCGATCGCGCTGATTGTCTTCGCAATCGGCATCGTTTCTGCTATTCCGGCGTTCTTTATCATGCGCGTGCGCGATAAAACTTCTCCTGAAACCTTTTTATGGAATATCCGCATTGGTTATATTGCTGCGATCAGTATTCAGGCAGTGCTGGCCTATTTCATTCTGGTTGTGGTGATGCACGTGCACATCAAATATTTCTGGATCATCTTTCTGGGCTCGATTACCGCTTTGCTGCTCAATGTTTATTCAGCTGTATTCGTGGCAGAGAACCACAAGACCGCACGCAGCCTCATTGCCGCTGCCGCGAGCTCCGTCTCGACTGTTATCCATCGCGGCATTGCTTCAGGCATGCGTGGCGCGGCGATTCCCGCGCTCATCATTGCGTTCATGATGTCTCTGGTTTACCTTTTAGGTGTGATTGAAGAGCGCGGTGAAGACCGTTTTACGCACGGCCTGTTTGCTCTCTCTCTCGCGCTGACCTCGATGGTGTCGCTGTTTACCGTGGCGCAGGCAACCGCGATTATCATGCCATTGGCCTCCACGGCGATTGCACGCATTAAATTGACGGCCCGAAAAGGTGAGAAAAACGACTTGCTCGAAAAATTCCGTAACCTGCGCAGCGTCTCGGTGCCCTCGTATGTACTGCACGGCAAGATTATGTTTTCTTCCCTGGCGATCCTTATCTTTCTTGTTTATGCGCAGGTCTTAAGCGAGGCCGGCACCGCGTCACTGTTCAAACATCTGACGCAAACAGCGATGCTGCTGATAGGCGCAATTGCCTCGTACTTTCTTTCGGCGCGCATTAACGAACTCGTGCTCAACCTCGGTCCGTTACTCGTGCGCGAGACCAGCCGGCAGTTCCGCGAACTCGCAGGTCTCAGCGATGCCGGGGTAGAACCCGATCTGAAAAGTTTATGGCGCATCGCGGTGAAATATCTGACGCGCAAAGTATTGCCGCTGTTTTTCGGCACCATGGCCTTGCCGGCTGTGTCTTGTCTGTTGGGTGGCGCTTATGGCCTTGCGGGTTATCTCGTCGGTTTCGGTTTTTTCAGTTTTCTCAACGGCAACAGTTGGCTGACAACCGGTGCCGCCTGGTCGAGCGCACGCCATGCCGCAGAAGCAGATGCACAGCTCAACCGCCATACCGCGCAGCTTGAAGCGCTTGTGCAGGCCGACATCGTCGGCGATTCGATGCACGAGGCGGCGGCGCCGACACTCTCGGGTGCCCTGCTGGCCACGATTATCGGCGCCTTGCTCTTTACGCCCGCCACGCTGGAGCTGCACGAAAAAATCCGCGACTTTGTGAAGACTGTTTTGTAATCTGGAAAATCGTTCGCTGCTTCAGGCGCCGGCCATTATTTCGACATTCGCGTGGATGTGATAACCTGCGGCTGCGTGTGCCGCAGTTTGCAGCATGAACGCTGCAAGGTGTTTTGCCGGCGTAGGCTGAACAGCATTCAACCCCGGTAATTTGAACAGGGGTGACATGACCTTGGCCGCGGCGCTGGCAAAACCTTCGCCCGCGCGATGTTCTTTGCGTTCGCCGATCAGCAGCGACGGCCGGTAGACGTGTACAGATGCAATGCCTACATTGCGCAATGCCTCTTCGATTTCTCCCTTCACCCTATTATAGAATATGCGTGAGCCTGCTGCGGAGCCATGCGCGGTCACTACATGCAATGACGGTGCGCCGAGGGCCTTGGCCACTTCGGCAAAGCGTAACACGAAATCAAAATCGACCCGGCGAAATTCAGCCTGGCTGCCTGCCTGCTTAATCGTCGTACCCAGAGTGCAAATCGCAATCGGCGATTGAGGTTTGCCGGAGAAGACAGGTTCGGCTGTAAAATTATAGCGAATATTTTTGACGCGCTGGTCTGCGCTGTCGACTGGCTTGCGGCCCAAAAGCCAAATCGTGCCTGTGTCCGCTGAAGCCAAAAGCTGTGTGACAACCTCAGAACCAACGAGTCCGGTTGCACCGGCGACGATATATTCCTGCGGCATCTGCATCCCCATGACTCACCGGGGTTGTAGCGACAACCGGCTTTTTATTCAAGAAAGCGCGCACGCAAGGCCGGTGTCGGTACGTAGCAGGTTTCTTTTTTGCCGAACCAACGATAGCGGTTGCGCGCAATAAAACGATACAGTGGATTGCGCAAAAACCGCGGAAGGACATATCCTAGATACCCCAGGGTGTACCACGGTTGCCGCAAATAGCGACTGATACGCAAAACAGCATCAGATTCAACGTACAAGACGCCTGCTTCGAAAAAAATGATGCTGTCAGGTACTTCGCTCAGCATCTTTGCCGCGCGCAGGCGAAAAGCTTCACTCTGCAGCGCAGCAAATTTCAACGTCGGTATTTTCTCGCGGTGGAGAATGAATTGCACGGCCCCATTGCACAGATTGCAGATACCATCAAAAAAGACGATGGCTTCAGCCGAAGTGGTGGCCACGCCCTGAGCCACAGATCTCGCCGGGTCACCGGCGAGCGCAGAGCCCGACTCAGGTGTGCGCGTTGATCCAACCGACAATGTCGCTCAGTACCTGGCGGCGGTCTGACAATGGCTCATTCATTGTCTCGTGGTAAAAACCCGGATAAAGCTTAATGGTCTTGTCTTGCGAGCTCAGCCCCTGGAAGAATGCTTTGCTGCCTTCTGCCAGGGCAATGCCGTCGGCATCGCCATGGATCACGAGAATCGGCAGTGTGATTTTGCTGGCCTGTTCGAGCAAGGCTTCACCGGTCGCAAACAGATCGACACCCATCTTCATGGAAATTTTGCCGTGCACGAGCGGATCATTGATGTATGCCTGGACAACATTTTCGTCACGCGAGATCAGTTTTACGTCGAGTCCCGCGGGCACGGTTACCGCAGGTGCAAATTTTGAGATTAATGTGCCGATACCTTTTTTGATCGCCTGTGCGGTATCGAGCGCGGGCTTGAAGGCGCCGCTCGATACAATCAGTCCCTTTAGTTCTTTCGACACCTCGGGCTTGAGCGCAGCCAAAGTGGCGATCAGACCGCCCATCGAGTGGCCAAGCAGGATCATCGGCGCTGAAGGATTTTCTTTGCGTGCTTTTGCAATAAGCACTGCGAGGTCTGCGGCGTACGAATTAAAATCGTCGATATGACCGCGTTTGCCGGGTGTTTTACCATGGCCGCGCGCGTCGAGCGCATAGACCGCGGTATTCTCATTCTCCAGTGCCGCGATCAGGTTGCCATAACGGCCCGAGTGTTCGCCGAAGCCGTGCTGCACAACGAGCACCTTCTTAATGGTCGTGGGTTTCCACGTCTGGACAAAAAATTCAAAGTTATCAGCCGGGTTCCGCACCGTCGAAGCATTCTGCTGCATGGGCCATTGGATGAGTTTGCTTTGGGCGGGCAAACTCAATTCAGCGCAGAATCTTGCTGGTGAACAGGGCTGGCAGGTCGCCGAAGCTGACCCATTTGTTGAACCAGAGACGGTAATAAACGAAAAAAGAGCAGAAGTACAGTAACAAGATTACCAGCATCACTGCGGTTTTGCGGTATTTAAAAGTCTTGCCGAGCTCAACCACGTACTTTAGCACCGCGTTCGTCATCTGCTCGATGTATGACAGCAGAAAATAGAACAATACCACCACGAGCAGCATGCCCATCAGAGTCACAAATGCGGGGGATATATACTTTTGCAGGCCTATAATTTGTAAATTGACGACCTGCACGATAAGGTCAATGACCAAAAGTGCCAGAATGCGGAAGGCGACACGAATCACCCTGACCTGCCATGAGACTCCCGCTTTGGTCATGGTTTGGCCTGCGCTTTGGCTGATTTGGAGGACCACAACAGCCGGTTTTCTCTTTCGGTTTTTTTCTGCATGAGCTTGTTCAGATTCTGTGCCATTGCCATATTGATGCGCTGGCCTTCGGGTGAATTGAATACCTTGAACTTATTCAGGGGCTCCCGCATGTTCTTATGCAACTCTTCGGCGACAAAATCACCCTCAGAACTGAGGTTGTCGATTGTGCGCCAGATATCCACCGCGCGCTTCGCCACGCGTGCCGACATCGGGTTGCCGGGGTCAGACATCGCGCTTTCCCAAAAAACGCGGCCCTTTGCAAACGTCGCATCTTTCACGCGGTAACCAGCCGGAGTTGTTTCCGCAAGATAATCCAGAATTTCCGTGCGCTTGAGATAATAGTGCTGCAGCGCGTCGCGGTCATTCTTGATGCCTTTCTTTTCAGCCAGCGGCAGATAACGTTTCACAACTTTATCGAGTGTTTGCACACGGATGTTGTCTTTGCCCGCCGGTGGCAGCGCGTCGATATGGCGTTTCACTTCAAATAACAGCTTGAGCGCGCGCCCCTGGATTTCGTAGATATTCTCGATGGCGAACAGAATTTCTGTCGCATACTTCGTGCCCTTTTTGCGCGAAACCACATCCAACGCCTTGCGCAAAAATTCTTCTTTGTTCAGCGCCTCGTGAAAGTAGTCGATGGCGAGATAGGTCATGTCGGGATGAAAGGAGGATGCCACGCGCTGCAAATTTTCAAAATACAGATCGCGTATCGCGCGCGGCAAATCCCCTTCGTTGGGGTCGTAGGAACCAAAATCTTTGAGAAAACGGTCGAGCTGTTTTTCTTTCGCCTCAGAAAGTGTTTCATCAAAGTATTTGCGGCGTGCCGCATCATCAAAGGCGAGCTTGCCGGCAGTACCCTGGTTCGGGCGGTTTATCACAACCTTCGATCTTTTTTTGTGGGGAATAGCCTTGCCTTCACGCCATAAACGGTAATTTTCAATCACCTCATTGCGCTCTTCCATGCGCTCGAGTTCTTGCGGCGCTTCTTTGATCTCATCGCGGAATGGTTTGTCGATGGTTTTCAGCGTCGGAAAAATATCCTTCGCAATAATATTGCGGTAGTCCCGCTTGCGCTTGCGGTATTCTTCAGGAATACTCTGGTTGACCTGCGCACCGTCTTCTTTGGCGCCGAAGTTTTCGCTGAGCTGTTCGCCCTCTTCGGTGCGTTCCAACTGCTCCTTCCATTTGCCGCCGGGTATGCCATATTCTTCGGCAAAATCGCCTTTACCGTTCTTGCCCGAATCGGCCATCGGCCCGTGCTCGAAGCCGCCACCATCGTCGGGGTTACCTTCTTCACCCTGTTGCCCCTGCTTTGGGGGCATCACCTGTGCCGAAAGCTGAATCATCGGCTGGTTGCAGATTTCCAGTTCTTTTGCTACGGTACCTTTGATGGCGAGGTGCGTGAAAAAAGACAGGTGTATCAGCGCAGACAACCAGAGAAATAACGCCCAGCGCTGCCGCTGTATAAACTGAAAAAATCCACCAAAAAGTTCAGATGCCATCGTGTTTCAAGCCGGGCTATTGCTCAATGCGTTTCGCGCCACTGTCCATCCGCTTGCCTTTCAAGCAAAGGCGCGTTGTCAATGAGTTTGAAAAGTTGATTAAGGGCTGTAAGGAGCTCCATAAGGATCATAATTTGGGTCGCAAGCAGCGCTGCCGGGAGCATTGACGCAACCGATGTTAATCCGCGTCACCCGTCCGTTATATAAAGACGTGACGTACAAATAGTCCCTTTTGGTGCTCTTGGTTGTCCCGCCGACATAGACCAGACCATGGGGTTCTGCGTAATAATCGGGTGGGTAGTACGACACGCCCGCATAAGGATCGCTTGTCGGTGCCGCTGCCGTCATTTCCCAACCGACTTTTCCGTGTCCAATCCAACCGGCAAAATTGCCGGTAATCAGCCAGCGGCTGATCCGGTTATTGAGGCGATCAGCTACGTAGAGGTAAGTTCCGTCCGAAGTGACGGCTGATGGATTCTTGAAATCTTTTGCGGCCCCCGAGCCACCCGATGAAACGGCCGCTGCCATGGATTGCCAGCCATCGATGCCGTTGCCTATCCAGCCTGTGGAGTTGCCGGTCGCAATATCGACGCGCACGATGCGATGGTTCGATTCATCCACGACATAGAGGTTTGTACCTTGGACGATGATGCCCCGCGGATCGCGAAAATAACCCGCAGTATTGCCAAAATTATTCGCCGGGACTGCCGTTGTCGCGGTGTTCCAGGCATCGTTGTTGTTGCCGATATAAGCACTGAATGCACCGGTAGATTTATTGCGCCGAATAATGCGACGTCCACCGTAATCGACAACATACAAATATGTCGCATCGCTGGTCAGTGTCCACGGCAACAAAAACATTCTCGGATTATCTACCGAGCCGCTGTTATAGAGCGTCAGCGGATCGGTCACATTACCTGCGCCTTGCCACAGATCATCGTTGGCCACCCAGGTACTTTGCCCAAAGCCCAACCAGCCGACAAAATTCCCGGCCGAATCATATTTTACGATGCGGCGATTGTTCGAATCCGCCACGTAGATATTGTGCGCCGAGTCGACATGAATGCCGTAGGGAGTGTCGAAGTTATGCGCGCAATAACCGTTGAGATACCGGTTAATCGCCGTATCCCACGGATTACCCGTGGTCGGACAAGTTGTGGACACATTACCCAAACGTCCCAGAGCCGCGCCCGTATCCATATTGAGCTTCTGCACGCTCATATTATTAAAATCCGAAATATAAAGAAAATTATTGGAACTGCCTGCCGCGTACGCGGCGATGCCGCTGGGGCGATAGTAGACGCCGTTCCGGTTGTTGGCCCATTGTGCGCCGGTGTCTGTTTGCCATTCAAAATCGGGGGACGCCTGCGTGCCAAAAGTATTTAATCCCACCCACTTACTGTGGTTGCGTTTCAGTACCAGATTGTTGTTGAGCGCACGGCAACTGCCGCTTTTGTTCGGATTGTAAGCGATCATGTGCACGACATCATTCGTGGCAAACCCCAAGGTCGACGAAAGCGGAATATTCTGACCCGCATCATAAACTCGCAATGCCACGGAGGCCGGTGGTGAACCCGAAATGAGCGTATTCTCAACCGTCATATTGATGACATATCGGATCGGTAATTCGCCCGCGACGGCATTTGTGCCGGCAGTATCAGGCGGCGTCTGGTCGCCAGCAACCTTGTGTCGGAAAATAAAATAAGAGTTGGGTTTCAGGCCATATGAGCCGTCTGCGCACTTGGGCGCTTCAAAGTTGAAAGGAATCACAGCCGGGTACCGGGCTTTGATGCTGGCACAGTTATTCAATGTGCCGGAAATTCCGATCTCCGTATTGCAAAAACTCAGACGACTGGCCATGCCGGTCGTGGCGGTGCCATCGAGAGCAATCGTGTCAGTCACCGGAATGCCGAGCAGCATCAGGTAGTGTGTCATCACAAAATCGCCGTAAATCGAGGCAAAATTCTGGCCGGGTATGTATTTCTGTATCATCGTTTCCACACCGGTAATGCTCTGGTCTTGCAGCGTCATGAGTTCTGTCAGCATCGTTGCGCCGCTGCCGCCGCTCTGTGCTTCTGCACGGTGGCGCAGGTAGTTGAAGAAAAGATTGCTCTGCAGGTATCCGATGATTTTTGACGCCCAGGTAAGAAAATCTGTCAGTTGCGGGGCATCCTGATAATAGTCGATAACGGACGGCGATGCCAGTTGTGTCAGGCGCAGCGACTGTACATTCGCCGTCGCAATGGTGGCGTGCGGCGCATTTTCAGCAATTCCCTCCGCGATCCACAGGTCATGGTTCACCAGGCGCTGCTTGACCACGCGTTTGCTGTAAGTGAAAAGATGCGATAACTCATGTATCACGATGTCATTCACCTGCGAAGGATTGTTGATGTATCCCGGGTTCAGGTCGTAATGGACAATACTCATCTCATTACTGTACCCGCCAAGCTGGCCGATATAACTGGCGTATTGTTGCAGCGCGACGGGATCGGTGTACAGCTTCTGCGTGAATTCACTCGAATACAGATCGCGGGGGGAGAAAAAACCGCCCACATAATTTCCCGTGGTGGCATAATCATCCTGAATATTGTAGGCGAGTATCACCACGCGGGCACCGTCGTTGGTGTAAGGATGTTCCCCGGCACCATAAATGTTCTTGAGGTTGGTGTAGGCCGATTCCATCGTGGTCAGCACCGAAGAGGCCTGTAGCGACGACATCGTTGCGCTGCTCGAATCGCGATACAGAACAAAATGGGTCGATACCGCCAACTGCGTGGCATTGAGTTTGTAGAATGGAGTGAAACTACCCAGCATTGCGTCGCTCGCGGCAGTGCGGCTTTTTACCCAGAAATCCCAGGTCGCCGGCCCACCACTGGCACCCATACCGGGCTTGGTGACCGTGGCCACCACCGGTTGCGCCGGCAGAACATTCTGTTCTGAAAAGACCACTGCAGCTTCACCCAGGCGGGCGCAGTTGAGCACCAGCGCTACGGTGGCTATTGCCAGCAGCTTCGCGGTGCGGATCGATGATCGGTTATGTGACATAATTTTGGAGGGAACGAGTATTCACTATTCCTGTCTTAATATATCGTCTGAGACGGTCTGCAAGCCAAATTTAAGACGGGGATTTCATTTGTATGGAGGCGGAACAGCTTGGATTCAGCGGAATACGGGCATGCCGGCTTTGAGCATACCCAGCTCAGCCAGCTTAACGGGTTTCGCCTTTGCTCCGGTATGGGTAGGAAAATGAACCTTCATCCGCACCGGCCTACCTGAGACAATGGAAAATACCGTCTCGCCCATCAGAAATCCACTGCCGCCAAGAAGTACTTCGCCAGCGGACACAGAATGAATTTTGCCTTTGAGCGATTTGCGGATTTCAGGCGGGTTGCCGGGCTTATCTGCCTGTGAGACCATCGGCTTTGTCCGCTGCCCGGAAAGTATTGCCGCCAACAGATTGCGTGATTCGAAGGATTTGTCAAAGCTCTCTATTGGCACAATTTCCCCATTTGCCGCATAGTGTAATAATTTCAAGGCATCGCCACGGTGCTCGAAGCGGCCGTCTGAAGCCGCAACAACCCAGCCGGTTGCCGTCTGCAGGTAGGTGGCAATTTTTGTCAGATCGACAGTCCGCCAGATAGTTGCAGTGCCGTCATCTGAACTGGTTAAGAACAAGTCGTCTGTTGCAGACATGCGAATTTCTGTGAATCTTGCAGTTTCGCCGCTTTCAGCTATACGCTTGCCTGCTTTGTCCCAAAGTATGATTCGGTTTGCATAAATCCCTATTAAAAAATCGCCTTTGGGAGAGTATTCCAAATAACTATAGAACATATTATCGCCGGAGCCGGCCTCACACGTATTCCGCTGCACACCATCAGGTTTTAAGATTGATACTGTAGACAGAAGGGAATAACCGTATTCACCCTTGCTCATCGGTGTAAATCCACCAGTCGTCAGGCCAATTCGGTGCGTCCCGAGCAAATCGATCTCAGAGTCCCTTAACCTGATAGAATAGAATTTATATGCCACGGCCCAACCGTCATCTGGTGGAACACTCTGCCTCAATACCACATATTCGCCGTCAACGCTGCGTGCGCTGACGGATTTGTCATGAAGTAGACCGAGGGATTTGAGGCTAATACGTCGGGGAATTTTCTCTGCAGCATTCTTGTGGATGATTAATTCATTGCCATTAACCGATTCAATGAACGGCGAGCGGAGAAATTTTTCGAGAGAGAATTTTTCAATGAGATCGCGCAGGGAAAACCTGGTAGTGCCGCTTTGGGTGAATTGAATATTCACAGGAACCGATTCTGGCAGACAAACAACATGCGGAAGATTTTCCTGGTGCAGGATGACGGTGCGAGTGCAGGCTAACAGTTTGCCATCCGAGCTAACGGGTGCAAAAAGAAGAGGGTGATCCAAGCGGTGTTTGTGGGTAAGCTCGCCCTGAAGATTGTGAACAAATACTTGGCCCTTATGGTCGGCACTGACCAAATACCGCCCGTCGGCTGAAAACCGAAGATAGTTTACCATGCCCGAATGCAGGCCGAAGAACAGAAACGCTGACCTTTTTGAGAACGCGACCCTGCCGGTAGATAAATCCAACACCGTGATATTGCTTTCATAGTCCGAAGCGGCGAGATACTTACCATCGTTTGATATTGTCAGAATACCATTCTGGTGGCTGAGACCGATCTCCCACCGTGTTTTTAATGCGAACGGGGCCTCACCGGTGATGTCGTAGAGTTCAACAGCATTTTTATATGCAAGTACGGCCACGCCTGAGGGTGACACCACTGCGCCGCTGCAGAATTTTTTATCCTTGTCCTTGAGCGTTAATAAGCGCGCGGATTTTCGTAGATCTACGACCTGGGCCCGAACGCCGCTACCACACCAGATTACGTAGCGCAAATCAACGCTAACGCCATAACCAAACCCGAGATGGGTAAAATCAGGCATCGAACCGGAAAGAATTAGCTTTCCATCGCTTGCCCTCAGCAACTCGTACGAAAACCCTGCACCCAGATCGGTCCCCCGAAAAAGAAGAGCGCGCTGTCCGTCTTCCGCGAGTTGAAAACGCTGAATCTTGGCTGTACCTGTCCGCTGGATTACCAGCTGCGCTTCCTCAGAACTCGGTTGAACAGCAATCACAGAAGTAAGGCTGTTTATGACTAATGCGAAACCAAAAAAGCGAATCATTGCCAGAACCTGCCTAAATAGCTATCCATTCTAATTTCAGCCTTGGATACATTTCATAATCTCCGATGATCACCTGATATATACCTTGTCCCCTTTCGTCAGCCTCGCCGCCGCGGCGGGGGAAGCCTTGGCCTTAAGTTTTGTGTGCATGTTCTCGCCCGCGATCAGCGTATAATCTCCGCGCGCCGTTTTGACGATGAGCTTCTGGCCGGGTTTAACCTTGGCAATTCCCTTACCGACGATATCTACCTGCGACGCCGACGCTGAGAATACTTCTCCGATTTCGGATAGTTTTGGCTTTTTAACAGCATTGCGGATCAACGCCGCGAGTTTTTGTTCGTAACCCGGAGTTTCTGCGATCCCTTTCTTTTTCAGAGCGAGATCAACCGGCGTTTTACCTCCGTTGTCTTTGCGATCGATGCGTGGTTTATGTTTCAACAGCGCACGAATTGCCGGTTCATTGCCCGATTCGGCCGCGTAGTGCAGCGGCGTGCGCCCTGCATCATCGGGTGTGTCAAAATCGACGCCCGCGGCAATGAGCAATTCGAGCGCTTTGCCGACATCCTTTTTTTCCATATCGAGCTGTGCTGTCTTATGGACATAGTTCTTGCCCTCGCCCAGAACAGGATTCAACTCAACCCCCAAATCAATCAATTTCTTCATGACGTTCACATAAGGGGTCTCAATGGCGATACTCATGGCCGTCTTACCCTCTTTGGAAACGGCGTTGATATCTGTGCCGGCAGATACCAACGCCTCGATAATTTGCAGATCCTCATCTGTCTTGTCTGAGAAACTGGAGATGTGCCGGTGTAATGGGGTGAACTCGTCAGAAAATGCGCGTGCATTCACATCGGCCCCTGCGGCAATGAGCAATTTGACGGAGGCAAGCTTCTTGCCGTCAGAAACCGAATTTTTTGACAGCACGTAAAAAAGCGGCGTTTCCCGCGTGCCCTCAAAGGTTGCATTGACATTGGGTTTTTTGCGCAGCGCAGCTTCAATTGCTGCCGGGTCGCCAGATTCGGCGGCGTCTTTCAGCGCGTCTTCGGGTGCGGCGTATAACGCAGTGGCCATCAGCAGGCCCACCGCAAATAGTGTGCGTATTTTCATATGATGTACACGTCTACGAAAGTCACTCTATTCCGCTGCAAGCTCCTTTGAATAACCCGAAGGTTCGCCGGCGACTTCGCGTATCATGAGCACCAATAACCTTTTGCCCCTGATTTCTGCCGTTCTCACGGGATAGACCTGCTTACCTGCTTTGCTTTCGACCACAACTTTGCCATCGATTTCACGCCATTTGCAGTTTTCCCGGATTTCTTTGCCCTTATTATCGTAGGTTCCCAGAACGCAGCTTCCACCGCCCTTTAGTTCGAGTGTGTCATCTATGCGGGTATAAATGCCCTCCAGTTTGGGTTTGGGTTTGTTTTGCGCGCTTGCGACTGTGGTGCAGAAAGTGGCGGTGAGCAATAATATCAGAGTCTTCATGCGGACACGGGTAATGGGAGGTCATGTCCGTAAAGTGCTTTGCGCACGCTTCGTCCAGCGCCGCCAAGCCAAAACTAGCACAACCACGAATGCGAGATCGAATACCACGCGCGAAATCAGGCCCTGAATGCCCGAGCTGAAAATGCGCTGCGCATAGAATGGACCCTTACGCGCATCGAGCGTGTAAACAGTGAACCTTTTTCCCACGGGAAAGGTTTTGAGATATTTCTGGGCCTCGGCGGCAGTAGAAAATTCGGGTGTCGTCTCTTCTATTGCGAGCAGTTTAAAGCCACGTGGCTGCGGTGGAGTTTCCGCATCTTCTTCGGTGTTCTCACTCTTTTTCGGCGGCAACCGGTTTCCAGAGAGATCAATCCGCACTTGCGCCAGATAATATTTACCCGAGGGTTTGCTCTGACGCTCATGCCCGACAGCGGTGCTTTGTACCACTTCGGCTTCGACTGCCTGGCCGTGCGTGAACAACTTCAGCGGCGGGTATGATTTCTGCCATGAGGTGTAGCAGGTATAGAGTTGCAAACAGAGAAAGATGGCGGCGAAGAAGCCCGCTCTGATGAGCTTGCCTTTTGCGATCTGCACATTTTTTTGTTCAAAGACATTAACCTGCCGATCGGTCGTGGTCTTGTCTTTTCCTATCAGCTTTTCTCCGCTAATCTTGCGAATACGAAAGATTTCTCCCGGCCGCGAACAGTGAAATTCGGCGAGATCACCCTCTGCGACCGCATCCCAATCTTGCCCGTCGATTGAGAATTCAACCCCATTGAGTGTCGCATACTGATTGGATACCCCCTTTTTCCGGTAGACGCCGGTCACTTTGCCGGTATAGACAATTTTCTGCTGCAGGTGGGTTGCCTGCCAGGATCGATACACAAAGTAGAACATCGCGAGCGGCATGAGGATAAACAACAGGGAAAAGGTCAGTTTGCCGTAGGCGAAGATAGACCCAGCCTTGAGCGCAGTGAATTCCTGCAGGCTTTCTATCAGATTTGAAATACCGATAAAAAGAAAAACTCCCCCGATAGGTAAGACAAACGCAGTCAGAAGCCAGGCTCTTTCAGACACCGCTTTGTGATCTGCCGCCGACATCGGCTCGCGGCGCTGTGGCAAGAGTTCGTACTTCTGGCCAGACATAGGTGTTTTTTCTTAGAGAGCTGGGACAGTGCTTTGCGCAATGCATTCCAGTAACGAAGGAATGTCTTCAGCCTTTCCAGCAAGGCAGGTTTCAACGGCTTTATCCCAGGGCTCGGCAGCCGCTTTTTCGGTGCGCGGTAGCGCCGGAGGTGGCGTCTTTTGCGCCAAATCAGCGAGGTCACGCACGATGTCAGAAGCAACTTTGCTCATCACGTGGTAATATAGCGTGCGTTTATCCATACCGTAACCCACACCCTGGCGGCCTTCGATGCTATGGGCTTTGCCAGTGTACACTTTGCTCTGCCACTCGCCGTTGCCTTGTTGTATTTCAATTGTGACATAAGCAGATTGGCGGTTCACATTCTGGCTTTTGGTGACGTGATCATAGGTCGGGACAGCTGGTGTGCTCCGCAGAGTGGCAAGTTGTTGTACGATACGATCGCGTTCAGCTGCCAGATTCTGGGTTTGCGGTAATCTGTTCATGCGTGAATAGTATGCACTCGCAGATTCACCGCCGCCCTGGTATGTCGGCCGGCAGTTGAGACCGGTGCCTGAATCGCAGCGGTATCCTGTGACGGCGCGTGTATCCTGACCCGCTGCACCGCCCGAATTAATTGCCGACATACGTTTTTCGATTTCATCGAGCTGCAATTGCAGTAAGTACTCGCTCTGCAAAAAATTCGATTGCTGCGCCTTTTCCTGCACAGTCGGTTTGTGGTATTCGATGGTTTGGTAGTATTTTTTTGCCGTCTGCGCATTCGACACGTTGCCTTTGAGACGCGCACGAACTGGCGCCACTGCGTAGAGCGCGGCCGCCTGATCGAGAGTGACAAGATTCTCATAGGTATTAAATTTCATGCGAAACACGTTCGATGGTGACATAGAATTTTTAGCCGTGTCGGCGAGCAGGGCATGGAGATCAATGTCAATGCCCAAGGGAGTCGAAAGT
>Ga0138256_10004183_pt1 | contig 15351 bp, 11 predicted proteins | sample KNB2016incub_MG_FD_105486 | JGI IMG/M metagenome (GOLD analysis project Ga0138256, IMG submission 105486) | Active sludge microbial communities from wastewater in Klosterneuburg, Austria - KNB2014incub_MG | ecosystem: Engineered > WWTP > Activated sludge > Unclassified | place: Austria... | reverse complement strand
TCGTGGCCGGTTTGACCGCGGGAGGCGTCAAAGGCTGACGATTACCAACGCGGTTGCGTGCACGGCGCATGGACTCCGACGCCCACGATGCCTTCACCGATGAAACGAACCGTTGGCACGTACACGCATCGCCGCTCGGTCGTTTCGCTGGTCATCGTGGCACTCTGCGAAATCAAAGCTTCGACGCGTTCGCGCGTCATGGGTCCTGTGTTCGACAAACGGTCATCGATGTGCTGATTGGCCAGGCGCGGACACGCCAAACTTGCCGAGATGTCGAAATTCGGTTCGACCTTGATACCCGCGTCCCGACCAGACAACACCGGCGTCAATGTACCAGCAATGTGCGCACTGTAATGGCACCCGTCATCGAGCGTAAAATCGAACGCTTCATCATACATCAAAAATGACGAAACGGTTGGGCTCGAGGCGAGAGGTTGCACGAGAACGGCAAGGCTGAAGTGGGCGACCAACCGATACACCGTTCTCTCCTCGCCGCATTGCGCGAATGCTTGCGCTGTGCCGGAATGACACAGCCGAGCAGCATCCATCACGTCGTTGCGAGAAGAGTGCCAATGCCGCGGACGGCAAACTGTCCTTGCGCCTCAGTTCTTTTTGGCCCGTTTGCGTGCGATCACGAGCGCGGCAACACCAAATACCGCACAAGCAGCGGCAGGACCTCGACCGGACGTCGAGGCGCCGACATCACACTTGCAATTCGGTCCGGAAGGTGGTTCGTCAGCGCGAGCGAATTGCGAAAGTGAGCACACGGCGAGAACGCTGGTAAGAACGAGAGTAGCAGCACGCATGGGAAGAGTTGAGACGAAAAACCTTTCCACGTCAAGCGAGAAGAAGCGGAAGAACGTCGTGCTCATTGGCCAGAGCGACGAGCTGGGTACGGGTCGCTGATTTCATCGGATCCAAGGGATTTGCTCGATGGGGGAGTGACCTTCTTACGTCGTACGGGATTCGGAATCGGCGTCGGCGCTGATGCTGATGCTGACGGAGGTGCTGTAGGCACTGCATTCACAGCGTTGACAGGCGGCACGACGGGAGCCGACGACACCGATGCAGTGGATGTGGGTAGAGCCGTTACCAGGTGCAAATGAGATGTCGCAGGTTTGTCCAAAATATCGTGACGCACCCATCTCGAAAAGACGAGCAGGAGCAAGATGATTGTCAAGACAATGGCGCATGATGCAAGCGCCAGCATGCGAATTCGTCGCATTGGTGCAGATGAAGCTGCTGGGAACGCAATCCACGGGAGCATCGCGGCATCGGACGGTTGCGATGACAGAGGCTCGCGCGGCGGCAGCAAGGTCGTCGTTGTGCCAATCATGGAGGAAACGCAAATGGTTCCCAGAACATCCGGCGCGGGCGTCGCAATGGGTTGATCTGCAAGAGCTTTTTTCGGCGCGATGCGCGGCGTTTCAGCGTCGCAGGTCACGTCGAACGCGCCGGTGACACGCGGATGCGATGGCGCGGGAGGGCGCGGAATCGGCGGTTGCGGCAAGTAGTCGTGCAGCGCCGCATGAAGCGATTTTGCGTCGAGCGGCTGAGTCTTGAAAGGAATACCCTGCTTTCTATCGTGCGCAGGGGAATGCGCTTGGCCAGACGCACCAGGACGCTCGAACCGTGTCGTGCTCATCGAATCCGCGCGCCGTTTTCGTGAAAGAGGCAGTGTCGACACCGCATCGCCATCGTCTCCCGAATTGGTTTCACCAGGTACGGTAAACGGGGCAAGTGCCGTCATCAGCTCGTGCGCACTCGTGTAACGTCGCTCGATGCTCTTTTCGAGACACCGCAGAATGATGGCTTCGAGCCCCGCGGGTATATCCGGACGAAACGTCGATGGAGGCAATGCGGGTGAATCATCGAGCAATGCTTGAAACACGTCGAAAAGCGTTTTCCTGGCAAAGGGAGTTCGACCGGTGAGCAGTTTGTACAAGACGGCCCCGAGCGACCAGATGTCACTTTGTGGGACGACATTCTTGGACGAGCGAGCTTGTTCTGGCGACATGTAAACAGCCGAGCCGAGAATCTGGCATGGTTGCGTCAAATCAATCTTGTTCAACGAATCGCCGAGCAGCGTGTGCTTGGAAATGCCGAAATCGAGCACCTTGATGCACGGAGACCCATCCATCCGATGCGTCAGAAAAATGTTTTGCGGCTTGAGATCGCGATGAATGATGCCGAGCTTGTGGGCATCCGCGAGCGCACGACATGCTTGGACCACATACGAACACGCATCGTGAAATGCAAAAACGTCACGCTCCTTGAGGATCTTGTCGAGATCCTGACCATCGAGCAATTCCATGACCATGTAGGGCCTGCCATTCGGCAACGTATCGACGTCGGTCACGCGAGCGACGTGTTCGTTGTGCTTGAGCTTGACGGCGGCCTTGGCTTCCCGGACGAACCGCTCGATGGGCTCGTCGCGATCGACGCCATCGACCACCAATACTTTGATCGCAAAGAGTTCGTCGAGCTTGAGGTGACGAACAGCGACGACTTCGCCCATACCGCCTTTTCCAACCATGCGTTCGACGCGATACTTGTCGGCAACGATCGTCCCAACGGGCAGAACACTCGAAACTTCATCGTTCGTCATGAAGAGACACTCACCTGTCGCCTTTTACGACAAGCGGCTTCCGCGGGCAAACAAAATGGAAGAGGGGCGAACCTTATGGAAAAACTGCACGTTTCCCACAGGGATCATCGTCAAACATGGGGGCGTATCCCGTGACACGGTGGATCCAGCATCCAGTGTCTCTTGTCAACCCCACATGCAACCTGTCCGCGGGCGAACGCTGTGCGCATGGCAAACGCACCATCAGCTAGGCAAACGCCGCGCGTCCCGTTCTCCCGAGGCACCTCTTTGCGTCACAAACGGCATGACGTCGCCACGTTCTCGATCCGTTTGACTACAAACGAATTGGCCTCGGTTTGCTTTGACCAGTCGCCCGCACATCGCGGCTCTTGCTCGACCCTTCGGCAAGCGCGGCCGGGGTCGACATCCTTCGCGCCACGGAACAAGAACGCGCTGGTCTCCATGGATCCGTCGCGCGTGTCGAAAGGCGCTTCCGCTCCGGCGGTCAGTTGACGTAGCCTTGCGCCGATGCCCTACAAGAGCCTTTCTGCTCCTCGTCGTGTCGAGTCGCTCGATGCCGAAGTGTGCGGCGCTGCGGCGTTCGATGGTGCTGGCCTCGTGGCCATGGTTGCGAGCTCGCCGGCTCGATGCGGTTTCGTGCCGATCGCGAGCGGTACGAACAAAGTCATCAACTTGTCGCTCGAGCGAGGTGACGAGGTGGCGTTCTTGTCGCGCGACGTGGCGCTCGTTCGCAGCGATGGCGATCTGTGGGCCGTGATCGACATTCATCACCGCGCAAAGTTCGAACGCGTAGCAACGAACGTGCGTGCCCTGTGCAGTCGCGCCTCGGGCGAACGCGCTCTCGCACTCTCGTGGGAAGGTCATGCGTACGAAGCGACGATGTCCGGTTACGAGGTTGCTGCTCGCTCGTTCGCTCTTCGCGGCAACGTGAAGCTTGCAGACGTCGGCCCAACCGACACGTTTGTCGTGGTCGAAGTCGGTGGAGGGCTCGAGCTGCGTATGCATCCCGGTGCGACGCCCGAGCCTGGCGCCAACGGCCGCGCGCAATTGCCGTCCGAGGCGAGCAAGTTCGACAGGCTGAAGGGCGGAATGGCGCTCAGCGTGCTCTACAAACGAGGCGCGAACGAGGCGTGTTTGGTGTCGCAAATCGGGGGACGCCTGCATGCGAAGATGATCGACGTGGGCGCACCGATCGCTTGTGCAGCAACGAGTGAAACGAGTTTGGTCGTGGCGTTCGAAGATGGTCGCGCCGCACTTTTCACCGGAGACGCGATCAAGAATGCGAGCGACGGATCATCGCTGGCCGCGACGCACACGCTCGCGCTCGGTGCACGAGGCGAACCGACGACGATGGTTGTCACGACGAAAGGTTCGTCCTGCGTGTGGGTCGGGACCGCGAATGGCGAAATCATTCGAGTGTCGTTGCCGCGCAAGTAATCGCAATCGTTCGAGGCGTTCTCGTCCGGTCGAGATCGGCCGAGCGCACTTTGCTGTCGCTTGCACATTCTCCAGAAGAGCAGCACATTACGCACCCCACGGGGCAGCGCATTGCGCCGTCCCGTGAGGCAATCGGTTGTGCCTCGTCTTGTCGGGGCGCAATGCCGAATGTAGGACCCGGGGTTGGCGCTGTTTGGGCGGACAATCCGCGGGATCCATCGGTGTCCGCGGTTTGACGAGCGTTTCTGTACCAAGGGCACTGTGGCCATTTTGCGCCCGCGTCGCAATCGCGCGCGCGTCTTTCCTTACCAGTTCATCGGAAGGCACCATGTCGAAGCAGGAGGCATTCAAAGGCGTTTCGGAGGGAGATGTTCTCGCCGGGAAATACCGCGTAGAAAAAATCCTCGGAATGGGGGGCATGGGAATCGTGGTTGCGGCGACGCATTTGGATTTGCGTGAAATGCGAGCAATCAAATTGATCCGTCCAGATGCGGCAAGCGAACATTCCGTCGAACGATTTTTGCGTGAAGCCCGGGCGGTCGTGCGACTTCGTAGCGAACACGTGGCCGAGGTCTACGACGTCGGACGGCTCGAATCAGAAGCGCCCTATATCGTCATGGAGCTGCTCGAGGGCGAAGATCTGGCGGCGATGCTCAAGGCGAGAGGGCCTCTTCCGATTGAGGAAGCCGTGCTGTATGTGACGCAGGCGTGCCATGCGCTTGCCGAGGCGCATGCCGCAGGTATCGTGCATCGAGATTTGAAGCCGGGCAATTTGTTCGTCACCTGGCGTGCCGACGGATCCGCGTGCGTCAAAGTGCTCGATTTTGGAATCTCGAAAGATACGAGTCCCGAGCGGCCCGATCCCGAAATGACCGGAGCCAAAGATCTCATGGGGTCGCCATTGTACATGTCTCCGGAGCAAATGCGGTCGGCGCGGAAAGTAGATCCGCGCGCGGACGTGTGGGCGCTGGGAGCCATTCTTTATAAGCTGCTGACGGGTCGAGCTCCTTTTCATGCACCAACGGTTCCAGAAATATTTGCTCTCACGTTGGCAAGACAGGTCCGGCCACCTTCCACCTTGCGGTCAGAGATTTCGAATGCGCTCGACGCAGTGATTTTGCGTTGCTTGGACAAAAAATTGCAGAATCGATATCCAACGGCTGCCGAATTGGGAATCGCTCTCATGCCCCATGGGCCGTGGCATCCGTCAGCCACAGAATCTGCCGGCATGCTGTTTCGTCCTTCGCCTCGCCGCACGAGCATTCCACCGGAACCGGCGCCGACGAATTCAGCTCGTCAGCCGATAGAGGAAGCGGAACGCGTCGTCCTGCCGCCGCCCCCCATTCTGCCGGCAGAGTTCATGGACGCGGGCGAACCGATGACGGGTTTGGCGCGGAGCAACAAGATCGCCAAGTCCGGGCCAATCCCGTTCTGGGATGAATCGGCTGCACGACCGCCCATACGCTCCGCATGGTTTGCGCTCGCTTTGGCACTATCCATTTCGTCGGCGTTCGTCGGCGCTATCATCGTGACGCTCATTGCGCGGACGACCGCCGTACCCGTGGCGACTGCATCGCAGGACGTAGCAAACGGCACGACGGAGCGCCGACTGCCGTACGCGTTTGTCGTACCTACACCACCGCCCCTCACGACGCCCAGTGCCATCCTGCCGGAAGCTGCATCGAGCACCATCACGAATGCACCGCCCGAGTCTTCGGCTTCCGCTCGACCCGTCGACAAGGCGCCGACTCCCCAGCGTCGTCGCGCCACGCCGACAACGGTGCAATCAGCACGGCCCTCGAGCGCGGCCGAAACGAAAGCACCAATGGATATCTCCGCCAAACCAGAAAGCTCCGGCCGACCCGTGAAGGATCCTTTCTCTAGCAGAGATTGAGCCGGTGCGCGTGGGACAACTTGATGCTATCCTGATGCGAAGCGCTACCGGCGTCGATCGAGGACAACATACTTGCCGGATTCGATGCAACTGCTGAGCGGAAGATCGAGACAAACGAGGCGCGTCGAAGGTCAAAATCAGTCGTCCAACTTGGTGGCCTTCGCGGGCTTGACGAGCTTGGCGTAGTCACGGGCGCGCTTTGCCATTTCGGCTTCCTTCAGTTTGTCGTAGCCATTGGCCATGGCGTCATAAATCTCAGCTTTTTCCGCGGCGTCGGGCTGTGCAAGGAGTGCGCTGTTCAATTCGAATATGGCAGAAATCTGCCTGCCTTTTCGCGCGAGTGCCTTGGCGTAGAGCCGATGCACCTTGGGATTCATGACATCGACATACATTGCACTTTCCCCGACCTTGATGGCTTCATCCCAGTGTCCACGTGAAACGAGCAGTTCCAAAAGACGCACCCATACGCGGCGGTCGTGTTGATCCACCAAAGCAAGCTCGCGCAATGCGTCGAGTTGGGCCGTCTTGTCGCCGAGCTTGCGGGCAAAGTCGTAGATGCCTTGCAGCGGTTCGGCTTGCGATGGGTCGAATCGGTGGGCAGCTTCGAGATGTTGCCGGGCGCGAACCTTGTCATTGCGCAATTCGGCGAGGTCTGCCGCTTTGATGCGCAACGCATATCCATCGTGCCCATCGGAAATCATTTTATCGGCAATTCTAGCGGCCTCATCCAAGTTTTTCTTTTCCTTGGCGATACGCAACCGAATGTAGTTGGCATCGGCATACTTGGGATCAACCGAAAGGGCATCATCCAGCACGGCCTGCCCCTCGTCGTTGTCACCGATGGCGAACAGCGCCAATGCAAGTTCGACGAGTTTTCTAGGGTTTTTCGGGTCCGTACGCAGGGCCTTGCGCGCTTCCGGCAGCGGAGGAGCGTGCAAATTGGGGACGTATTGCTTTTCGTATCGGGCGAGGCGCTGTTTCAGCCACGCGCGGAACTGCTTGTCCACTTCTGCGTGCGAGACGCCCAAGGCACCTTGAACGACCTCCGACGTGCGCTCTCCACGTCCCCATCGCGGCAGCATGCTCACGACTTTGGCAAACCCGTACGTTTCTGCCATGAATACCACGAGCTGGCTTGCAGCATAATAGGCCATCGTCACGTCAGCGACGGAGTCGACGTGCGTGAAGGCTCGATTGAAGCCATCGAGGGGAGGAATGCGGCCTGCATTCAATGCGGCAAACAGGGCGGGTTCTTCCTCGCGACGCCACTCGGGTCGGGCAATGATCGTCTCGTATTCGGAAAGTCCTTCGGTGAACCAACGAGGAACATGATTCTTGGATTGTTGAATGGCAAAGACGTGCCCAAGCTCGTGCCAGACGACGTTTCCCCAATTGAAAGGTCCTGCGCTGGGCGAGAGTGCCGCGAGCGATTGACCAAAACACACGCCTTGAATTCCAACGTTGGGCAAACCGCTCGTGCGAATACTGAAATGTTCCGAGTCGGCATATAGCTCGATGGAGACAGGCGTTGGGGGCGTAAAACCATACCGTTTGACCATCGATTCCCAAGCCTCGTCGAGCATGCGGGGCACGTAGCGCTCGAGCACTTGTTTTTCCTTCTTGTGATAACGAATTCTAAACCGCGTGCCGTCTGTCGTCACGTATTCGCGTGGAATGGTCTTCTCGAATAAATTCAGCGTATTGTACGCACGAACGTTGAACGGGTCCTTCTTCCACGACCTTCTGAGTGCTTCGATGCCACCCGCGTCGTCACCCAAGCGAATCTTGTTCAAGCCGAGCGTCGAATACGCCTTCATGTCTTGGCCATCGACCGTGGTTGCTTCGTCCATCATCCGCACGATGTCGTCGTACCGATGCTCCCATTCGGCATATTCGGAAACGATTTGGAAAAACGTCGAATATTGCGGGTTGAGGCCGAATACTTGTTTCTTCACAGCCTCATAACCAGAAAGATCGTCCGCCAAGTATCGCGTCGCCGCCTTCATCGACAGCACTTCGAGGTTGGTCGGATCGACGGCGAGTCCTTTCGCAACAGCGGCATCCGCGCCCGCAATATCCATCGTGCGCAGCGCAAGTCCCGCTCGAATGGCATACGCCGACACGAGGTTCGGATTGATCTCGAGCGCCAGTTTGATTTGGCTTTCCGCCTCCGCAAAGTCCATGGCGTTCTCGAGTGCGATCCGAGCCAATGCAACATGGACGCGAGGATCCTTCGGCGCAATCTTGGCCGCGTCTTTGATTGCCGCACCCGCATCGCGAATGTTGTATTTGTCGAACAATAGTTCAGCGTACCAAAGAAGTGATTCCACGTGTTTGTCCGCGCCGGCATCTTCAGCTTCCTTGAATGCCTCGTTCGCGTCGCGTGGGACACGCAAGAGAGACGCCGCGCGTGCCACGATCGACAAACCGTCGGCGTCGCTGTCGGTGATCGTGTCGTCGTTGTACGCTTCGGCGATCTTGCGCAACGGGATCGACGCGTCGCCTCGTCTGCCGCTGCGTATCAGCAACTCGCCAAGCACGAGACGCGCCCGATGCGCCCCGTCTTCGTCCGCGACATCCTTCACCGCATCGATCGCTTCCTTCACCTTGCCTTGTGCAGCGAGCGCTTCCGCGATGATCGGGGCAACCTGCATCTTCGCAGGGTTACCGAGAGACAATGCACGCGATGCGGTTTTTGCCGCCTCCGCGTAACGTCCCGTGAGCAATTGAAGACGCGCTTTCGCCGCGATGGCATCCGCCAACCCAGGGCCCGAAGTGACGGCATCGAGCTCCTTTTCGGCAGCAGCGTAGTCCCCTTTCTGTTCGTGCAACGCGGCTCGACCGAGCGCGCTTGGAGCCTTCGCATCCGCGTTTGCACACGGCGCTTGGGTGAACACGGACAGGGCAAACAGCGAAGCGAAAAGCAGTTTGAGCGTACGCATGGCGGTCGGTCGACGAGCATTACCGGCATCCGGTCAGAACGCCAGTGTGATGATTCATCGCGCTCTCCTGGCCGCGCACATGCGTCGCGACTGCCTGTGCGGCCGGCATCTGCCGCATCCCAGACAAGAGCTGCGGCGGGCCACGCAAAGCCGGCGATTCCAACGCACGGCGCAACATGTCGCGCATCTGCACTTGCACGACCGACCACGATGTTTCGTTCTCCAAACCGAGCACATCCTTCGCTTCGCCATCGGGCAACTCGTCTTGCGTCTCATCCGAGGCCGTCGCTTCTTGCTTCGCGTTCCGCGGTTTGTCGTCGCGTCTCATGCTCGCGTGTCCAAGCGGACGGCCGTGGTCACGCATCGTGTCGCATCGAATCGGTTCGTCTGCACGAACAGGGGCGCATGCGGCGGAGCGTGATGCACGAACGCTGCCGGACGTGCTAGGTTCCGCGGTCGAACGAGTTCGAAACGAGCAGGAGTCGTGCGGTGGGTGCGAGGGTTTTGGAGTGCAAACGCGACGAAGAACGCAAGACCGTCCGTCGCGTGGACGAGCTCGTGGACGAGGGTCTCGCAGATCGATCGGAACTCGAAGTGCTCGAGCGAGTCGCCGATCGGTTCGACGTCGCCATCACCAAGGACCTCGTCGAGATCATCACGCACGCCGACCATCCCGCCCCGATCGCACGGCAGTTTGTCCCAAGCAGGCGCGAGCTGACGATCTTGCCCGAGGAGCGCGTTGACCCGATCGGCGACGATCCGCATTCGCCCATCAAAGGCATTACGCACAGGTATCCGGATCGGTTGCTGCTCAAACCAGTTCTCGTTTGTCCGGCGTATTGTCGATTTTGTTTTCGTCGCGAACGTGTGGGGACGGGGAGCGAGTCGTTGTCGCGCGAAGAGCTTGCCCGCGCGTTCGACTACATTCGGGCTCACGAAGAAGTGTGGGAGGTGATCTTGAGCGGCGGAGATCCGCTCATTCTTCCGCCAAGGAAATTGGCCGAAATCGTACAGGCATTGTCGTCGATCGATCACGTGCGCGTCATGCGCGTGCACACGCGTGTGCCGGTCATCGATTCGTCGAGAATCGATGTGGCGATGATTCGAGCTTTGCGCAGTCCGCGATTGACGACGTATCTCGTGCTTCACACGAACCACGCGAGCGAACTCGGACCGGAAGCAAAAAGCGCGTGTGCGCGCATCGTCGATGCAGGCATTCCGATGCTGGCGCAAACGGTGCTTCTTCGGGGCGTGAACGACGATGCGAAGACGCTCGATACGTTATTTCGTGAGCTCGTCGTGTTGCGAGTAAAACCGTACTACTTGCATCATGGTGATCTCGCGGTCGGGACCGGGCATTTTCGGACGACGATCGAAGAGGGACAAGCCATTGTAGGTGAGTTGCGCAAGAGCTTGTCCGGGATAGCTCAACCCACGTACGTGCTCGACATTCCGGGCGGGTTTGGCAAGGTACCGGCGGGCCCGAATTACGTGGGAATCGAAGGAGATGGCGGCTTTCGCGACGTCGAAGATCCTTGGGGAAGGCGGCATCCGTATCCGCCGGTGGGAAACGAGTGACGCAGAAGCCTCCTCGACGTGTTTTTCTTGACGGACGGTGATCGTCTCGTACATCCTGCCGAAACGCTGCTTCAGCGAACCGACGAAAAGAAGTATTTCCGCATTGCGGTGATGCTCGTGCTGGGCCACCCTGCCGCTGCTCATCGAGGAATTCGGCAAGGCGCCGCAAGGGTTTGTCATGACGCCGCACCTCACGGTGACACCCGGTCGAGGAAACTCGGGACGAGAAATCTTCAAGGTGCAGCTTTGGCTCGATGTGTCCGAAGCGAATCGGGCTGACGATGCGGAAGACGTGTCGGGCCTGCGCAAAACGAGGCGTTTGTCTGCTTTACCTTTCGGCCCGTTCCGTTTACCATCGTGTTCGAGAATTCCGAGGGAGCTCCACTTGCGTTCGTTCGACGCCGATCTTCGTGACCTTGCTCGAGGTACCCCTGCGCTCACGGATGCGGGCGGAAGCCTGACGGGAGCGCGTTTGACGCACCTTCTCGGTGTGGGTGGGATGTCGACGGTTTTTTTGGCGGAAGTCGACGCGGCGCGGTGGTCGCAGGCTTTGTCACCGCATTGTCCGGGCAAGATCGCGGTGAAGATCATGAAGCCGGCGATGGTGGCGGACTTGGCGCAGGAAGGCGTTTTGGCGGGGCAACTTGCGCAGCGTGAGGCGATGGCGCTCGGCCGGATCATGGCAAGGGTGCCGCCAACCGAGTTTGTCGTGGGGTTTTACGGAGCGGGAGAAGCGCCGGTGGACGTGCGCGGGCGTCAGGTAAAACTCCCGTGGCTCGCGCTCGAGTATGTCGATGGAGGGCCAGATGGTTCGTCGCTTGCGGACCGGGTGAACCGAACCCCCGAAGGCACGGATCCGATCCGAGCATTGCGGCTTTGTCGAGGTATCATCGAAGGGGTTTTGACGCTGCACGAGGAGGGCGTCATTCATCGGGATTTGAAGCCGGACAACGTGCTCGTTGTGGGGCCCGTCGGCGATGAAACGCCGAAAATTGCCGATTGCGGAATATCTCGAGTAGCCGGTGCGACGTATACGATTGCGGCGCTCACGCGTGAATACGCGGGCACGGAACAATGGCTTTCGCGTCCCGGCGAGAAAAACCCGCTCGTGGGACCATGGACAGACGTACATGCCTTGGCCGCAGTGATATGGTTTGTTGTGGGAGGAGAACACTGGTGCCGAGGTCCGTGGGACAATGGTTTCTTGGTCATGGGCGAACGGCGATCGCTCATGACGGCTGCTCGCCTTCATCCAGGGTTTGTTGCGGATAGGGCGCTTCTCGAAGAGCTCGACAAAGTGCTGATGCAGGGCGGCTCGCCGGCATTACCCGACGGACTGCGCGACGATGCGGCAGCCATTGCGCTTGCTCCGCGTGATGCTCCTTCGCGATTCACGTCCGTTGCAGCGTTTGCGAATCGGCTATTCCCGCTGCTCGAACGCGTGGCGATGCGCTGGAAAATGCTGGCGGCACGGGAGGATCGAGCGGCATTTTGCTCGACGCGCTTGGTAGGCGACCCGCTGGTCACGCTCGAACCTTTGGCGCAAATCGTCGACCTTGCACCCATTGAAGTGCACGAGGCACGCTTGCCACCGCTCCGGCCGGGAAATGTTGCGTTTCAGCCGGATGGGCGCGGTTTGGCGCGGTTTGGTGGGCACTTGTTTTACGTGCGGGACGGCTTCGCGGTGCCCGTTCCGGTGCCCGCCGAAGATGCAAGTTTGGTGTCTGCGACGACGCATGTCGTGCGAGGGCCGTTGTCCGGTTATGCGCTGGTGGGGCCGTCTCACGTGCGTCTCGTGCGACCAGGGCAATTGATTGCCGTCGCCGTGCCCAATCGGCCGAACCCGATTGAAGCGGCCATGGGCGACAATCACCTGTTCGGCGTCGTAACAGCAGCAACGTTGGGGGACGAGGACAGTCTTCCGGAATTGTGGATGCTGTCAGGACAAACATGGGGAGCGCCGATTCCATTGCCGCTCGGCGGACGCGTGCTCGCAATGTCGTCCGGGCCTTATGGCATTCTCGTTGTCGGAGCGAATGCGAAAGGCACTCGAGCGCGGGCGCAGTTCATGAGCCACGATGGACAAACATCGGTGTATGCGGCCGGCGTGACGGACAAATCGCCACTTCATGCGGCTTTGGCGGGTATGAATCGGCCTTCATGGGCCGCGGGCGAAGGCTTCGTTTTGCGGCTCGAACGGGGTCTTGTGGTCGTCGAGGACGTGGAGGCAAAAGATCGGCCCGTTGCAATGGGGTTCGATCCGGTGGGACTGCCCTGGCTCGTGACGACAAGTCGCGTACTGCGACGACACGCGGGTGAATCGAATCCAGTTTGGCGCAGCTATTACGAACGGGAATCGAACGAACCGCCGCTCGTGGGAATTGCATTCTTGGGCGATGGCGTGCGCGTCATGGATGCGCGCGGGGGTGGCGTGAGAATCACGCCGCGGGACGTGGGCGGCTGGCGGAGTACGTCGCTCGTGTTGGAATCGCGGTGATCCCAGAGCTTCCCTCACTCCTGCCCTGAAAACTCCTTCCAGTCTGCGGAGCGTTCTTGTTTGAAAGAGGCAGTACGCGCTTTCGCGCGTCCTGCTCCTGTCAGTACAAAAGACGGGCTCGCTTCGCGACCCGCTTTTGCACTCCACCCGGTCACGATTGGGGGGCTCCGCCCCCCAATACCCCCGAGAGCGGAGTGAGAGCAAGACAGAGCTTCTGGCTCCCCCTCTCCACGAAGCGAAGCGGAGCTGGAGAGGGGGCCGGGGGGTGAGGTCGGTGAGGCGAAGCCTCGTGGGGACTCTCCAGCTTCGCATTGCGACCTCACTCCCCCGGGCTGAGGTCAGGCCGTTTGGACAGATACACGCTTGGTGGTCAAACCAAAATCGATTGGCAGTCAAACGATCAAGACAGAAGCTGCTCGAGCAAGTCGAAGCTCTCCGCCTCTTCAGGATCGATCTCGCCGTCTGCCTTGATCATCCGCCTCGCAGCATCGAGCACGAGCTGCCGATGCGCTTTGGGAATCGATGCAGGATCGACTTCCTCGGCCCGCGGAGGAACTTCGAGCCACCCTTCGACGAGCTTCACTTCGTCAGGTTCGAGGTGCAGCTCTTTGATCATCTTGCGGACGAGCGTGCGTTCCTTGGACTTGATCTCGAGATCGGCCCAGGCAAACGAACAGACAAACCGCATCACACGAAGGCGATCCTCGCGGCTCAAATTCTTCAGCATGTCGCGCACTGTATCAGATTCGCTGGCGCTCGAAAGAGCACGCGTCGCGGCGAAGCGCCGATGCGCCAAGGACACACAAGGCAGGCGTGATGACCAGATGATAGCGATCTTCTCCGAAAAAAATGGCGTGGGTGACAGCAACGGACGCAATGGCAAAGACGAAATATCCGATGACGCCGCCGCGAGGGGGCGCTCCGGGCAACGGTAAAACACCCAAGAGCACGAGCACGACCGCAAGCAGCCAAAATGGATGAGTGTCCGATTGAACGGCAAAGAACACGAAGATCAGAACGGTCAACAGCGCCGCAAGCTGCGCCAAACAGGGGGACCAACCTTTTTTGCGCGAAGGACGCGCAACGACGCCAAGGGCCGCAATCGACAAGAGCGCGCAATGGGTCGTCGTGAGCACCGCGCGACCGAGAAACTTCTGCTCTTCGGGCCAGGCGTGTGGATCGGCTTGGCTGAGATACCCGATGGGAAATGATTCGTGGTCAAACGTATGCGAAAGCTTCTTCGGCACGAGGCCGAGCCACTTGACGGGATTCTTTCGGATCCATGCGAGCCCCTCGTTCATCCAGCACCTATCCTGCTGCACTTGACCCGTGACGACAGGACATCCGTCGGTGGCGCGCAAGGTCTCGAAACGGCCAGTCGCTCGAGGAAATGCCCCAATGGCCAAGTTCCACCCGGCGTTCGTAGAGACAAATGCACAGCCGTCCATGACTCGGCAGTTGCGTACCGTCCACGGTAGGACGACGACAAACGCCATGGGCAGCGCGATGGCGACGGTGAGGAGGGCGCGACGCACGCGTGTTCGGACGGGGGCGTTGCCTGCAAAGGCGATGAGACCAAGAGCGGGGGCGCAAAGGATACTTTGAGGACGAACGAGTGTCGTGAGGCCAAGCGCGATGCCGGCCAAAAGAGCGCCTCGAAGAGGTTTGGCTTGTACGTCACGCGCAAGGAGCCAGGCGCTGGTGACGAGCCCGAGGGCCGCGAGAGGCTCGGTCATGAGAAGCGCGGCGTAGATGATGAGTCCGGGGTTGGTCGCGACAAGCAAACCAGCGATACGTGCTCGGTTGCAAGATAACGCGTGGCGTGCGAGGCGGTGGGTGACGAGGGCAAGGAGGGCGCCGGTGACGGCGTTTACGATGGGCGCGACGGCAGGACCGGAGCCGAAAACACGATAAAACAAACCGAGAAATGCGCTGTATCCGACGGGATAATGGCACCAGGGGTGCCAAATGGTTTGACCTCCAAGGATGACGTCGTCGGAGTAGCCAAGACCTTCGGCGATGCGGCGAGCGCCGAAGTCGTAGTAGTGGCCGTCCCAAACGGGTTCCCGTGCCCAGGCAATGGCAACGTAAAGGCGCGGCAAGAGCGCAATGAGGAACAGGATCGCGGAGAAAAGGCGATCACGAGAATCTCGGAGCGACTTATCCACCGCCCCTCGAACGCATGTCGGAGAGGTCGCGCAAGCGGCGGGTGTACGTCTTGCCAACCTGGAGAGGATCGAGCTTCAGGAACTTGGCGACTTGTTGAACGAAGCCCTGGACGTACACGAGTGCCGGAAGATCGCCGAAGGACTCGCTCTCGATGGCAACGAGATGGGCGATGCTGATCTTGGTTCGCTGGGAAATGTCCGTGATTTCGATACCTTGCGATTCACGC